>ERZ1027275.231-NODE-231-length-13291-cov-5.184950_pt1 | contig 13291 bp, 5 predicted proteins | sample MGYA00519255_ERZ1027275 | MGnify/ENA primary metagenome ERZ1027275 (study PRJEB26926, sample SAMN06164427) | human gut metagenome | biome: ENVO:00009003; feature: ENVO:2100002; material: ENVO:00002003 | host: Homo sapiens | place: USA | collected 2012 ...
GACCTTATTGGCGGTGATGGACACGCCGATGCCGGTCGTGCAGCAGACGATGCCGCGGTCACATTCGCCGCTGGCGACGGCCTGCGCCGCCGGGCCCGCAAAGTCGGGATAGTCACAGCTGTCCTTGGTGTAGCAGCCGAAGTCCTTATAGGCAAGGCCGCGCTGTTCGAGATGCCTCATAATGGCGTGCTTGAGATCGAGCGCGCCGTGGTCACAAGCGAGAGCGATCATAGGGGTGTTCCTCCTGCGGTTTTTCTTTTATTATACCGCAGAGGACACAATTTGCAAGCGCAATCGTTTCAGCCGCTGACGCTGATGCTGCGGACAAGGCCGTCCGTGCCGGTGCGAATGATGCAGGAAAGCTCCCCGCAGCCGATGTCGATCGTATAAAAGCCGTCATGATCCCACCAGATCCACGCGCAGAGCGCGTCGCCGGAACTGCCGTAGAGGAACTGTTGCCGCTCCTGCTCCGGCGTCCAATCGGCAGCGGGAAGCGCGGCTAGAACATGGTCCAGATTGTCGCCGAGCTGAATGCCGCGCAGGAAGTCCGGCGAGGAGCCGATTCCCGGCCCGCCGTAGAGCAGCTCGTCCTCGCAGTACCATGCGTCCAGCCGGACGGTGCCGTCGCTGTGCTGTGTAAATTGATAGCTCACGCCGTCGACCGTAAAGTTGTCCCCGCGCATTTTGCCCTTCCGGACGGGACTGCCCTGATAGGCTGCCGCCCTTTGCAGAACGGCTGCGTAATCCATGCCGGGGAAGACCCCGTTCGGAAGCACAAGCTCACAGCGCTGCACCGGCAGAGAACGGTCTGTCTCTGCCGCATCGGGAAGCGCGATGGGGTCGCCCGACAGCGATGCGCCCGTATACATCTCCACGCGGTCGTCAGAGCGCCAGCGTGTCAGATCGAACCGGTCGCTGCCGCTTGAAAAGCGGCCTGTGTGCAGATCCTGTTCCAGATAGCCGAAGCGGGCCTTCGGCGCGTTGATGTCGATCAGCCACCACGCACCGTCCAGCAGCGGCGCACCGAGCGGGTGCACCTGCCCGTTTTCCTCACAGACAAGCTGCGTTTTCGTGTGCGCAAGCGTGCAGTCAGTCCTGCCCTCCGGGCAGGAGGCCGTTTCCGTTTCGAGCCGGAACGTGTATCCGTCCGCGCTTCCCAGCGTCACGGAAGCGCCTGCGCAGGCGGTAAAGCTCGCGGCCATCTGCTTTAGCAGCTGCCCTTCATAGCGTGCCTGCAGATACGGGTTATAGCCGGAAGCATCGGTTTCATCCGCCCCGCGCGGCCAGTGGATCGTGACCTCGTAACAGCCATCTTTTACGCCGCAGAGATAGACCATCTCGTTCTGCTCACCCGCCTCGACGGAGATCGTCTCGCCACGCTGCGTCACCTCGCTGAGACAGCCGCGCGCGGTATAGCCGGCGGAGCATTCGGTGATCGTCTTTTCAACATAGCGGACGGCGAACGTCGAGCCGGTGCTGTAGGTGCTGCGCCAGAGGTCGTCCTGCTCGTCGTATTCCCAGCCGGTCGTGGGCAGATACGCGCCCCAGCCTCCGGCTTTGTCGGTGAAGGTGCGAAGGTACGCGTCAATATGAACGGCCCTGCCGTAGCCGTCCATGCCGTTATAGAAGCTCGGATAGAAATAGCCCTGTATATTATTCGCACCATGGGTCGCGGCGTAAATGTCGCGCAGATAGTCCGTCAAGCGGCCGGACTGTTCATATACGGACAGCGCTGTGCCGTCCGTGTCCTTTGTCCAGCCGAGCAGGCGGTAGTCCTGCGTTTCGCTGCGATAGGTGACGGTCACGAGATAGCGGGTGTTGTCCACCAGATATTCTTGCCCGTCGATATACGACAGGCCGGTATCAGTGCCCAGCATGAAGGTGCGCCCGTCGGCATTTTCCGGCACAATCGCAATTTTGTAGCTCCACAGCTGCAAATCTCCCTCCGGGTCGAGGCCGGACAGGGATGCAAGCTGCTCGAGGTTCACCATCTGCGCGTCCTGCACCGTATCTGTTACAGTCTCAAATCCGCCGTCGGTCAGCACCTTATATTCGATTGGCTCCGGCAAAATGACCTGCGCGATATAATATTCGGCGTAGTCCTCTATACTGGAAAAGAACGCGCTTGTCGGGGGCGTGCTGTTTGCCTCTGCGGGGCTGTCTGCGGTAGAAGAAGCGGGCGGCTCTTCCTCCGGCTGCTCTGCGTCCGTCTTCGGGTCGGTCAGGAAGCACACGGCCACGGCGATGGACACGAATACCGCCGCCAGCACGACCCAGAACGCAGGCTTTTTGTAATTTAAAACGGACTTGATGCGGCCCTTCACGCCCGTCTCGCCGAAGGCCAGCGGGCAGGCCGTGATCATCCGGCGCGGGACGCTGCATTGCAGCAGCGCACGGGAATAGGCCGTCTTGCAGCTCTCTCCCAGCTCGCGCACGACCTTTTCATCGCAGGCCGCCTCGATATCGCGGCAGAATAAAACATACGCCAGCCAGCAGACGGGGTTGAACCAGTATGCCGTCAGGAGCAGGAAGCCCAGCGGCTTCCAGAGCTGGTCGCCGCGCTTTAAATGTGCGCGCTCGTGCGCCAGAACCATGTCCTGCGCGCCGGGCTCCAGCCCGAAGGGCAGATAAATTCTTGGTCGAATCACGCCGAGGATGAACGGGGACGGGACGAATTCCGACTGGAACACGTTCCCCTCCAGCCGCACCGCCGTGCGCACACGAAGCCGCAGGCGCAGCGCGGAGATCGCCGCGTACAGGACAAGCACCGCGCAGCCGCCGAGCCAGACCCATGCGGCAAGCTCCGTCAGGATTTGCAGCGGGTTCGCGCTCTGCGCGGGGTCGGGCGTGAATGCAGCCTGTAAGGGCGGATTTACAATGGCGTCGACCGCCGGGATGCCGCTCGTGATGGCTGGCGCGGCGGAATACACGATCTCCGGCTGCACCGGCTCCGCGCTCGGAATGAGGCTCAGCACGCTTTCAATCGAGAACGGGCACAAAAGCCGCACTGCCGCCAGCGCCCACAGGGCGCACAGCAGCCATTTCGGTGCTTTCTTGAACACCAGCCGCACCAGCACGACCGCAAAAATCAGAACCGCCGCAGACAGGCTGCGGTTGAGAAAGCCGAGAAAAAGATTTGTCATGGCCGCTTCTCCTCATAGCCGTCGATCATGGCGCGCAGCCGGTCGACCTCGTCCTGCGAAAGCTTCGTCTTGCGCGCGAACGCCGCGATAAACGCGGGGAGCGAGCCTTCGAACGTCTTCTCGACCAGCTCGTCCAGCTCTGCCGCCTGCGCCTCGTCCTTGGAGACGAGGGAGGAGACGAGGCCGTTTTCATTTTTTACGATGCCGCGCTCGCCTAGACGGTGGATGACCGTATACGTCGTCGTCCGGCTCCAGCCGAGCCTTTCTTTGCACAGCTTCGCCAGCTCCGCGCTGGGCAGCGGCTCATGCTCCCATAAAAACAGGCAGAACCGGTATTCGCTCTCAAAGATCTTCGGGGTGGACATAGGCATTCCCTCCTTGTCTAATACGTTAGACTGTAATTGCAGTCTAACGCATTAGACTGCTCTTGTCAAGCCCCCTTTGCAAAAGGGCAGCTTTTTGCGGACAGAAAATTTTCGGCAGGATGCAACCCTTGCGGAATTTTTGCGTGTAGGAAAGAGAAGCGCGGATGCGGACGCGGCGCGGCCCACAATATCTTGTGGCGGGTGTTACGTCTACCTCGCAACATGGGCCGAAATGGGCTGAAATGCTTGGTAAAACAGACATTTTCGTAAAAATCGGTTGCATTTTTTAATTTTTATGGTAAACTGGTTACATAAAATCTGCGGCTGCAATCGGCTGCAAATTGAAAGAGGTGCACTTATGAAGCGTACATTTGGAAGATTCATGAGCCTGCTGCTGGTGCTCGCCATGGTATTGGCGATGGTTCCGGCAGCATTGGCTGCAAATCAGGCGTACAGCGTCGAGCCGGACTCGACGATCAAGATCAAGACGTCGATCACAGGCTTTACTGTGACAAACTGGGAATCCAGTGATGAGAGCGTCGCGACAGTCGCAGCTGTCAGCGGCAGCAAAACAGAGGCGATCGTGACCGGCAAAAAGGCCAGCAACACGGCCATCCGGATCACGGCTACCGGTACATTGGCAAATGGCAGATCCCATTCGGAGTATTTCACGGTTTATGTGCGGGACGCATATACCCTCACGCTGGCGCTCAGCAACAGTAATATCAACGGCACGGTTGCGCTGAATCAGGGCGACACCAGAACGCTCACCGCGACTGTCACGGTCGGCAGCAGCGGCGTGAGCGCAGGCAATCTGGCAAACTGCGAAGTTCATTTCACCAGCGATAACGATGCCATCTCGGTTACTCCTGCTAGCGCGAAGGTCACCGCAAGCACGGTCGGCAACTACACGACCTATAAGGTTGAAGCGACTGTCAAAGCAGAGAAGGTCGGCGGCGCAACGCTGACGGCGCAGGTCTGGTATCAGGGTAAAGATGGCATGAAGCCGTCCACGTCCGCGACTGCGACCAAGACCATCGGCTTCAGAGTCAGCGGCGCGGCGACGATCTCGGTCACGCTTCCGACCGCCCAGCAGGTATTGTCGCTGGAGGCAGGCGGCACGTCTGCCACGCTGCAGCCGAAGGTGACCGGCTATTCCGGCACGGCGCAGCCGAAGCTGCTGTATCTGTATGACACCAAGGATAACAATCTGTATGTCCGCCCCAACGCTTCGACGACCTCTGCGACCGTCGAGCCGTACAAGGCCTGCGACGCAACGAAGATCTATATCTGCATCGCGGACTACAACGCGGGTCTGACATACGCGAAGATCAACCAGACGAACCCGTCCGCATCGATCGAGGGCAGCTACGCTGTCTGCACGGTCAGCATCAAGAATAAGGGCATGGCCGTCACATCGATCGAGGTCATGAACAACGAAAGCGTGTCCTATAACGGAAAGACCTCCCGCCTGCAGACGCTGCTGGACAACGGCACGATGGTCTTCGGTCTGCAGGACAGCTATTATAAGCCTACTGTGAAGTCTGCGTTGATCCGTGACGAGCTGATACTTACTGCGCGCATCAAGGCTCCCGATTCGCTGCTTGCAAGCGCTGCGGATCTGAAAAATGCCTATTCCCGCATTGAGTGGACAAGCTCTGCCCCCGCTGTTGCCAAGGTGGGCACGACCGATTCGGACGGAACCTCGGCAACTGCGACGATCGTGCCGGTCGCAGCCGGTACGGCGACGATCACCGCGAAGGTCGACGGCAATGTTACCGCAACCTATAATGTTACGGTCTATCAGGGTCGTGCATACAAGATCACCGAAGAGCCGAGCATCGGTGAGACGGTCGGCAAGATGACGGACACCGAGCTCAAAGCTATGTTCGAAAAGGAATCAGCCAAGGTCGAGATTCAGACCAGCATCTACGCTGACGAAGTGATGATCTACGAGCTGCCCGTCAAGACGGCAGAAGTCGTAAACGGCACGAACGGCGGCAAGAAGTTCAAGTATACGCTCAACGGCCTCAAGCCGGCTACGAAGGAATTCTTCTACAACAGAGAAGACCCGAACGGCACAGGCGTTACGACGGATAGACAGGTGACCTTCTCCGACATTTCCTTCTCGGAGCAGCCCGCAAACGCGGCCTATAAGATCACGGACACCATTGCCGATCTGGCCATGACAGCGTCGGTTTCGACGGGCAAGATCAAATCCGTGGTCTGGTACATGAACAGCGACCAGACGACCGGCGGTGTGGATAAAGCAATTCAGACAGACAAAATTACCGATAAGCCTACGAACTACCGTTCGGTTCTGTCCAATCTCAAGCAGTACATCACCGGTACCGGAACCTATGTGTTCTACTGCCGTGTCACGACCGACGACGGCAAGTATGCCGAAACACGCAAGGCCATCATCACCATCACGGGTGAGAACCACATCAACATTGTCTTCAACCCGACTACGGTAAAAGCCGGCGGGACGTTCACCATCACCGGCACGCCGCAGGAGTATGTGAGCGGCAAGCTGACCAATGTGACCGGCAAGACCTATACGATCACATGGACCTCGAGCGACGAGAACATTGTTAAGCTTTCCAGCAAAACCAGCACCAACAGCAGCCCCTCTATCACCGCGACGGCCAAGGCCGGCGGTCAGGTCACCATCAAGGCTGAAACGACGATCGGCGCGAAAAAGTATGCTGCCGAAGTGAAGTTCACCGTCACTGTCCCCGAGGCGGACACTGTCAGCCTGACGCTCGGCGAGAACGACACCTATGTCCTGCTCGACGGCAGCAAGCTTGCCGCGGCAGTCAAGACCGCCGCCAAGACCACTCCCAGCACCTTTACCTTTGAGTCCCCGGCCAACGGCACGCTCTATACCTCGAGCGCCATGTCCGGCACGGTCAGCACGACGACCAAGTATTCTGCCAGCGAAGTCAGCAAGATGGTCTACCGTCCGACGAGAACCACCGGCACGCATACCATCAGGTACGCCGCCTATGACGGCAGCGCCCAGATCGCGACCGGCACGATCAATGTCATGACCAGCGCAAGCACGGTCGAATACCACATCTCCGCCAATGAAAAGCAGCAGATGGTCGTCAGCGACTTCCAGCGCGTCTACGGCTCCGGCCTGAGCACCGTGACCTTCGGCACGAACTCCGATAACCGCGGCGCACTGTACAAGGGCAGCACGACCAGCTCCGGCAAGGTCGGCAGCGAGGCCTACAGCGTCTCGACCGGCTCGAACCTGCTGAAAAACGTCTGCTTCATCGCGGGCAGCACCACGTCGAAGTACACTGTGACCATCCCCTTCACGGCAAACGGCTCGTCCGGTCAGATGAACGGCCAGCTTGTGGTCTATGTCAACGACACCCACACGCTGAACTCCACCGGCGCGTCCTTCCGCTCCATGGGCATTGCAAACGAACTCACGCCGGATAACGCCACCGGCAGCACCTACATCACCATTGACCGCATCGTCGGCGGCAAGCTCTATTCCAGCTACACCAGCATCAAGAACTGCACCGCGCTGACCAGCAAGGATTTCGGCAGCACGAAGTTCTACTTCTCTGGCTCCGGCAGTCTGGATAACCTCTATATCCTGCCGCTGGCCGACAGCAAGAGCGTCGAGGTCAGCTACACCATCGACGGCAGCACGAAGGGCACGCTGTCCTTCAAGGTCAACCAGCAGACGGCCTCCAGTCAGTTCACCGACGTGAGCGGTTCTTACAAGTGGGCGGCCAACTCGGTCGACTTCATGTACATGAACGACATCATCAAGGGCAACAACACCAAGAACCCGAAGCTCTTCGGGCCGGGCGCCAAGATGACCCGCGCCATGCTCGTCACGGTCCTCTACCGTGCGGCAGGCGAGCCCACCGTTACCGGTATCACCAACAAGTTCACCGACAACAAGCAGGGCCAGTACTACTACAACGCAGTCCTCTGGGCCTCCAACATGGGCATTGTCAACGGCGCGACCGCCACGACCTTCGACCCGAACGGCAATGTCACCCGTGAGCAGATCGCGGCTATCCTGTACCGCTACGAAGGCAGCCCGACCGTGACCGGTTCTCTGAGCGGCTATCCCGATCAGGCGCAGGTCAGCTCCTTTGCCGTCACGGCAATGCAGTGGGCTGTCGGCACCGGCATCATCACCGGCGTCACCTCCGGCGGCAGGACGACCCTCTCCGCAAAGGGCAACGCCACCCGCGCTCAGGTCGCCGTCATGCTCCACCGCTTCCTGACGTTCTAAGCATATCGACCCCTCGCCCCCGGCTCACGCCGGGGGCGTTTTTTGCGCACAAAAAGGCGCCCCTTTCAAGGCAATGTCATCAACTTAAGGTCAGCACACATCAGATTTACACAGAGAACGACCGGCACTCGAACAGGGCTGGTAGGGGCGGGGCTCTGCTCCGCCCGGCGGAGGGCACTCGTTTTAACGGGAATCTCGGGCGGATACGAATGCAGTTTCCTACTTGTATGTACGGGCCGATGCCTACTCGGCCCATTTGGAAGCTCCGAATTCGCCGAAGAGTTTCGAAAGAACCGGTGCATTCTGCGGGCGGACAGAGTCGTCCGCCCCTACAGGATACGGGGTATTGAGGTTTCGGTGCAGGGGCCGACGACGCTGTCGGCCCATTTGGCAGATGCGAATTTGCCGCAGAGTTCCGTAAAAACGGGTACATTCTGCGCGGGCCGATGTAGGCATCGGCCCCCTACAGCCGAATGCGCACGTGCATACGGATTCGCCGAGGCTTTCCAAAGATTCAGGGCATCCTGCCGGGCGGAGCAGAGCCCCGCCCCTACCAACTGCGTTTGAATTTCGCCAGTTTTCGCGGATAATGGGTAATCTATCCGCCTTAGTATGAAAAATCTCCCCTTGCCGGGCGGCAAGGGGAGGAGATGAGGGCGTTTACCCTTCGAACTGACTGTGGTACAGATTGGCGTAGAAGCCGTTTTTGGCGAGCAGGTCCTCATGGCGGCCCTGTTCGATGATGTGGCCGTCCTTCATAACGAGGATGACGTCCGCTTCGCGGATGGTGGACAGACGGTGGGCGACGACGAAGCTTGTCCGGCCCTGCATCATGGTGTCGAACGCCTGCTGGATATGCGCCTCGGTGCGCGTGTCGATGGAGCTGGTCGCTTCGTCGAGGATGAGCATGGGCGGCAGGCAGAGCATCACGCGCGCAATGCACAGCAGCTGCCGCTGCCCGGCGGACAGCGCGCCGCCCGTGTCGGACAGCACCGTGTCATAGCCCTCCGGCAGACGGCGGATGAAGGAATCCGCGTGCGCCATGCGCGCGGCGGCTTCAACCTCGGCATCCGTCGCGTCCGGCTTTGCAAGGCGGATGTTCTCGCGCACGGAGGCCGTCTTGAGCCACGTATCCTGCAGCACCATGCCGTACTGGCGGCGCAGGCTCTCGCGCGTGACGGAACGGATCTCGCTGCCGTCGACGGAAATGGAGCCGTCCTTCACGTCATAAAAGCGCATGAGCAGATTGATGAGCGTCGTCTTGCCGCAGCCCGTCGGGCCGACGATGGCAATGCGCTGGCCGGGCTTTACGGAGAGATTCAGATTTTCGATCAGATGCTGCTCCGGCGTGTAGGAGAACGCGACGTTCTGCAGCTCCACGCTGCCGGAGACGGCTTCAAGCTTCTTCGCGTCCAGCGCGTCAGGCGTTTCGGCAGGCTCGTCGATCAACTCGAAGACCCGTGCGGCGCAGGCCAGCGCGTTTTGAAGCTCCGTGACCACGCCGGTGATCTCGTTGAAGGGCTTGGCGTACTGGTTCGCATAGCTGAGGAAGCACGACAGCCCGCCGACCGTGATCGCGCCTGCCACGGCGCTGAGCGCGCCGGTAAAGCCGACGCAGGCATAAATAATATTGTAAATGATGCGCGTGGACGGGTTCGTCATGGACGAAAAGAACGTCGCACGCATGGTCGCCGCCGTCAGACGGTCGTTGATCTCGTCAAACTGGCGCAGACTCTCGTCCTCATGCGAGAACGCCTGCACGACGCGCTGGCCGCTCAGCTGCTCGTTGATCAGCGCGGTCTGCTCCCCGCGTGCCTTGGACTGCAGCTGGAACATGGAATAGGTATGCCCCGCGATGAACTTTGCCACCAGCAGCGAAAGCGGCGTCAGCAGCACGACGACCAGCGTGATCTTCCAGCTGATCGAAAGCATGAAGCCGAGTGTTCCCACGATGGTCAGAACGCCGGTAAACAGCTGCGTGAAGCCCATGAGCAGGCCGTCTGCGAACTGGTCGACGTCGGCGATCATGCGGCTGAGCGTGTCGCCGGAGGGGTGGCTGTCCAGATACGCAAGCGGCAGCCGCTGCAAGTGGGAAAATGCCTGACGGCGCACGTCGCGCGTCACGCAGAAGCAGACGCGGTTGTGAATGGCCGTCATGACCCACTGCAAGACCGCCGTCAGTCCGGCAAGCACCGCAATTTTGACTGCCAGATTGCCCACGGCAGCAAAATTGACCTGTCCGGGGCCGACGATCTGGTCGATCGCGTCGCCGACCAGAATGGGGATATAGAGCGTGCCCGCTACGCTGGCCGCGGCCAGCAGCAAGGATGCAAGCAGCAGCGGCAGATACCGCCCGAGGCTTTTTAACACGCGCCGCAGCGCCCAGGAGGATGTATGCTTCATGATGCACTCGCCTCCCCCTTCTCCTGCGACCGGCAGATTTCCTGATAGACCGGGCAGGTCTGCTGCAGCTGTGTATGCGTGCCGAGTCCGGCCATATGGCCGTCGTCAAGCACAACGATCTTGTCCGCGTGCCGGATAGACGACACGCGCTGCGAGATCAGCACGACTGTGGGCTTCCACGGAAGCTTCGACAGCGCCTTGCGCAGCGCTGCGTCCGTCGCGAAGTCCAGCGCGGAGGCGCTGTCGTCCAGAATGAGAAGCTCGGGCCTGCGTACAAGCGCGCGGGCGATGGTCAGCCGCTGGCGCTGGCCGCCGGAGAAATTGCGCCCGCCGGGTTCGACCGCCGCGTCCAGCTGGCCCTTCTTATCCTGCACGACGCCATCCGCCTGCGCTGCGCGCAGTGCGTCCCAGAGCGCCTCGTCGGACGCATCCGCATTGCCCCAGTACAGATTGTCCCGGATGGTGCCGGAGAAGAGCAGCGCCTTCTGCGGCACAACGCCGATGCGCGTCCGAAGCGCCTGCAATTGAAGCGTTTTCACATCCTCGCCCCGCACGAGCACCTGTCCGTCTGTCGCGTCATAGAAGCGGGGGATCAGATTTGCCAGCGTCGATTTGCCGGAGCCTGTGCCGCCGATCACGCCAATCGTCTCGCCGGGCGCGGCACAGAAGCTGATATCGGTCAGCGCATCCGCGCCTGCCTGCGGATAACGGAAGCTGACGTGCCGGAATTCCAGCTCCGCCTCTCCCGCGCCGTCCGGCAGCGCGTCCGCGCCGCTCACCATGCTGGACTTCGTGTCCAGCACCTGTGAAATGCGGCCCGCGCAGGCGGCGGATTTTGTGATGTTCAGGATCAGATTGGCAAACTTGATCAGCTCGACCAGGATCTGCGACATATAGTTATAAAGCGCGATCAGCTGGCCCTGCGTGATCGCGCCCTCGTTCACGCGGACGCCGCCCACGCGCAAAATCGCGACAATGGCCAGATTGATGATCACATACGTCAGCGGATTGAGCAGCGCGGAAAGTCTTCCGACAAACTGCTGCGCGGAAAACAGATCTCCGGTTTTCTCCGCGAAGCTTTCCGTCTCTGTCTGTTCGCGGGTAAAGGCACGGATGACGCGCACGCCGGACAGATTTTCCTGCGCCGCACCGGTCACGCCGTCGAGCTTCGTCTGCACGCGCCGGTAGAGCGGAATGCAGCTGAGCATGATGGCAAACACGACGGCAAAGAGCACCGGGATGGCCACGGCGAAGATAAGCGCCGACTTTGTGTCGATGGTAAAGGCCATGAGCATCGCGCCGAAAACCACGATGGGCGAACGCAGCAGTAGGCGGAGCGTCAGATTGAGGCCCGTCTGCACCTGATTCATGTCGCTCGTCATGCGCGTGACGAGCGTGGCCGTGCCGAGCCGGTCAAGCTCGGCGTAGGACAGCGACTGGATGTGCGCAAAAAGCGCACGGCGCAGGCTGCCCGTCGCGCCGGTCGCGGCCTTGGCGGAAAAATACTGCGCGCACGTGGCGCTGGCAAAGCCGCACAGGCCGAGTCCGACCAGCACAAGGCATTTTTTCAGGATATACGCCGTATCGCCGGACGAAATGCCGACGTCGATGATATCCGCCATGATGAGCGGCACCAGAAGCTCAAACGCGGCCTCGAGCAGCTTGAAGCACGGGGCCAGGATCGCCTGCAGGCGGTAGGGCCGCAGGTAAACAAGCAGTTTTTTCATGGGTTGTTTCTTCTCTTTCTTCTGCTATTCAATGGATTTGAGCGCCTGCGACATATCGATTGTGCGGATCTTCCGCCGCAGGGCAAGATTGACAAGCAGACCGAACACCAGCGTCAGCGCGGCCGAGATGAGATAGCTCAGCGGCGCGACGCGCACATCGAAGCACATGAGATCGATCTTGATCTGTCCCATGACATACGCGTGCAGCAGCTTTCCCATCGGAAGGCCCACAAGCGCGCCGAGGACGGTCAGGATGATGTTCTCGCGGAAGACGTAGCGGTTCGTCTCGCCGTCGTAGAAGCCAAGCACCTTGATGGTCGCGATCTCTCGTTCGCGTTCGGTGATGTTGATGTTCGTGAGGTTATACAGCACGATGAATGCCAGCGCTGCCGCGCCCAGCACGACGACCAGCACGATATATTGCAGGCTTTGCATCATCGTCGCCACACGGCTGCGGAAATCAAGGCTGAGGGTGACAGCTGCCGCGTTTTTCGCGCCCGTGAGCGCTGCGGAGGCCGCCTGCGCGGCCTCGTCCGTCTGATAATTGACCCATGCGGCCTCGTATCCGGGCGCTTCACCGAAGACGTCCTGCCAGGTAGTCTGCGTCAGATAGACGTAATTATAAACATAGTTTTCAAACACAGCCTCGACGGTCAGCTCCGTCCGGCGCATGTCGCCTGTCTGCAGGATGATGGTATCGCCCGCCGACAGGCGCAGCGCCTGCGCAAGGCCCCGGCTGATGATGCAGCCGCCGTCCTGCGGGTAGGGGATCGGCGTTTTCTCCTGCGTGTGCAGGTCGATAAAGCCGTCCACGCTGCCCGATTCCGGGCAGACGACGTTTGTGGTCTTGACCGTGCCGCCGGCAGAAGCGTCCAGACTTTTTTCCGCGACAAACATACAGCCCTCCGCGCCGCTTTTCTCGCAGACGGCGAGGAAGTCCCCGCGTTCGCTGCCGCTCAGCGCGTGCTGGAAGGTCACGGCGGCGTCATAGCGGGTGATCTCGTCGTATTGATAGTCGACGACGCTGCTGATGGAGTCCTGAATGCCGAAGCCCGTGATGAGCAGCGCCGTACAGCCGCCGATGCCAATCATCATCATGACCATGCGCTTTTTAAAGCGCAGAATGTTCCGGATGGAGACTTTATGCAGGAAGGGGAGTCGGTCCCAGATCAGCGGGAGGCGTTCAAGCAGAATGCGCTTGCCCGCCTTGGGGGCACGCGGCAGCATGAGGAACGCTGGACGCTCGCGCAGCGTCGAGGCGGCAGCGAACCAAGTCGCGATTACGGTGATTCCCACGCCGAGCCCCGCGGCGGCGGCGGTCATGGCGGGGTCGATCGGGCAGGGGCGACACGGAACGGCGTAGATGATCGCGTAGGCCCCCATGAT
>ERZ1027275.241-NODE-241-length-12974-cov-7.218361_pt1 | contig 12974 bp, 10 predicted proteins | sample MGYA00519255_ERZ1027275 | MGnify/ENA primary metagenome ERZ1027275 (study PRJEB26926, sample SAMN06164427) | human gut metagenome | biome: ENVO:00009003; feature: ENVO:2100002; material: ENVO:00002003 | host: Homo sapiens | place: USA | collected 2012 ...
GAGATTCATGAGCGTCTCGTGGGCTCGGAGATGTGTATAAGAGACAGGAAATGTACTCATGATAATAGATTTATATTTTGATGCAAATGTAGGGGTTTGTGTGTTGTTCGAGGTGTAATATTGAGTAAAAAGGATGTAGAAAATGACAAAAATAGGCATGGATTATTTAAGTCCATGCCTATCGGACGTTGCAGGGCAACTTTATTTCATATCGATGTATTTGATTTCGTCTTTGTCGCTGTATTTCAGGTTTTCACCGCCCATACCCCAGATGAAAGTATAGTTGCTGGTTCCGGCAGCAGCGTGGATGGACCATTCGGGAGAAGTGATGGCTTGTTCGTTGTGCAGCCATATCAAACGTTCTTCCTGCGGTTCGCCCATCAGGTGACAGATAGCGTTGCCGGGTTTCAGGTTGAAGTAGTAGTAAGCTTCCATGCGGCGAGTGTGCGTGTGGGCAGGCATGGTATTCCATACAGAGCCGGGAGCCAGTTCCGTGAGTCCCATCTGCAACTGGTTGGTACCGCCGTCTTTCACTCTTTCCAGTACATCTTTCACAATCAGCTGGTTTACGATACGGTCGTTGCTGTCTTCCATTTTTCCATAATGGTCGGAGATGCCCAGTGCATATTTCTTGGGGTTGGCTTTCTGAAGCTTGGCATCGGTGGTAATCAGCTGAGTAACATAGGGCTTGTAGGCCGGAGCCGAGTTGATGTAGAACTTGGCGGGATTGGTAGCGTCGTTGCTCTTGAAAGTTACTTCCTTATTTCCGCAGCCTACGTAAAGGGCTTCCTTATACTTCATGGGGTATTCCTTACCGTCTACAGTAACCACTCCGTCACCGCCGGTATTGATGACACCCAGTTCGCGGCGTTCGAGGAAGTAAGTGATTTCCGGACCCAGTTCACGGAACACTTCCAACTTCAATGTCTTGTTCACCGGCATGGCGCCACCGTAAATCAATCGGTCGTAGAGGGTGTAGGTTACGTTGATTTCATCCGGAGCCATGACTTTGTCCATCATGAATCTGCTGCGTAGAAGTTCCGTGTCATAATGCTTCACGTCCTGCGGATGGCAGGCGGTCTGCACTTTGTAATTCACTTGGGCATTGGCTGCCATGGCAACTGCTCCCATCATAAATGCAAGTACTAACTTTTTCATAATTTGTTACTATTTAATTTTTAACTTTTAATTTTTGATTGATTTCTGGTATTTGATAATGGCACGACGGTTCATAATCATCAGGAACAATGTGCATAATACAAGGATACCGGAGCCTATCCATTTCAACGAGTAGGTCAGGTGGAAAATGACCCAAGCAAAGGGGCTGGATGCAAAGTCCAGTGCACCGCCTTCAAAGCCGGCGGGGATATTCACGGCAGCATCTTGTGTCTTCTCGTATACATCGTGGGCTGCTTGTGTGAAATAGGGGGCGAGGTCTGTTACGAAATAAAGACCGATGGTCAGTACAACGAGTCCGATGATGAACGTCTTTACTACATTTCCTTTCGTGATGGGCAGTACCAGCGGGAAGAGGTAGAACATTCCGGCCAGCGACGCCAGAGGCAGGAACTGGTTACCCGGCAGGATGACAGCCAGCAGTATGGTTACGGGAATCAGCAGCAGGGAAACCACCAGCGTTGCAGGATGGCCGATAACCAATGCGGGGCTCATACCGATGTTCAGGCCGACAGCACCTTTGAACTTCTTGGCAATCAGCTCGCGGGTAGCATCAGAAATAGGCTTCAAGCCTTCGATGAACAAAGCGGTGATACGCGGAATCAGCTCCATTACGGCGCCCATCTTGATACCCAAACCTAATATATAAGGTATCTTGTCTACCAGTTCCTGACCGTTCTTGCAAGACAAAGCACCGATACCGCAACCGACCAGAATACCCAGGAACAGAGGCTCACCCAGCAAACCGAATTTCTTCTTCATGCCTTCCGCATCAATGTTCAATTTGTCAAAACCGGGGATTTTGTCCAATGCTTTATTGATGACTACGGCAAATGGAACGAAACCTGCGCAGAAAGGCTGGGGAATGGAGATACCCTCCATCTTGTCGTAGAATCCCTGGAATTTGTCGGCGGTATAGTCGGCCATAATCAGGGTAATGATGTAGCAGATAATAGCGGCGAAGAAACCCCACCAGATATTGTCGCTGGCAAAATAAACGACTGCGCCGATAAATGCGAAATGCCAGTAGTTCCAAAGGTCGATATTGACCGTACGGGTCGTTTTCGTTAATAACATCAGAAGATTTACTCCCAAACATACCGGAATGATGAATGCACCCACCGATGTGTTATAGGCTACAGCCGCAGCTGCAGGCCATCCCATATCGAATACTTTCAACTGAAGACCGTAAATTTCAACGACTTGGCTCAGAGCAGGACCGAGGCTGCTGGTCAACAGCGCAGTGACAACTGACAGACCTACGAAACCGACACCTACCAGCAGACCACTCTTTAGCGCCTTACTGAATTTGATGCCGATGCATACTCCCAAAATTGTAAAGATTATAGGCATCATCACTGCTGCTCCTAAGCCGATGATATAGCCGAAAACTTGTTCCATTCTCTTGTGATTTAATTAGGTAATTGAGTTTGTTTTTGCAATAGTATGAATTAAAAACCGGGTCAAAAATAAGACCTTTTCTCAATTAATCAAACTCGAAAAGCATAATTATTTAGTAAATGGGACAATTTTGGACGAAATTGGTCGTTATCGTGCACAAAATTGCTCGTTTTCGTACACGAAAACCAAATAATACACTCTCTGCATTGAAAAGTATACATAGGAAAAACAACAATTTTGGGTGGAGTGAACTTTAATCCAGTTTACTGTGTTATTATAAGACATTGAAACAAACCGGACTATAATGATATATTTGATTTTTTTATTGGCAATAGGACTATTGGTCGGATGGAGCTTATGGAAAGCTCCATCCGATATTGATTTATGGGGAAAAGATTTAGAGGATTGATAGTTATATTGGTTATATTCTGAAAATTTAACTATATTAGCGCCCGAAAAGCATAAATATGGCGCTAAATCTGATAAAAAAGGATAAATCCCACTCTGTTGTAAGCATTAAGCTGGATGAGCAAGAGTTTCATAATATTTTTAAGGAATATTATGCGGCGCTTTGTTCTTTCGCGTTCCAATACATGGAGGATGCGGATATGTCAGCAGATATAGTACAAGACGTATTTGCCAAGTTGTGGCAGATAAGAGACGATTTCTTTTATCTTCATCAGGTGAAAGCTTTTCTTTATACGGCCGTACGTAACCATGCCTTGAACGAACTTGAGCATTCGAAGGTAGCTCATGAATACGAGCAAAAGATTATAGCCAAAAAAGCAGATGCTTTTTTTCGTGATGCGATTGTGGAAGAAGAGACTTTCCGGATTCTGTCAGAAGCTATAGAGAAACTTCCTACCCAAATGAGAGCCATCATGCAGTTGGCTTTGGAAGGCAAAAAGAATGCAGAAATAGCAGAGCGTCTCAATGTCTCTCCCGAAACGGTACATACTCTTAAAAAAGTGGCTTATAAAAAGCTTCGTGCATTCCTTACCGATTATTATTATTGCCTTCTGTTATTTATCTAAAAGCACATTTTTTTCTATTTTTTCAAAAAAAAGTCTTTATCGATTCACCATGTTTTCATTTTGGCTTGTATTATCATTAAAGATAGACTAAAACATGCCAAATTATGATAAAAGAGTACTTTCATATAGCTCATCTTATTTCCAGGCACCTATCCGGTGAAGTAACACCGGAAGAAAGCCGTTTTTTGGATAAATGGCGCAAAGAGAGCAAAAGCCATGAGCAGCTTTTCCAAAAGATTTGTAGTGATGAACATTATGTACAGCACGAAATTCGTAAAATGGAGTTTGATTCGCAGGCTGGATGGAAAGGTGTCGAAACACGTATCAAGAGGATGGAGCTCAGAAGGAGACATTTGAAACTGTTACGGTACGTTGCTCTTTTTATTGCACCAGTGCTGATATTGGTTTTTGCACTTCAGGATATTTCTGTACCCCATGTCATGGATGGCAATCAATTATTGGCTGCCCAGCAAATACTGCCGGGTGGAGCCAAAGCTATTCTTACATTGGATAATGGGGAAACGGTTTATCTGGATGAGAATGCCGATGGGCGGCAGTTGCAGTTGGCTGGTAAACAAATACAGATAGATTCAACGACCTTGAACTACAGCGCTGCAGACGGGCAGGTTGTGCAGTCAGCTTTGGTATATAATAAAGTTGAAGTGCCTCAAGGCGGTGAGTATACACTTGTTCTGAATGATGGTACAAAAGTACATCTGAATTCAATGAGCAGTCTACGTTTTCCGCTTACTTTCGAAGCTGGGAAGCGGGAAGTGGAATTGGCGGGAGAAGCTTATTTTGAAGTAAATAAGACCGGTCATCCCTTCACTGTATCGACTCAAGGTATGCAGATTGAGGTGTTGGGAACAACTTTCAATATTTCGGCCTATCCGGGTGAAGAATATCAGGCGACTCTTGTCAGTGGTTCTGTTAAGGTGGACACCGGGGAGGGACAGAGTCTTGTCTTAAAACCTTCACAGCAGGCATCATTAATTCCCGGGAGCGGGAATATACAAGTGCGTACAGTAGATACTGCCTTCTATACATCATGGGTGAAGGGAAAAATCAATTTTAAAGATCAACGGCTGGAAGATATTATGAGAATCCTTTCAAGGTGGTATAATATTGAAGTGGACTATTCAGACGAAGCGTTAAAGAACCTGCGTTTCGGTTGCTATGTGAACCGTTATGAGGAAATAGCTCCTTTCCTTGAGCTACTGGAAGCGACGGAAAACATACATGTCAAAATCAACGGTAAAACTATTATATTCTATAAATAACCATTTAATAATTTAATTATGACTAAGGAACAGAGCTACACCAGGTTTTGGGAAGGTAGTAAACGTATGTGGATTACATTCCTGTTTTTCAGTTTTATTATGATTGGCTTTGTGCAGGCCGCCAATACGGCGTTTGCCCAGACAACAGTTACTGTAAATGTGCAGGACGCCACTTTAAGTGACGTGTTATGGGAAATTCAACGCCAGACGGATTTTACTTTCATTTATAGTACAAATGACGTAAAGAATGTCAAGGTACGTAATTTGAGGGTCACGAATGGAAAAATCGCAGCAGTGCTGGATGAATGTCTTAAGAATAGCGGATTGGCTTATGTCGTAAAAGACGGGGCCATTGCTATCCGTCCAGCCAATGAAGTGAATGCTGTGAAGGCAGTAGAACAAGCTAATGTTATTTCCGGAACAGTGGTGGATGAGACCGGTGAGCCCGTCATTGGAGCCAATGTTTTGGTCAAAGGTACTACAAACGGCCAGATTACCGATTTGAATGGAGGTTTCTCTATCAAGGTGGAGCATGCATCGGCTACCTTGCTTGTCTCTTATGTTGGCTATGTTCGTCAGGAAGTGAAAGCTACTTCGGGTAAGATATTGAAGATTGTATTGGTGCCGGATGCAAATATGATGGAAGAGGTGGTTGTAACCGGTTACGGTACATTCAAGAAATCTGCTTATGCGGGTTCGGCTGCCAGTGTGAAGAATGAAAAGATTGCCGATGTGCCTTCCGTTTCTTTCCAGGATTTGTTGCAGGGAAATGCTACGGGTGTACAGTTTACTTCTGCTTCCGGCCAGCCGGGTTCTTCAGCTTCTTTGAGTATTCGTGGTATGGGCTCTTTCAATGCCTCCAACTCTCCGCTGTATGTTATTGATGGAGTGCCCGTTACTTCCGGTTCGATAAACTCCATCAGTTCGGATGGTGGTCTGGATGCCATGTCAACCGTCAACACTTCGGATATTGAGAATATTACGATTATCAAGGATGCCGCTGCTGCATCACTCTACGGTTCGCGCGCTGCGAATGGTGTGGTTCTGATTACGACGAAGAAAGGTAAAACCGGTAAGGCTTCTATCAGTTTGAAAGCCGATTGGGGATTCAGTGACTTTGCTATGGATTATCGTCCTACTTTGAGCGGAGCAGAACGTCGCGAATACATATACAATGGTATGGTGCTTGGACAACAGCGCAGCGGCAAATCGGATGCGGATGCCATAGCTTATGCTGATAAGAATATCGACAAATATGCTCCGGTTCCCTGGTGCGGCTATACGGATTGGGGAGATTATCTGTTCAAGAAAGGAAGCCATTCCAGTTATGAGGCTTCCATATCCGGAGGAACCGACAAATTCAAATACTATTCTTCATTGTCCTATCTCAACCAAGAAGGTATTGTAAAAACATCGGGGCTGGAAAGAATTACCGGACGTTTGAATGTTGATTTTCAGGCTACGGATAAATTGAAATTCGGTGCCAACATCATGTTTACCAATCTGAATCAGGATGTATATAGTGAAGGAACCGGTTATACTGCTCCTTTCTACTCCAGCGTAAGCAAATTGACGCCTTCAGATCCGGTTTACAATGAAGATGGAAGCTATAACCAGGACTTGATTTCGTTGTCAAGAAGAAATCCCGTTCTTGCCCAGGAGTACAATTACCAGCGTGAGTATGTTACCCGTATGTTCAATACGATTGATGCCGAATATGAATTTATCAAGGACTTGAAGTTAAAGTCTATTTTGAGCTATGACTATAACATCAGTAAGGGTAAAGAATGGAAAGACTCCCGTACCTCCGACGGTGAGAAGAATAATGGTGGAGCCGAAAAGGCATATAGTGAATATAACAAGTTGGTGTGGTCAAACCAGTTGACTTACAAGACTACTATCCAAAAGGACCACAATTTAGATGCCCTTGTCGGATATGAAATCGATTCCAAGTACAATGATTTCTTGTCGGGATATGCTACTAACTTCCTGACTCCGATAAAGAATGACATTGCCAACGGGCAGACTTTGGAGAGCATAGATGGTTCTTCCAAGAGGTCAAGAATGGTTTCTTACATCACCCGTCTCAACTATGACTACAAGAACAAGTATTATCTGGGTGGGAGCTATCGTATGGATGGCAGTTCACGCTTGCACAGAGATAATCGCTGGGGAAGTTTCTGGTCTGTTTCAGGAGCATGGCGTATTATCGAAGAGGATTTCATGAAACCCACGTCCAAATGGCTGACCGATTTGAAACTCCGTGCATCCTACGGTGTGAATGGTACGTTGCCCTCCGACTTATACGGCTATATGGGCTTGACGAGCCTTAGTGGCGGCTATATGGAGAATCCCGCATTGATTCAGTCGCAGATTGAAAATAGGGATTTGGAATGGGAAACGAATTACAACTTGAATATCGGTCTGGACTTCGGCTTCTTCAGCCGTTTGAACTTCACTTTGGAGTACTATACCCGTACCACTAAGAACCTTTTGATGGACTGTCCCGTATCTATGACTACCGGTTTCAGTTCCTATCTGATGAATATCGGTGAGGTGAAGAACCAGGGTGTGGAATTGGAAATCAATTCCAAGAACATTGTGTCCAAAGACTTTGACTGGTCTACCTCTTTCACCCTTTCGCACAACAAGAATAAGATTGTGAAACTGGACGGCGAACAGACCCAGATTATCAGCGGCTCGCAGATTCACATGATTGGCAAGTCCTACCGTACATTCTACATGATAGAATTTGCCGGAATCAACCCCGAGACCGGTGCACCTCAGTTCTATACCAACGACGTGGACGAGAATGGAAACTATATCAAGGAAATCACAGAGAATAACAAGGATGCCAAAGCCATTCCTCTGAAGAAACATGCCGAGCCCAATGTGACCGGTGGTCTCTCTAATACTTTGCGTTACAAGTGGTTCGATTTGAGCTTCATGTTCTCTTATCAGTTCGGTGCTTATGGATATGATAACTGGGCACAGAAAACAGAACATGGCGGCAAGGACTTTACTCTTAATATTCCGGCCTATTATCGTGACAATTGGAAGCAACCGGGAGATATCAGTAAATATGAAGTGTTTATAGAGAAGCCGGCGGTAGCCATGAATGGCGTTACCACTACCCGCCGCTTGCACAGCACGGACTTTATCCGTCTGAAAACGTTGACTTTCGGTGTGACCGTTCCTAAAACATGGACCCGGAAAATCGGCGTAAACAGCCTGCGCCTTTACGCATCTGCCAACAACTTGTGGACTTGGGCCGCTTACGATTTCTATGATCCGGAATCAGTCAGTGCTGGTACAGCCGGCTGGGGAACACCTCCTTTGAAAACAGTAACTTTCGGTCTTAATTTGAATTTCTAACCTCATAATAAAGAAACACAATGAAAGCATTAAAATATATGATGATGGGGATGTTGGTCAGCCTGACCGCCTCCTGTGGCAATGACTGGCTTGATGTTGAATCCAGTACAAAGATTCCGACTGAAACCGCCATACAGAATCTGGATGATGTGGAATATAGCTTGAACGGTATCTACGACGTGATGCGCAGTACCAACTATTACTCGGGCCGTATGATTTATTACGGAGACGTGACGGGTGACGATACGCAGTCCATAAAGACCGGAAAGCGTACCACCAGCTACTATATGCTGGACTATACAAAGGATTCCGGTCCGTCTTCCCACTGGTCTTATGCCTATAAGATTATCCAGAATTGTAATATCATTTTGTCTCAAATAGACGGATTGGATGTCAGTGAGGATGATACGGAATACTTCAACGACCTGAAAGGCCAGACCTTGGCTCTCCGTGGATTTGCCTTGTTCGACCTGACCCGTTTCTTCGGCTATCCGTATGCCAAGGATGGAGGAGCTTCTTTGGGAGTGCCTATTGTGACCGAAGTATCCAATACGGAAAACAAGCCGTCGCGCAATACCGTTGCCCAGTGTTATGAGGCAATCATCAAGGATTTGAAGGAAGGTGCTGACCTGCTGGATGAAGAATTCAACAAGGGTAAGATTAATAAGTGGGCGGCAATGCTGTTGCTGAGTAGAGCCTATTTGTATATGGAAGATAATCAGAATGCCTTGATTACGGCTGAAGCTGCCATTGCGGGAGCGGAAAAGAATAAGTACCGTTTGTGGACCAATGATGAGTATGGCACGATATGGGGAACTGATTTTGCCTCTTCCGATCCGGGAGAAGTCTTGTTTGAGTTGGTGAATCTGACAGTGGACGGCGTTGGCAAAGAAAGTGTGGCTTACCTTTGTTGGCAGGCGGGTTATGATGATTATTGCCTGACCAGTTCTTTCTATGAACTGATGCAGGAAGATCCGGATGATGTCAGGAATCAGGCATATACGGTTGTTCCTAAGACAAAGAGAGCTTACATAGCCAAGTATCAGCCGCAAAGCGGCAAGGCTGTGGAAGATTCCAATATTCCAGTACTTCGTCTGTCCGAACTTTATCTGATTGCTGCCGAAGCGGCTGTAAAGCTCAATAACAATGACAAGGCTGTAAAGTATCTGGATGCTATTGTCAGCCGTGCCAATCCGGAAAAGACCGTGCAGGGTAAGACGGTGACGTTGGATGATGTTCTGTTGGAACGCCGTAAAGAGTTGTTCGGTGAAGGACACCGTTTCTTCGACGCCCTTCGTAATCATCAGACTATCGTGCGCAAGGAGTCGACCAAGGAATTCCCGGAAATAGCCGAGACTTCACATCTGAAGATGGTGGATGAGAGCGTATCTTTTGATTGGAACTATTATCGTGTAGTATTGCCCATTCCTAAGGCAGAGATGAATTCCAATCCGAATATGCAGCAGAATCCGACTTATGGTGATTAATTCCAAAAAAGCGAGAATATGAAGTATCAGACTACTATTGTAAAGTCTTTTTTTACTGTATTTATTCTAATCTTCATCAGTTCCGGCCTAAGTGCCGGAACTCTTGGTTTAGACGGTAAGAAGAAGGATAAGGAGAAGAAGGAGGAATTGTCGGCAGACGGACCTTATGTGATTTATGAACCGGACGGAAAGGTGCGCGTCATAAGCGTTACAGCCCAAGGGCAGATAGAAGATACGACTTATACAGTACTTCCTCAGGATTTCACTCTTCATGTCACGGACCACAAAGGGCGTTATCCGTTTGATGTGAAGCTGCATCCGGTCAAACGTCCGGAATGGCAATACAGACAACCGGATAAAGTGTTTGTGATGTCTGACCCCCATGGCAAGCTGAATTGCGTGATGAGCTTGCTGCGGGGCAACAATGTCATTGATAAAGACTACCATTGGAGTTTTGGAACCAACCATCTGGTGGTTATCGGTGATATATTTGACCGTGGCAAAGATGTGCCGCAGATATTTTGGCTGTTCTATAAATTGGAGAAGGAGGCGGCGGATGCAGGTGGTCATGTCTCGTTTCTGTTGGGTAACCATGAACCGCTTGTGACGGCAAATGATTTGCGTTATACCAAAGAAAAGTACAAGACATTGGCCCGAAAACTGGGTATGGATTATCCGGCATTGTTCGGTCCGGACACAGAACTTGGCAAATGGCTTGGTACCCGTAATACGATGCAGACCATCGGACCTAATCTGTATGTGCATGCAGGTTTGGGAAAGGAGTTTTATGACAGTGACTTGAATATTCCCACAGTGAATGAGGAAATGAGCCGTGCATTGTTCATGAGCAAGAAGGAACGTAAGGCTCTATCGCCTCTCACGGCTTTCCTATATGGTAATAGCGGCCCTATCTGGTATCGTGGATTGGTACGGACGGATGCAAAATACCATCCATTGGCACAAGACTCCCTGCAACTGATGTTGAAACGTTATGACGTCGAACATATCATTGTGGGGCATACTATCTTTAAGGATATTTCCACTTTCTATGATGGACGGGTGATTGGAGTGAATGTGGATAACGAGGAAAACCGAAAGAAGAAACGTGGGCGCGCTTTACTGATTGACGGGAATACCTATCTTGTGGTGGGAGATAAAGGAACGATGCGGAAATTGTTCTGAGGCTGTTCTCTTTCTGATTATTTTTTAGGCGTGGAAGTACGTGGATTTCACGGAGAGACAAAGAAAAACTCCGCGTTTTTCGCGTAATCCGCGCCTAAAAAATATCATAATGTAAATATGCGCTCTCGGATAGCCGGGGGAGGGAGTGCCCTCTCAAAGATCGGCGATAACGGCAATGTCCGTAGCATTGTCTACGATATGTGCCGGATGAAACTCTTCCAGTTCTGTGCGGGGACGGAATCCCCAGGTGACTCCGCAGGCAGTGACTCCGGCATTGGCGGCCGTCTGCATATCCACTCCGGAGTCTCCCACATATAGCACGTCTTCACGGGATATCCGGGTGATGTCCAGAATGTCATGCACCACTGTCGGGTCGGGCTTCACGTTGACCCCTTCCCGTTGTCCGAAGACGGCGGTAAAACGTATGTGGGGGAAATAGTGTGAAATCAGTTTCACGGTAGCCGATTGATATTTGTTGGAAGCCACTGCCAATATCATCCCTTTCTCCTGCAACTGTTCCAGCAGTTCGGGGATGCCGGGGTAAGGGCGGCTTTTATCAGCATTGTGCACGTCATAATAAGGCACAAACTCCTTGCGGATGCGCAGGACGTTTTCTTCGCTCTTTTCCCCTTTCGGGAGGGCGCGCTCGAACAGTTTGTTGATTCCGTTGCCAACCATGAAGTTATAGTCCGATTCCGGGTGAGTGGGATAGCCGAGCGCTTGCAGGGCATGGTTTGTACTTTGTGCCAAATCGGCTATTGTATTCAGTAAAGTTCCGTCCAGGTCAAATATAATCAACTTCTTCATTGCTTTCTCTATTTTTTAGTTTGCTGCAAATATAGGGCTTTATGCGCTCATGTTCAAATGCTGTCTCGGGTTTCATCAGGTATTTGCAGAATAGGAAGCCCTGGACTGATAATCAGTGCATTATTACTGCATTCCTGCTGCATGCTTTTTGCAGTAGTACTGCAAATAGGGTGCAGCGTTACTGCATATATGTTTGCAGTGATACTGCAACTGTATTGCAGTGGCACTGCACAAGCGTTGCAGTAGTTTTGCAGTGGGTGATCGGTGTATTTTTTGCCGTTCTTCCCTTTTCTTTGCACACTTTCGGGCTTTTTATGCAAAAACTTCCTATCTTTGCAGCCGAATTTTACTAAAAATAGGTATGAGTTACAATTTGTTGAAAGGAAAAAGAGGCATTATTTTCGGTGCTCTGAATGAGCAGTCCATTGCCTGGAAAGTAGCAGAAAAAGCAGTAGAAGAAGGTGCAGCCATCACTTTGTCGAATACGCCGGTTGCCGTCCGTATGGGCGAAGTGTCCGCTCTTTCGGAGAAACTGAACTGCGAGGTGATTCCCGCAGATGCTACAAGTGTAGAAGATTTGGAAAATGTATTCAAACGCTCTATGGAAGTATTGGGTGGCCCGGTCGACTTTGTGCTGCACTCCATTGGTATGTCTCCCAATGTGCGTAAGAAACGTACATATGATGATTTGGATTACGATATGTTGGAAAAGACGCTGGATATCTCCGCTGTCTCTTTCCACAAGATGATACAAGCTGCCAAGAAACTCAACGCCATTGCCGACTACGGTTCAATTCTGGCTTTGAGTTATGTGGCTGCGCAACGTACGTTCTACGGTTACAACGATATGGCAGATGCCAAGGCACTGCTGGAATCCATTGCCCGCAGCTTCGGTTATATCTACGGACGCGAACACCATGTACGTGTCAACACCATTTCCCAGTCTCCTACGATGACCACTGCCGGTTCCGGTGTGAAGGGTATGGACAAGCTGTTCGACTTCGCCAACCGCATGTCTCCTCTGGGCAATGCTTCTGCCGACGAGTGTGCAGACTACTGTATCGTGATGTTTTCCGACCTCACCCGCAAGGTCACTATGCAGAACTTGTTCCACGATGGAGGTTTCTCCAGCGTAGGTATGAGCCTTCGCGCCATGGCTACTTACGAGAAGGGACTGGATGAGTATAAGGACGAAAACGGAACTGTCTCTTATACACATCTCCGAGCCCACG
>ERZ1027275.247-NODE-247-length-12875-cov-4.764587_pt1 | contig 12875 bp, 12 predicted proteins | sample MGYA00519255_ERZ1027275 | MGnify/ENA primary metagenome ERZ1027275 (study PRJEB26926, sample SAMN06164427) | human gut metagenome | biome: ENVO:00009003; feature: ENVO:2100002; material: ENVO:00002003 | host: Homo sapiens | place: USA | collected 2012 ...
TTCATGAGCGTCTCGTGGGCTCGGAGATGTGTATAAGAGACAGGGATGTATAGGCACGGACGCTCTTTCGGGCAAAGATATTTTCTATAGCCGTGTTCTTTCCTGTTTCTTCTTTTTTTGCTTCCATATTGTTACAACCTCCTGTCATTAGTAATGTTATTGAAAGAGTAACAGTTGTCAGAGTTTTAAAGATTGTTGCCGCATTCATTTTTATTATTGATTAATAATTGAGATGGAATTCTACCACAGCTTCAATTCCTTTGCGGAATATATCCAGAGAGAAGTTTTCATTGGGCGAATGGATGGCGTCACTTTCCAATCCGAATCCCATGAGAACGGTCTTTATACCTAGGATTTGTTCAAAATCGCTGATGATAGGAATACTTCCTCCACGGCGTACAGCAAGTGGTTTTTTTCCGAATGCCTTAGCAAAGCCTTTTTCGGCAGCCTGATAGGCGGGCAAGGTGATGGGGCATACATATCCTTCGCCTCCGTGCATCGGGGTTACTTTAACTTGTACATATTCCGGAGCGATAGACTGGATATAGTCCACAAACAATTGGGAAATTACAGCGTGGTTTTGATGTGGAACCAGTCGGCACGATACCTTGGCATATGCTTTTGAGGGAAGTACTGTTTTTGAACCTTCGCCTGTATATCCGCCCCAGATGCCACAAATGTCAAAAGAGGGACGGCAGCTGTTACGTTCTAAAGTTGAATATCCTTTTTCACCTTTCAGTGCTTTTACACCGATGGCTTCCATGTATTTTTTTTCGTCGAAAGGAATTTGTGCAATCATCTCACGTTCGGCTGCCGGTACTTCCTCTACATCGTCATAGAAATGGGGGATAGTGATGTGTCCGTCTTCGCCAATGACTTGGGCTAACATACTGCACAGGGTATTGATAGGATTGGCTACCGCTCCGCCGAAGTGTCCGGAATGAAGGTCACGGTTCGGACCGGTCACTTCTATTTCCCAATAAGCCAGTCCTCGTAAACCTGTGGTCAGAGAGGGAAGATCCACGCCTAGCATACTGGTATCCGAAACAAGAATTACATCGGCTTTCAGCAATTCCTTATGTTCCTTGATGAAGGTATTCAGACTGGGAGAACCTATTTCTTCTTCACCTTCGAAAATAAATTTCACATTGTGTTTCAGCAGTCCGTTTTTTACTACGTATTCGAATGCTTTTACTTGGATCATGGCTTGTCCTTTATCATCGTCAGCGCCACGTGCCCAAATGTGTCCGTCGCGAATTTCAGGTTCAAAAGGTTGGCTTTTCCAAAGGCCCAACGGCTCGGCAGGCATTACGTCATAGTGGGCATAAATCAATAGGGTAGGAGCATCATTGCTTACATGCTTTTGTGCAAATACCAATGGATTGCCTTGTGAGGGCATTACTATGGCTTCATCTGCTCCGGCTGCCAACAAAAGTTCTTTCCAACGTAAGGCACAGGCCAGCATATCGTCTTTATGTTCGGGTAAAGCACTGATGCTGGGAATACGGATGAGGCTGAAAAGTTCCTCCATGAAGCGCGCTTCATTTTCTTTAATGTATTGTTTTATTTCCATAATTGAATGATTCTTATAGTTGTGTAGTCCTGTCTATCAGATAATAATCCAAAATGGTCATGGCAGCCATGGCTTCTACAATGGGGACGGCACGCGGCAGCACGCAGGCGTCATGACGTCCTTTGGCTTTCATGGTCGTGTCTGTGCCGTTGATATTTACAGTATGTTGCTCCATCAGAATTGTGGCAACTGGTTTGAATGCCACACGGAAGTAAATGTCTTGCCCGTTGCTGATGCCTCCTTGTATTCCTCCGGAATAATTACTTTTTGTTTCTACTCTTCCATTATTATTATAAAATACATCATTCTGCTCGCTGCCTTTTAGTTCCATAGAGTCAAAACCTTGTCCATAAGAGAAACCTTTTACGGCATTGATACTTAACATGGCATTTCCTAGTGCGGCATGTAACTTACCGAATACGGGTTGCCCTAGTCCGATAGGGCATCCTTTGATGACGCAACTCACTACACCACCTATTGTATCGCCTTCTCCTTTGATTTTCCAGATAAGCTCTGCCATTTCCTTGGCTTTCCCCGGATCGGGACAACGCACATCGTTTGTTTCTATCAAGTCGAGGTTATAGCTTTTGTAATCTTTATCAAGTTTGACAGATCCTACTTGTGAGGTATAAGCTGTGACACTGATTCCTAGTTGTTTCAATGCTAATTTGGCTAAAGCTCCTGCTACTACGCGCGAAATGGTTTCTCGTGCTGATGAACGTCCCCCGCCACGGTAGTCACGGATTCCGTATTTTTGCATATAAGTATAATCTGCGTGTGAAGGGCGGAACAGATTCTTGATATTCTCGTAGTCGTTTGAATGTTGGTTCTTGTTCCATACCACAAATCCGATGGGGCAGCCGGTGGACTTGCCTTCGAATATACCTGAAAGGAATTCCACTGTATCAGGCTCCTTGCGGCTGGTGGTAAGTAATGACTGTCCGGGGCGGCGGCGGTTCAGTTCCTGCTGAACGAAATCCATATCAACCTTAATACCGGCAGGGAAGCCGTCAATGACGCCGCCTACTCCCGGTCCATGGGATTCACCGAAACTGGTTAACCGGAAAATATTACCAAATGAATTGAACATATTGCTTGTAGTTTTAAAAGTTTCTTTCCGTAAAGATAATGATTTTAGGGATAATATACTTGATTGTTGCTGAAAAATTAGCAGAATGGATAAAAATGGGGTACGGATTGTATGAATTTTACAGTTTGGAATAAGAAAAACTGTAAAATTCATACAATCCGTACCCGGAAACTGTTTCTTAAGGATGGAAACAGGTATCTTTTACGAGTTAGAATTCTACCTTAGGTGCTTTATCGGCTCCTTCCTCAGATTCAAAATATGGGCGTTTGTCAAATCCGAACATGCCAGCAAGCAAGTTACGGGGGAAAGTACGGATGGCTGTGTTATATGCCCGTGCTGTGTCATTGAATCTTTTGCGTTCTACGCTGATCCGGTTTTCTGTACCTTCCAATTGTGCTTGCAACTCTTTGAAGTTCTCATTGGCTTTCAAGTCGGGATAAGCTTCGGTGATAGCGAGCAGGCGGCTCAACGCACTACCTACTTCGCCTTGTGCCTTTTGATAGGCCTGCATTTTTTCGGGAGTCAGGTCATCGGCGCTGATCTGCATTTGAGTGGCTTTGCTACGGGCGTCTACTACAGCTTGAAAAGTTTCTTTTTCGTGTGAGGCGTATCCCTTTACTGTATTTACCAAGTTGGGGATTAAATCAGAACGGCGTTGGTACTGGTTTTCTACATTGCTCCACGCTGTGCTGACAGATTCATCCATTTTTACCATACCATTATAAGAGGTTATTCCCCAAATGGCAATTAATACAATGACTACTATTACAATAATCGTTGACTTTTTCATATGTATATACTATTAAAATTATGAATATTCTTGTTCTTAAAAACGGCTTCCGGCTCCTCCGCCTCCAAAGCTTCCACCTCCGAAACTTCCTCCGCTAAATCCGCCTCCACTTCCACCGTGGCCACCAAAAAATCCTCCTCCCATTCTGCCTATGAACGGCCCTCCTCCTCGGGGGCCTTTGTAATTTTCATCTCTCGACCGTTCTTTCCGTCTGAGGATATGTCCGCAATTTCTGCATTTATATACTACTTCTTCAGTCTTTGTTCCGTTACTTCGGTCTATAACTTTGGAAGAAAGACGTTGCAGTTTGTGTTTTTTGCAATGGGGGCAGCGTGTTTTACGCCAGTTTGCATACAATCCGATGCCAATAAATCCTCCGAAAATCACAAAAAAGATGATAATGAATTCCAAGGGATCATTTTCGCTTTTGTCATTGCCGATATTTTCCATGGAACCGTCCAGATAGCCGTTTACGGCCCGTATTCCTGCTACCATTCCTGCGTTCCAGTTATTGTCCTTGAAATAGGGCAGCATATAGCGGTTCTGAATCCGTTTGCAGATGGCATCCGGCAATATCCCTTCAAGGCCATATCCGGTAGCGAATTGCACACACCGCTCGTCGGTGGAAAGCAAGATGACCAATCCATTGTCACGTTCTTTTTGTCCTACGCCCGTTTCCTGTCCCAGCCGGTGGGCAAAATCAAAACAATCACCTCCCTCTATGCCTGTTACCGCTACCACTAATGTCTGTATACCTGTTTTTTGCTCTAAAGCGTAGAGGATGCTGTCCATAGTGGTGACAGCGGTGGATGAAAGGATACCGTCGGGATTGCTGACGTAGCGGGTACGGTTTTGCAAATGTACCATCGGTATGTCTTTTATGGCATATTCTTTGGCTTGAAGCTGGACGGAGCCTAGAAGCATGAAAAAAGTAAGTAAAAACGTCAAATTTCTCATTGGATGTATTTGTCTACAAATGCTTTTACTTTTTGGGTATATTCTTCGGTATTGAACAGATAGGAGTGTGCATGGTCTGCTTCCGGAACTATCCATAATGCTTTGGGCTGAGGTTTTGCCTCATACAATTTGTACACCATCCATGTGGGTACGTAGTCATCTTTATCACCATGGATAAAGAACATGGGCAGATGGCATCGGGCTACCTGTTTCAATGCGGATGCTTCTTTGAACCCCCATCCATATTCCAACTGGCATAACCAGTCGGCGGTGTACATTAACGGGAATTGAGGCAAGCCGAATTGTGCTTTCAGTTCTTTGGAAAATTGGTCCCATACGCTGGTATATCCGCAGTCCTCGACAAAACATTTCACATAGTCGGGTTGCGGTTCGCCCGAAACCATCATAGTGGTGGCTGCACCCATCGAGATTCCATGTACTACCATGCTGGTGCTGTCACCGTAAATTCGATTGGCAACCTCCATCCATTGTGTTACATCTTTGCGGTCTAACCATCCCATTTGTATGGCATTTCCACCGCTCAGACCAGTATTGCGCAAATCAGGTAGGAGGATGTTGAAATCCAATTTTTTATTGTATAGATAACCTATCATCATCATGCGGATGGCATTGTCTGTATACCCGTGTACTATAACTGCGGTTTTGGCTGTCGGGCGGCTGGAAGCCACATAGTAAGCATGCAGTTTTACGTGGTCGGGAGAATAGATAAAGGTATCCTTCAGTGCTTGGTTCTGTTTCAGACTATCTATCCACGGTTTTAGATAGGGGTAAGTCTTAAACATATATTGCCAGGAACTTTCCAAATTCTTTCCTCTGTTTTCAGGGCGTAAGGAATAGTTCAGCATATATTGACTGCCTCCAAGTAGGACTATAATAAGCAGAACGAATATACTACTCGTTCCAATAATCATTTTTTTTCTTTTCATACCTTATCTATTTGTTCCATATATCCCATGCACCAAAGGCTTGCAATAAGAGCATTTCTAAACCGTTTTTGGTAATTGCCCCTTTGTCTGCCCCCTTTTTCATAAAAAGAGTAGTGTCAGGATTATATAACAAATCATAAAGCAAATGGTTGGGTGTGAGATATTGGTATGGAATATTGGGGTATTCATCGGCACGGGGATACATACCTACAGGAGTGCAGTTAACAATTACTTTATACTCATCCATGATTTCGGGAGTGAGCTGATTGTAAGTCAGCATTTCTTCACGCAGGTTTCGTGATACGAATTTGCATTCCAAACCTAATTTTTTCAGTCCGTAGGCAATCGCTTTCGAGGCACCTCCTGTTCCTAGAATCAGAGCTTTTTTGTGCTGGGGTTCCAACAAGGGGTCGATAGATTGAGTGAAACCAATCACATCGGAATTATAGCCTATTAGCTTAGTCTTACCTTTTTGGCGGACAATTTTGATTACATTGACGGCTCCGATGGCTGCCGCATCTTTATCCAGTTCGTCCAAATAAGAGATGACTTGTTCTTTATAAGGTATAGTGACATTGAGCCCTACTAAATCAGGATTAGCCAATAGCACAGAAGGCAGTTCTTTGATGGATGGGATTTCGAAGTTTACATATTCGGCATCAATGTTTTCCGAATGAAACTTTTCATTGAAAAAGTTCTTTGAGAACGAGTGTCCTAACGGATAACCTATCAAACCATATTTTTTCATAAAACTCTATACTTTAAATTATTTCGTTGCTAAATAAAGCGTACAGATACCTAGTGTCAACCGTTTGAAACTCACCTGATTGAATCCGGCTTTACGGATAATGTCTGTCATTATTTCGCCTTGTGGAAAGGCTTTGATGGACTGCGGCAGGTAAGTGTAGGCACTACGGTCTTTAGAGAGTAGCTTGCCCAAAGTGGGGATGACTATTTTAGAATAGACAGCATATAGCTGTTTCATGGGGAACCAGTCGGGTTCGGAGAGTTCCAAAATGACTAGTTTTCCGTTGTCTTTCAGTACGCGGTGCATTTCGCGGAGTCCTTTGTCAAGGTCTTCGAAATTGCGTACACCGAATGCTACGGTAATAGCGTCAAAGCGTTTGTCGGGAAAGGTAAGTGCTGTACAGTCTTCTTTAGCAAAGGAGATACGGCTGTCCAGTCCGGCGGCTTTTACTTTTTCACGTCCCACATTCATCATGCCTTCGGATATATCGGTACCTATCAGCTCTTGGGGGTGAAGTGTCTGACAGGCTTGAATGGCAAAATCGCCCGTTCCGGTGGCTACATCCATTATGTGTTGCGGGTGAAAAGGTTCCAGCCAGTTGATGGCTTTGCGGCGCCAGCTTTTGTCAATGTTCCATGAAAGGGCATGATTCAACTGGTCGTAAGCAGGGGCAATGTTGTCGAACATTTTCTCTACTTGGACGCTTTTCTTTTCGTCAGCGTTGTAGGGCTTGATTTTTTCTTGTGGGTAGTTCATGTTTGATTAAAATTGAAAATTAAAGATTAAAAGGAGAGGATGGAGGATAGATTCCTGTACCTGTCTTTTAATCTTTAATTTTTCATTTTTATTTATTTCAAGTATTCGGTTACGTTCTTTTCTATACGTGCGGCGATGTTTTCAGTGTCTGCTTTCACAAATTTTTCGCCGGTGATGTGTTCGAACAGTTCCATGTAGCGTTCGCTGATAGAATTAACGATTTCCGGGGTCATTTCGGGAACTTGTTGTCCTTCTTTGCCTTGGAAACCATTTTCCATCAACCATTCGCGTACGAATTCTTTAGAAAGTTGTTTTTGAGGTTCGCCTTTTGCAAAGCGTTCTTCATAACCTTCCAAGTAGAAATAACGGCTTGAATCCGGAGTGTGGATCTCATCCATCAGATAAATAGTGCCGTTGTGTTTACCGAATTCGTATTTGGTATCTACCAGGATCAGTCCGCGTTCTGCAGCGATTTCAGTACCGCGTTTGAACAGAGCCAATGTATATTTTTCCAATATTTCGTATTCTTCGGGAGTAGCCAGACCTTGTTTCAGAATTTCTTCCTTAGAGATGTCTTCGTCATGCAGGCCCATTTCGGCTTTAGTGGTTGGAGTAATGATTGGTTCGGGAAATTTCTGGTTTTCTTTCATTCCTTCGGGAAGTTGTACACCACAGATTTCGCGAACGCCGTTTTTGTAAGCACGCCATGCGCTACCGCACAGGTAACCACGGACAATCATTTCCACAGGAAAACCTTGACACATAACTCCTACGGTAACCATAGGATCTGGGGTCGCCATTTTCCAGTTGGGGCAGATGTCAGTAGTTGCATCCAGAAATTTGGCTGCAATCTGGTTCAGCATTTGTCCTTTGTAGGGAATACCTTCAGGCAGAACTACGTCGAATGCGGAGATACGGTCGGTAGCTACCATTACTAACTTTTCGTCATTGATGTTGTATACATCACGCACTTTGCCGTGGTACACACTTTTCTGTCCCGGAAAGTTAAAGTCTGTTCTTGTTAATGCTTTACTCATGTCTTTATTTATAATTAAAATCAATAAATTCGTTTTATGTTTTCAGATTTTTCACTTCGTTCAGAATGACATGAATGAAGGGTTTTCTGTTTTTCTTCAAACTTCTCGTATGCTTCCACAATGCGGGTAACCAGTTTGTGCCGTACAATGTCCTTCTTGTTGAGTTCGATGAAACTGATTCCTTTCACGCCTTTCAGAATTTTTAGTGCCTGTATCAACCCCGAAGTTTGTGAAGATGGTAAGTCTATCTGTGTCATGTCACCTGTTACAATCATTTTGGTGTTCATCCCCATACGGGTGAGGAACATCTTAATTTGCTGGGTGGTGGTATTTTGAGCCTCGTCCAATATCACTACAGCATCATTCAAGGTGCGTCCGCGCATAAATGCCAATGGGGCTATTTGAATCACATTCAATTCCATATATTCTTTTAGCTTGGCGGCGGGAATCATATCTTGTAATGCGTCATACAGTGGTTGTAGATAAGGGTCAATCTTATCTTTCATATCACCGGGTAAAAATCCGAGTTTTTCTCCTGCCTCTACAGCTGGACGGCTCAAAATAATTTTTTTGATTTCTTTGTTTTTCAGAGAACGGACAGCAAGGGCAATAGCGGTATAGGTCTTTCCTGAACCTGCGGGACCGATAGCGAACAGCATATCGTTCTTCTCATATTCTTGTACCAGCCTCAATTGGTTCTCACTACGGGGGACGATCGGTTTTCCTGTTACACTGAATACAATAGTATCCCCTGTTTTCTCTATTTGGGGTGAACGACCTTTCACTATATCTAAAATCACTTCTTCTTTCAGTGAATTATACTGGGCGCAATGCTTTTCCAATGCCAATATATTCTCTTCAAAAGCACACATTTCCTCTTCGTCTCCCAATACTTTGATGACATTTCCACGTGCCACAATTTTTAATTTGGGATACAAAGCTTGTATCATTTTCATATTGACGTTGTTTACGCCATAAAATATCACAGGATCAATATCCTCTAAAACTATATGTTTTTCTATCATTTAACTAGTTTAGGTACTTTACGTACTTGTTTATAGGGTGCAAATTTAATGAAAGGTTTTCATTGTTCTTATTTTCCGGGCAATTTATTTGCATAAGCTTTTTCAGAAAAAGGATTTTAATCTATCTTTGCGAGGAATTTGAAAAGATAGTTAGATTATGAATTGTATGAAAGGTGCATGTTGCACGCTATTGTCACTTTTGTTTTCCTTGACAGTTTCTTCCGGTTGCAAGGAAAAAGATATGTCCATGAAGATGAACGAGCCTCATAATATAAAAGGTGTAATTAGCTATAAACGTAGTTTCGGTGATTTGAATGATACTCATCTCAGTGTGGCGAAGAAAATAGGAATTCGTCCGTTGGCTTCTCGTTCGGAAGCAGAGGGGCTGGGTGGCAAATTGGTTCAGATAAAACCCTGTGAGCGTTATGCCATGGATTCGCTGACTCACTCCATTCCTTTTCTGATTCCGCAGGCTAGTGCGTTATTGGATACAATAGGAGCCAATTTTTTGGATTCATTGAGTTGCAAAGGATTGAATCCTAATCAAATCATTGTTACTTCTGTACTTCGTACGGCAGATGATGTGAAACGTCTTCGTCGTCGCAATGGAAATGCTTCTGCTAATTCAGCTCATGCTTTTGGGACAACTTTCGATGTCAGTTACCGTCGGTTTTGTAAAGTGGAAGACCCGGATGGACGTCCTATGCAGGATGTTAGTCCGGATACGCTGAAGTTGGTATTGGCCGAGGTACTCCGTGATCTTCGGAAATCGGACAAATGCTATATTAAATATGAGTTGAAACAGGGATGTTTTCATATAACAGCCCGCTGATTTATTGAATTTTCACTTGGTCGGAGGCTTTACGATGCGGTATTTCATATATTTGGCTTATGATGGGACAAATTATCACGGTTGGCAGATTCAGCCCAATGGTGACAGTGTACAGGAAACATTAATGCGTGCTCTTTCTACTTTTCTCCGTCAAGAAATAGAGGTAGTGGGAGCGGGACGTACTGATGCCGGTGTGCATGCGCGTCTCATGATCGCGCATTTTGATTATGACCGGGAGTTGGATTGTGTTCAGATAACGGAGAAATTGAATCGCTTGCTTCCTCCCGATATAGCGGTTTACGCTGTAAAGCGGGTGAAGGATGATGCGCATGCCCGTTTTGACGCGACTTATCGTACTTATAAGTATTATGTGACTACCCGGAAAGATCCGTTTAACCGTCACTATGCCTGGAGGCTTTTTAATTCATTGGATTTTGAGAAAATGAATGAGGCTGCCCGTGTATTGTTTGATTATACTGATTTTACCAGTTTCAGTAAATTGCATACTGATGTGAAGACGAATAATTGCCGGATTATGCATGCTGAATGGACGCAGGTGAGCGGGACAGAATGGGTATTTACTATTAAAGCTGACCGTTTTTTACGGAATATGGTAAGGGCTGTGGTAGGTACGCTGGTGGAAGTGGGGCGTGGTAAAATGACTTTAGATGGGTTCAGGAAGGTGATAGAGAATAAAGATCGTTGTAGTGCCGGTAGTTCTGTGCCGGGACATGCCTTGTTTTTAGTAGATGTGGGATATCCGGAAGAACTGTTTATTGTTTCTCCGTCAGATATTTCCAATACCTGACAGGCATATCTTGCCGGTGTTTTTGGGGATTCCAACGTTCTTTGATACAAATGGACTTGAAATATGTTTTCCAAAGTTCCTGAAATAATCTCTCATTGTTGTCCATCAATGTTTCATTTAGCATTCCTGTGACCAGATGCGCTTGGCGGGGGTCTTCAAATGTTACTTCTTCCATCTCCGTCAGATTATAGTAATATCCATATTGTCGCTTCACATCATAAATGAGCCAACGCTGGTCGGCAAAACGGTCTTTGAAATGATCCACAGCCAGTGGCAGTGCGTTGAATTGAGGTTTTACGGCTGCAAAGAAAGTTCCGTCCGCTGCTTTTTGGAAACGGACGAACTGCATGAGGTGTACTCGTTCTCCATCTACTCTTTTATAGATTTTCGCAAGCTCCAGCACATCAGGATCGGCAAAGTTGGTTTCGATGGAATGAGGAGAGTTTATGGCCTTCCGGATATAGCGGAAAAGCATTTCGTCCACCTTTGGTAATTCTGATAACCAGCAGCAGGTCAAGCTGAAAAGGGCATGCTTGGAGATTTTTTTCTGTAATCCGCGCCACACGCGTCCGGCTTTCTCTTCATCAGTGGCTATGTGTATGGCTTCATCATAAAATAAGGGTAGCGGCTCGCCTTCCATCAAGAGCGAGTCTGGAAAGGTTTTGCGGAAGTAGGCATCGAAAATGCAAGTCAGCAAGCCTTCAAATGTATGGTCATAGATAAACAGAATCATTCGTTATCAGTAAAGTTTAGTATTAATTGGCGTTCGTCCACTTTCTTTTTGGGTTTGGGTACTAACAGTCTGCGTACTCCTGTCGGGGTCAGTTCATTAACAGTTCGGGTGGGGAGTTCGTTGCAGGTTATGAAGTATTGCGCTTTTTTCATCACTACACCTATTTTTTTCAGTTCATAGAATCCCAGTTTGGAGAAGCGGCGTGATGCGATGATTTGTCTTGCCGATTTGATTCCGATGCCCGGTACTCTGAGAATCATTTCGTAATCTGCCTGATTTATATCTATCGGAAATAGTTCGGGATGCCGTAATGCCCAACCTAGTTTGGGATCGATTTCCAAATCCAGGTCGGGATAGGAGTCATCTACTATTTCTTCTACTTTAAATTGATAGAAACGTAACAGCCAGTCGGCTTGATACAAACGGTTCTCACGTACCAATGGCGGCTGTTTCAGTGCCGGAAGCCGTTTGTCGTATGTATTTACGGATATATATCCAGAGTAGTAGACGCGCCTCATGGTGGGGTGTTGGTAGAGTGAAGAAGAAAGATAAAGGATGTCTTTGTCTGATTCGGTTGTGGCACCGACAATCATCTGCGTACTTTGTCCGGCAGGAACGAAGCGTGGAACATGGCGGAATTTTTTCCGGTCTTCCTTATTGGTAAGTACTCCCTGCTGGATATAGCGCATGGGCTGGTACACACTTTTGTGATCTTTTTCGGGAGCCAGTAATTTCAGATTCTCTTCTTTGGGAATTTCTATGTTTACACTGAGGCGGTCAGCGTAGAGTCCGGCTTCATTAACTAGTTCGCGACTGGCTCCGGGGATGCTTTTCAGGTGAATATATCCGTTGAATTTGTGTACTAACCGCAGGTCTTTGGCAACACGTACCAACCTTTCCATGGTGTAATCCGGATTGCGTACAACGCCGGAGCTGAGGAAAAGCCCTTCTATATAGTTGCGCCGGTAGAATTCGATGGTGAGGTCTACCAGTTCGCTTACCGAAAGTGTGGCACGGGGAATGTCATTACTTCTTCTATTGATACAATAGGCACAGTCATATATGCAATAATTGGTCAGCATAATTTTCAGCAAGGATATGCAACGACCGTCCTCGGCGAAGCTGTGGCATATTCCCCAGCCGCCTACGGTGTTTCCCAATGTGCCTGATTGGTTACGGCGCACAGTCCCACTACTGGAGCAGGAAACATCATATTTGGCAGATTCTGCTAGTACTTTCAATTTGGCAAGGACATTCTCATTCATTTAATCAGAATATTTCTGCCAAAAATACAGATAGTCTTTGGAATGGGCAAACGGTTTGGCATTTTCTCCGTTAATTTTTAACTTCTTTGTTGGATTATGCTGTTCCTTTTTTCTAATTACAATATAAGCCCGCTTGCTTTAAGCAGGTGTGTATTGGTGGTGACTATAATTCTTTTAACTTCTTTGTGGAGAATATATGGGGTATTGGAACGGGGATGAACTCTGTATGAATTCCATCGCTTTTTTTATGTTAAGATGCTACTTAAACATTAGTTTATGTAATATAAATTAAGGCGGTTTGCAAAGTATTTATT
>ERZ1027275.248-NODE-248-length-12874-cov-3.949450_pt1 | contig 12874 bp, 9 predicted proteins | sample MGYA00519255_ERZ1027275 | MGnify/ENA primary metagenome ERZ1027275 (study PRJEB26926, sample SAMN06164427) | human gut metagenome | biome: ENVO:00009003; feature: ENVO:2100002; material: ENVO:00002003 | host: Homo sapiens | place: USA | collected 2012 ...
GTGCACTAGCCAGAAGATGGCCAGCGACAATAGCAACTCGAAGAAGATCGGCGGAAACGATAAGCCGAAAATCACGATGACAGGAAACAGACTCATGATGACCTTGAATAAGAAGCGTACAGGTAGTGAGCGAGATGCGTTTATTATGTAGCTAACAATATATTAACGTAACAATTGCAGCATTATCTATAATGTGTGATCTAAATCACTTTTAAGCCAGAGTGAATAATGGAACGACTAAAACGCATGTCCGTCTTCGCCAAAGTGGTCGAATTAGGTTCATTCACCGCGGCGGCCCGCCAGCTTCAGATGAGCGTTTCCTCGATCAGCCAGACAGTCGCAAAACTGGAGGATGAACTGCAGGTGAAGCTGCTTAACCGCAGCACCCGCAGCCTTGGCTTAACAGAAGCCGGTAAAATCTATTACCAGGGCTGCCGTAGGATGCTCTTTGAAGCGCAGGATGTCCATGAGCAATTATACGCATTTAACAACACGCCAATCGGGACGCTGCGCATCGGCTGCTCTTCAACTATGGCACAAAATGTCCTGGCTCGCATAACCGCGGAGATGCTGAAAGAATACCCTGGACTCTCCGTAAATCTGGTCACCGGGATACCCGCGCCGGACCTGATCGCCGATGGCCTTGACGTCGTTATCCGCGTTGGCGCGCTGCAGGATTCCAGCCTCTTTTCCCGCCGCCTGGGCTCAATGCCGATGGTGTTATGTGCCGCAAAAAGCTATCTGACACAGGCTGGTCATCCGGAAAAACCGGCCGATCTGGCCAGCCATGCATGGCTGGAATATAGCGTGCGACCGGACAACGAATTTGAAATTATTGCCCCGGAAGGGATCTCAACCCGGGTGACCCCGCAGGGTCGCTTTGTGACCAACGATCCCATGACCCTGGTGCGCTGGCTGACGGCCGGGGTGGGCATCGCTTACGTACCGCTGATGTGGGCGATCGAGGAGATCAACCGAGGTGAACTGGAGATCCTGCTGCCCAGCTATCAGTCCGATCCGCGTCCGGTCTACGCCCTGTATACGGAAAAGGATAAACTGCCGCTGAAAGTGCAGGTCTGCATCAACTATCTGACGGAGTATTTTGTCGACGTGGCAAAGATTTATCAGGGAATGCACGGACGCGGGATCGCCCGGTGAAGGGGTTCCCGGCGGCGCCGGGAACCCGGTAAGGATCAGGCGGTGCCGCCGACGGTAAGGTTATCGACCTTCAGGGTCGGCTGGCCGACGCCCACCGGTACGCTCTGGCCCTCTTTACCGCAGACGCCGACGCCGTTATCCAGGCGCAGGTCGTTGCCCACCATCGAAATCTGCTGCATAGTCTCAATGCCGGAGCCTATCAGCGTGGCCCCTTTCACCGCCTTCGTGACCTTCCCTTTTTCAATCAGATAGGCCTCAGAGGTGGAGAAAACGAACTTACCGGAGGTGATATCCACCTGCCCGCCGCCAAAGTTAGGTGCGAAGATCCCATAGTCAACTGACTCAATAATCTCCTGCGGCGTCGACTGGCCCGCCAGCATATAAGTGTTGGTCATACGCGGCATCGGCAGATGGGCATACGACTCGCGGCGGCCATTGCCGGTCGGCGCGACGTCCATCAGGCGCGCATTGAGCTTATCCTGCATATAGCCTTTCAGGATGCCGTTTTCGATCAGCACGTTGTATTGCCCCGGCGTGCCTTCGTCATCGATGGCCACCGAACCACGACGATCGACGATGGTACCGTCATCCACCACGGTGCACAGCTCAGAGGCCACCAACTCTCCCATATGGCCGCTAAAGACCGAGGTGCCGCGACGGTTGAAATCACCTTCCAGACCATGGCCAACCGCTTCATGCAGCAGGACGCCAGGCCAGCCAGCGCCAAGTACCACCGGCAGCATCCCCGCTGGCGCGGCGACCGCCGAGAGGTTAACCAGCGCCATGCGTACCGCTTCTTTCGCCCAGGCATCGGCCCGTACTTCGCCATCCTGGGAGGCGAGGAAATAGTCATAGCCAAAACGTCCGCCGCCGCCGCTGCTGCCGCGTTCGCGCTTGCCATCTTCTTCCACCAGTACGCTAACGGAAAGACGAACCAGCGGACGAACGTCGGCCGCCAGGGTGCCGTCGGTGGCGGCCACCAGAATCAGCTCATACACCCCGCTCAGGCTGGCTGAAACCTCCTGCACACGCTTGTCCGCCGCCCGGGCGACATTGTCCACCCGACGCAGAATATCCAGCTTCTCTTCCCGGCTCATGCTCTGCAGCGGGTCGATGCTGGTGTAGAGGGCACTATGCTCTACGGCGCCGAGGGTTTGTACTTTGCCATTGCCGGTCTCGCGCACAATGGTCCGCGCCGCCTGAGCGCTCTGCTCCAGCGCCAGCTTGCTGATCTGGTCCGCGTAGGCAAAACCCGTTTTTTCGCCGCTAACGGCGCGCACGCCTACGCCCTGGTCAATGTTGTACGACCCATCTTTAATGATGCTGTCTTCCAGAACCCAGGATTCGTGATAGCTCGACTGAAAATAGAGATCGCCGTAATCGAGGCGGCGCTCGGTCAGTTGACCAAGAATGGCAAACAGATCCTGATGATTCAGGCCATTTGCCGACAGTAGTTGTTCACTTACCAGGTTCAGACTCATCGTTATGCTACTCGTTTGTTGCCGCCTGACAGGCGGAAATACAGAAGGCTATCTATTGAGATTGCGGCAATTCCCGGCAATCGTCAAATCATTGCTTTTTGTTGCTACGCGCCTGGCGCAGCACTTCATTGATCTGCGGCTGGTCAATCGGGCCAGTGATGCGATAGCGCAGAATCGAGACTTTGTTCCACAGCGGCCCCAGCACCTTGCTGGCGGCAAATACCGCCGCGCCGACGATCGGGTTGACGGCGAAGGCTGCTGCCACGCCGACGGTGGCGGAGATTTCCGGCGCAACCACCGCTTGCAGATCCAGCCGTCGACGCACCAGGTCGACCGACCCTTTCATGGCAATGTCGGCTTCCAGGCCATCCACCAGCGTATCATCGGTATGCAGTACGCCATCCTTAATCCATGCCGTACTGTTAATAGAATCGAAATAAAAGCCTTCGCTGAAAGTATCGCTGAAATCGAAACGCAGTTTACGCAGCAGGGCATCGACGCTCAGCAAACGCAGCAGCTGGCCAGCGTGTCCGGTACTCAGGTCGGTAAACTGCCCTTTGCCAAGGTGACTTTTAATGATGCCATTGAGCGACGCCACATCTGGCGACCAGGGCGGCGCGCGCCAGTGCAGATCGTAGTCGATATCAAACGACGAATCCTTCACCGGCGTGGAAACACCGAAGAAATTGGCAAACTCATCCGTCTTATTGCCATGCAGTCTGCCTTTTAGCGATGTGCGCACCCCGGAAGGAGCGCTCACCCACACGCCGTCGGTTGTCAGCCGGCCAAACCCGGTATCCACCAGACCGTTGGCGAGCGTTAAGGTATCGCCCTTGATCGTCACATCGCCGTCGATACGGCCATATTTTTGCCCCCACAACCAGCACTCGGCGCAGCGCAGCTGTAGATCGGGCCAGCCGTGGAAATCCAGCCGCGTCTGTGCCTGTGGGAGCGCATTTCCCGTCCCGCTCTGGCCGCTGGCGCTGGCCGGGTTGAAATAGAGATAACGCACATTTGCCAGCCATGGAGCATTATCACGCATCGTCAGGGTGGCGTTGATCTCACGTCCCTGCGCCTCAACCAGCGAGCCGCCGGCAACCGGCTGCGACATCAGACTGACGTTGTTCCATTGCTGGCCGCCAAGCGCCAGCGACGGCGTACGTAGCACAATGCGCGGTGGAAAAAGCACACTGCTGCTGACTTCATTTGCCGCCCCATTCTGGAAGAGCGCCAGCCACTGCGCACCATCCATCGGCGGCAGGTTGAGCTCAACGCCAGGCTGGTCGGGCAGCGGAGAGAGGCCTTTGCTGTCCGTGGTAAGGATCGCTCTGTCCAGCGTTAGCTTACGGTTCAGCAACCAGCGGCTGTTGATATGATTCTTCGCCCCGATAGAGCCGGTCAGGTCGAAGCTGTTCAGACCGCCAGCGACGTTGATGTTGACCGGCAGGGGTTCGCCGGCAGGCTTACTGACCGGCGGAGGTAAGTGACTACTCACATTCTTCAGGTCGCCCTTGATATCGACCTTATAGCTGGCATTGCCGTGGTACGGCAGCTCGATAGCGACCTTACCCTCCCACGGGACGCTACCGCTCAGCGCCTCATTCACGGCTTTCGGCAGCAGCCCGGTGCGCGACGGCTGCCAGTTGGCATTCATCCCGACGTCCACCAGGAAGGCTTTTTCACCTTCGCGGGTGGAAAAATTGAGGTTCAGTGGCTGATTAAACCAGGTCGCGCTCAACGTGTCGCTATTAAGATCGCCATTCACAAAGCTGAAATTACCGCTCAGATTCTGCAGCGTAGTATCTAATGGCTTGATAAAAAGATTGTTATTCTGCAGACGGACATCGCCTTTCGCAGTGGTCATTTCGCCATCAAGGGGAATGTTTAAATGTAAGCGAGCGCTCACATCGCCATCCAGCTGCAGGGACTCCAGCGCCGCACCCAGAGACTCTTTTAGCGGCGTGGTGTTGAAATAAGGTCCCACTTCTTTGCCCGGGCCTTTGATGTCGGCATCTATCAGCAGTTTTTCCTGCGCATAGTCCGGGATCGCGGCATCAAGATTGCTGGCAGCCACGTTGCCAAGCATCGCTTTATCCGCCCGCATCCACAGGCCGTTGTTGATAAAGTTAAGGTCGATATTCAGCCCGGTCAGCGCCGGCCAGTCCGGTTGAAAAGCAAAAGTGGCGTTCTTCAGCGGGACATAAACCTGGAACTGGCCTTCATTATGCGGATACGGGAACAGATGCGGGTTGCCGCCATACACCAGCGTCGCATCGCTGGCTTGCCCCGCTTTAATCGCGCCGCTGAGGTAATCCACCAGCGCTTTACCCATCAGGTTTTCCGGAAAGTAACGCCACGCCTGGCCGCCATCATTGGTGCTGATGCCCGCCAGAATGCCCAGCCACGGATCGTCCCCCTGCGGTTGCAGATAACGGAAGCCGCCGCGAGCGCGTACGCCCGTCGCCTGCACGTCAATATCGCGGCCATCGAGCATAAACCCCTTGTCGTTTTTCACCCAACTGAGGGTGGCTTCGCCAGCGGCGATCTCCAGCGGAGCGCGGAAAACGCCGACATAGGGCATCAGCGCCTTCGTCATCCGGGCTTGCAGTTCCCCGTGCTCAACGCTGCCATCAAGGCTGCCAGAAAAGTGCTCCGCCCCCGGCAGAAGTTTCCACTGCTTCCATGCCAGATCGCTCCACTGCACCTGAAAGCGTGTTTTCTCGGTCGCCTGCAGGGGAATATCAAGGGCCAGCAGGTTGATCTTGCCGCTGGGCTGCGTAGTGCGCCAGAGTTGGCCCAGGGAAGGCGCCAGCTTATCGGCAAAAGGCAGTAAACCGCTGAGGCCGCTGAGGGCTAAATTGCTGGCGCGAATACGTAATTCATCGCTTCGCTGACCATTATCGCCACCGACGTCCTGCGCCGGGATCCAGGCCATCGCCAGCGCGCCACTTGGCCACGGTTTATCGTCGATAGCAATCCGGGTATCGGGAATATAGAAGCCCCAGCTTTGCTGGTTATGAGAGAGATGCGCCGTCAGGTTATCCACCGACAGATGATGGACTTCGTTATCGCCCTGCCAGCTGGCGCCCCCTTTTTTCAGCCATACATCGCCGCCGGCCACATCGCCTTTTTCAATCGTCATCCAGCCTTCAAGGCTGAAGCGGGCGCTCTTTAGGGCTGCATCCAGCGGCCCAGCCACGGTTTGACGTCAATATCGTCAGCCTGCAGCCACACCCGGCCTTTGTTCAGCAGGCCATCTTCATCACGGAGATCCATCCGCACCTGCATGACGCCATGCTGGCCGGTGAGACTGGAAAGACTGAGTTGCCCCTCGGCGCGGTGACGGTTCCTGCCGTTAAGCCAGGTCAGCTGCGGAACCGCCAGCTCCGCCCGCTGGCCGGAAAGGGTCAGGAAACTCAGCTGACTGTCGCGCAGAGTAAAGTGATCGAACTGACGTAAAAAGAGATCGCTGATGCGGTCGCCTTTCAGACTGTCGCCGCCGTCGTTGGTCTGAATAGGGGTATTGGTATGGACCTGCAACTGCCAGAAAGTGAGGTCGCGGAACTGCCAGCGCATATGCAGCAGGCTTTGCCAGACGTCCAGCGCCAGGGTCACGCGCTTGACCGCCATTGTGCCGCCATCTTTCAGCCCGACATGTATATCACGGACATCCAGCGTTGGACCAAAAGTTTGCCAGCTGGCGCTGATCTGCGAGGCGTCCACCGGCGCGCCAGTGAGGGAGGAGATCTTCTCCAGCAGCTGCGGACGCCAGGCGTCGAGCTGCGGCAACACGAGACGCAAGCCACTCACCAGCAGCGCGACGATAACAATCAATGTTGCCACGGTGAGCAATAATATCCCGGGCAGTCGCCTCACGCCTCTCTCCTTGTCAGCCGCACAATGACGCGGTGTCTTACATCATAACCACATCGAACTGCTCTTGATTATAGAGCGGCTCAATTTGTACCTTCACCTGCTTGCCGACAAAGATTTCCACTTCCGCCAGCGCGTGCGACTCTTCCCCTTTCAGGGTTTCCGCCACCGCAGGGGAAGCATAGACCAGGAAACGATCGGAATCATAAGCATGATGCACGCGGACGATCTCACGCATAATCTCATAGCATACTGTTTCGACCGACTTTACCGTTCCGCGTCCGTGGCAGGTCGGGCACTCGTTGCACAGCACATGCTCCACGCTTTCGCGAGTGCGTTTACGGGTCATCTCCACCAGCCCCAGCTGGGAGAAGCCGTTGATGCTGGTCTTCACCCGGTCTTTACTTAGCGCCTGCTCCAGGGAGTGCAGCACCCGTCGACGATGGTCTTCATTGTTCATATCAATGAAATCAATGATGATAATGCCACCGAGGTTACGTAAACGCAGCTGACGGGCTATCGCCTGGGTGGCTTCGATGTTGGTATTGAAAATCGTATCGTCAAGGTTGCGGTGCCCGACAAAGGCCCCGGTATTGATATCGATAGTCGTCATCGCCTCGGTCTGGTCGATGATCAGGTAGCCTCCGGACTTCAGCTCGACTTTACGCTCCAGCGCGCGCTGAATTTCATTCTCCACGTCAAAGAGATCGAAGATTGGCTGGCGGCCGCTGTAGTGTTCCAGCTTGCTGGTCATCTCCGGAATATATTCGGCGGTGAATTCGAGCAGCGCCTCGTAGGTCAGCCGCGAGTCAACGCGAATACGGTCAAGATGCGCATCGGCAAAATCACGCAGCACGCGCTGGGCCAGCGCCAGTTCGCCATACAGCTGATAGCGGGTCTGGTTGCGTTTTTTGCGCTCCATTACCTTGGTCCATACGCGCTTAAGATAGGCGGCATCCGCGGCCATCTCTTGCTCGTGAACGCCTTCCGCAGCAGTGCGAATGATAAACCCGCCCTGTTCATCGCAATATTCTGCGACCACCTTTTTCAACCGCTCGCGCTCGGCTTCGCTTTCAATACGCTGAGAGACGCCCACGTGGGAGGCGCCCGGCATAAATACCAGATAGCGGGAAGGCAGCGTAATGTCCGTGGTCAGACGCGCGCCTTTGGTACCCAGCGGATCTTTAACCACCTGGACCATCAGGTCCTGGCCCTGGCGCACCAGCTCTGAAATATCGCGTACGGTAAACTGCTTTTGCTCCTCGCCGGCGACGCACTCGGTGTGCGGCATGATATCGGAGGCGTGGAGGAAGGCCGCCTTATCCAGACCAATATCTACAAAAGCCGCCTGCATTCCGGGCAGCACTCGGCTAACACGACCTTTGTAGATATTGCCTACGATTCCGCGTCGCGCTTCACGCTCAATATGAATTTCCTGCAGAATACCGCCATCAATATACGCAACGCGCGTTTCGGATGGCGTTACGTTAACTAATAATTCAGCCGTCATCTTTATCCCTTTTCTTTACGCAGTGAGTTAAAGTTACTGAGCAACTCATACGTTTCCACCAGCGGTAAGCCGACTACGGCGTGATAGCTGCCATTAATCTTCCTGACGAAGCAACCACCCAACCCTTGAATACCGTATGCACCTGCTTTATCTAAAGGCTCGCCGCTGGCCACATAGTCGGCGATATCCTGCTCGCTAAGCTGCCGGAAGGTCACTTCCGTGACCACCAGACAGTCCAGCGTCTGCTGCTTATCCGCCAGCGCCACCGCGGTCATGACCTGATGGGTGTGGCCGGAAAGCAGACGCAGCATCGCTGCTGCGTGTTCAGCATCGCGCGGTTTTTCCAGCACTTCGCCATTAAGAATAACAATCGTATCCGCGCCCAGCACGGGCAAATCACGCGGCGCCATCGCCACCCCGGCCTGCGCTTTTTCGCGCGCCAGACGGGCGACATAGTGCTGAGCACTCTCCTGCGGCTGGCGCTGCTCCTCAATACCTGGAACCAGACGCTCGAACGCGAGACCAAGCTGAGTCAGCAGTTCCTGCCGACGCGGGGAACCAGAAGCAAGATACAGAGTTGTCATATCAACCTTATTGCACGGCAAATTGCTGGCGCACTTTGCGCATCAGCAGGAAGAGCCATGGCCAGAGGACACCGTTTACTACACTACTCCAGAATACTTCCGGACGGAAAGAGACGTTGATCACTAAAAACTCTGCCCAGAAAACAATGATATCCACGGCCAGGGATAACAGCATAACCACCAGCGCCTGTTGCCAGAGCGCCAGGTTACGGAACAGCTGATACTTCAGCGCCACCAGATAGGCGACGATGCTTAAAGACAACGCGCGAACGCCGAGCGTTGAACCACTGATGAGATCAAGAATAGCCCCCATCACGAAGCCCGTCCCTACGTTCACCCGATGCGGCAGGGCGAGGATCCAGTACAGCAGGATCAATAATACCCAGTTGGGCCGGAAAACGCTGATGTCCGCCGGCCAGGGCATAATTTGCAGCAATAGCGCGATAAGAAACGAGAGCCAGATAACCCAGCGTCCCTGGCTACGGTAACTTGCCACTATTGCCCCCCTGCAGGCTGCGACGGCTGAGAAGGCGTCAGCCCGGTGGCGGGCGCCGGCATCTGCGGCCCCATCGCATCCGGCGCAGGCAGTACCTGCGGCATCATCTGCATCAGGCGTTCGTTAGCCACCCGATGGACCTCTTCCGGGGTCATCGGGTTAGCGCCATTGCGATCGGCGCCCCACAGCAGCAGCAAATAGCGTAAGCGCTGCAGACCGGCGGTCGGGCGCGCCTGAATGACGGTGTAAGCACGCTGGGTGTCCAGTTTCACCGAAGAAACCACCCCAACCGGATACCCTTCCGGGAAGCGGCCGCCGAGACCAGAGGTCACCAGCACGTCGCCGACGCGAATATCGGTATTCGCCGGCAGATGTTCAAGCTGGAGATCGTCAGTGCAGCCGTTACCAGCGGCAATCACGCGAATGTCGTTACGCAGGACCTGGATCGGCAGCGCATGGGTGGCATCACAGATCAGCAGTACCCTACTGGTCATTTTCGCCACGGCGACCACCTGCCCCACCACGCCTTTATCGCTGATAACCGGCTGGCCTTCATAAACGCCGTTCACGCTGCCCTTATCGATAACCACCTGATCGCTGTAGGGATCGTTGACCGTCGAGATGACCTGCGTCACCATTTTTTGCTCGTCCTGACGCAGCGGCGAGCCAAGTAGTTCACGCAGGCGCGCGTTCTCTTGCTTATACTGGCCCAACATCAGCAGATCGCTGTTTTTCAGCAACAGCTCCTGACGCAGCGCACGGTTTTCCAGTTCGAGCTGGTCGCGGGTAGCCAGCGTCTGCGATACGCTGTCGAGCAGTTCCCGGGGACCATTAGAGACAAAGTAGAATGGGCTGACGGCTGTATCCATGTACGTTCTGATTTGACTGAACGTACCCAGGCGGCTGTCGGCGATAATCACGCCAAGCGCCACCAGCACCGCCAGAATAAGGCGAATCTGTAGCGAGGGGCCACGGCTAAAAATTGGCTTCATAGGCTATGCGTATTCTCGTGTCAGTAAAGACCAGGGGCAGCGTGTAAGCCACCCCGGACCTTCAGGCTGACTACTCTTCGCTAAACAGGTCGCCGCCGTGCATGTCGATCATTTCCAGCGCCTTGCCGCCGCCACGCGCTACGCAGGTCAGCGGATCTTCAGCAACCACGACTGGAATACCGGTTTCTTCCATTAACAGACGGTCCAGATTGCGCAGCAGCGCACCACCGCCGGTGAGAACCATCCCGCGCTCGGAGATATCAGAAGCCAGTTCCGGCGGGCACTGCTCAAGAGCAACCATAACCGCACTCACGATGCCGGTCAGCGGCTCCTGCAGCGCTTCAAGAATTTCGTTTGAGTTCAGGGTGAAGCCGCGTGGAACGCCTTCCGCCAGGTTACGGCCGCGAACTTCGATCTCGCGTACTTCATCGCCTGGATAAGCCGAACCGATTTCGTGCTTAATACGCTCAGCGGTCGCTTCACCGATCAGGGAACCATAGTTACGACGCACGTAATTGATGACAGCTTCGTCGAAGCGGTCACCACCGATACGCACGGAGGAGGAGTAGACCACACCGTTCAGGGAGATGACCGCCACCTCGGTAGTACCACCACCGATATCCACCACCATTGAGCCAGTTGCTTCAGAAACCGGCAGACCCGCGCCGATCGCTGCCGCCATCGGTTCTTCAATCAGGAACACTTCGCGAGCACCTGCGCCTTGCGCGGATTCACGAATGGCACGGCGTTCTACCTGGGTGGCGCCAACCGGCACGCAGACCAGCACACGCGGGCTCGGGCGCATAAAGCTGTTGCTGTGCACTTGTTTAATAAAGTGCTGCAGCATTTTTTCCGTCACGAAGAAGTCAGCGATGACGCCGTCCTTCATCGGGCGGATCGCCGCGATATTACCCGGGGTACGGCCGAGCATCTGCTTCGCTTCATGACCCACGGCAGCGACGCTTTTCGGCGATCCGGCACGATCCTGACGAATGGCCACCACGGAAGGCTCATTCAATACGATGCCTTGTCCTTTTACGTAAATAAGGGTATTCGCGGTACCCAGGTCAATGGACAGGTCATTGGAAAACATGCCACGAAATTTTTTTAACATACTAAGGGATAATCCTGAAAGCTGGGGCGGAAAACAAAATCCGCTTACTTTACCAACCACACGCAGCAGCGACAAGGCGCAAAAATCACCTGCTGCGGTGAAAATTAGTGCAGTTCATTTCCTTTGTTACAAATTTTTCCGGCTTCGTTCATTGCTGAAATCTTCAGCAGTGCTCCACACCTGAATTTGTAACCTGTCAAAGGAGGTTCACTGGCATTTACATTGCGATGATCCGGCAGGTAGACAAGCACACCCCCTTCACGATGGCGCGCGTTATTCTACGTGAAATCACGCTAAACGGCAGATCAAACCGAGTATCTTTGCGAATATTTTTTCACATTTGTGTCAAGTGGCTGTGAGGCGGCAAAAAATTCCCCCTGCCCGCCCGTGACACCGCATTGAGACAGTACCAGCCACTCGCTACGGCTGCGTACGCCCGTCGCAAAAACTTGCATAGGCATGCCTTTACAGGCTTCCACCAGACTTTGTACCAGCAGCTGGTTCTCGCTGCGCTTTTCGATGTTGCGCGCCAGCCCTGGATGCAGCTTGATCACTTCCGCATCCAGCTGTTTGATCCAGCTAGTACCCACCAGGGTTAATCCCGCCTGAACCACTGCCACCCGAACACCGAGGGCATTAACCAACCGCATAACGGGCTGCAGGCGGCCGATATATTGACAAACATCTGCCTCTGCAAGTTCAAAAATAATCCGCTGACGCTGAGATTTTTCACATTGCATCAGGGCATCGCGCAGCCAGCGCTGGAAACGCGGGCGGATTAGCGACTCTACCGACAGCTGCAGGGCCAGGTTCTCTTCGGGCCAGAAGCCTAAAAATGGCAGCAGGCGCGTCACCTGCAGGCGGTCATACTCCTCTGCCAGGCCAAACTGCAGCACCATCGGCATGTATTCCGCGGCAATCACCTCTTCTTTACCGTCGTACATCCGTGACATCAGCTCACGGTGATGCACGCGTCCGTCGCGGGTGACGGCCGGTTTTTGATATAACCGCGGCCCGCCGCGGCTGAGCATCTGTTCGATCAGCGTCCGCCAGCGAACGTTGCCGCGACCTTTCTCAGGAAGGGTGTCGTCATAAACCGACCAGCTGTTGCTGCCCTGCAGCACCGCGTTGCGCGTCGCCGCTTCGGCATGTTCCATGACCTGCGCAGTCGATTGCCCACTGCGGAAAGCACAGATGCCGATATGCATCATATCGTCACGATCGAGAATGCGCGTCGGTGGCAACGCGTCCATCGCCTTCAGCAACAGTCCGGCGATGCTATCCGCCTCTTTTAACGTACGGTGCGGCAGCAGCACGGCAAAGTCGCTACGGTGATAGCGCGCCAGAAGTGCGCCGGGGTAACGCATAATAAAGGTAGAGAGCAGGTTGATAAGCGTAAAGTAATGCTCTTCGGCTGCCGTGCGTCCCCAGTTGTCCCGCAGCAGATCGAACTCCGGCAGACGGATCATCATCACGATGCCGTAGGCGCCCACTTTTTCCTGATCTTCCAGTAGGGTGGCCAGCTGATTGTCAAAAAACAGGCGGTTATTCAGGCCGGTTTTGGAATCCTGTGCCGCATAGGAGCGAATCAGCGTATCCATTCGGCTGCGCTGATCGCTGGCAAACTGCAGCTCCGACAGCAGCATATCCAGCGCGCTACTGGTAC
>ERZ1027275.249-NODE-249-length-12817-cov-5.313744_pt1 | contig 12817 bp, 9 predicted proteins | sample MGYA00519255_ERZ1027275 | MGnify/ENA primary metagenome ERZ1027275 (study PRJEB26926, sample SAMN06164427) | human gut metagenome | biome: ENVO:00009003; feature: ENVO:2100002; material: ENVO:00002003 | host: Homo sapiens | place: USA | collected 2012 ...
GCAGCGTCAGATGTGTATAAGAGACAGTGAATGTACCATCTATTTCAAACAAAGCGACAGCAAATACACTGTACAAACCAACCGTGACGGAGCAATGCGCGAAGTAGACGTCATCTCCGAATCGGGAAAAGCTTATCAAACCGGAGACCGTACCGTTATCACCAGATATCAGGACGGAACATTGTATATTCAATAATTATTCTAAATACACAAATTTATGACACAAGAAATGCTAATCATGGCCGCTATATTAGTAGCGGTTATCCTGCTCACTTTCATCGGTATCCTTTCACGCTACCGCAAATGTAAGAGTGACGAAGTCCTCGTTGTATATGGTAAGACGGGAGGAGAAAAGAAATCTGCTAAATTATACCACGGTGGTGCCGCATTCGTCTGGCCGATTATCCAAGGCTACGAATTTCTGTCAATGAAGCCGATGCAGATCGACTGCAAACTGACAGGCGCACTTTCCGCACAAAATATCCGTGTAGATGTTCCGACTACAATCACTGTTGCTATCAGCACCGATGCCGAAGTCATGCAAAACGCCGCCGAACGTATGCTGGGATTGACCATGGACGACAAACAGAATCTGATTACAGATGTCGTTTACGGTCAGATGCGTCTGGTCATAGCCGACATGACAATCGAAGAACTGAACTCCGACCGCGATAAATTCCTTTCTAAAGTAAAAGACAATATCGACACGGAACTCCGCAAATTCGGTTTGTATCTGATGAATATCAACATCAGCGATATCCGCGATGAAGCCGATTATATCGTCAATCTGGGAAAAGAAGCCGAAGCGAAAGCCAAGAATGAAGCCTTAGCCAACATTGAAGAACAGCAGAAACTGGGGGCCATCAAGATTGCAGAACAGCAAAAAGAGCGCGCCACCAAAGTAGCAGAAACCAACCGCGACAAGAACACTCAACTGGCCGATACGCAACGTGACGAGGAGATTAAAGTAGCCATAGCCGACAAGGAACGTGAATCGAAAGTAGCGGAAGAAAACGCCGAAAAAGAATCACGTATCGCCAAAGCCAGCGCCTCTATGGAAGTGAACAAGGAACAGGCGCGTACCGAACAGGAGAGTCGTACTGCAGAGCTCCAGTCCGATATGGAGATAAAGCAGGCGGAAGCACAAAAGAAATCGGCCATCGGGCAAAATAACGCTGCCAAAGAGGTTGCCGAAAGTAATGCGGAACTGGAAGTTACCAAGGCGGAAGCCTCTAGAAAAGCCGGTGAAGCACAGGCCAGAACGCAAGCTGCTGTCCTCACTGCACAGGAAAACGCACAGCGTGAGATAGAAGAAGCGAAAGCCCGCAAAGTAGAACAGGCTTTAAAAGCGGATAAGATTGTTCCTGCCGAAATAGCCAAACAGCAAGCTATCTTGGATGCGGACGCATTGGCTGAGCAAATAAAACGTAAGGCAAATGCAGAAGCGGAAGCTATCCTGGCAAAAGCACAGGCGGAAGCCAAGGCCATCCAGATGAAGCTGGAGGCAGAAGCGGAAGGTAAGAAGAAGTCCTTGCTGGCCGAAGCAGAAGGCTTCGAGGCCATGGTGAAAGCTGCCGAACGCAATCCCGAAATCGCCATCCAATACAAGATGGTTGACCAATGGAAGGAAATCGCTTCGGAACAGGTTAAGGCATTTGAACATATTCAACTGGGGAATATTACTGTTTTTGACGGCGGCAACGGCACGACATCTAATTTCTTGCAGAACGTCGTCAGCAAAGTAGCTCCTGCACTGGGTATCCTAGACAAGCTTCCCATTCATGATACCTATCAGAACATTGTCAATCCTTCCTCGAAAGGAAATGCACAGAATAAACCGGAGAAAGAGGATTTTGAACCGGTAGACAAGGACGGAAAGAAACGCCCGACCGACACCCCTCCTGCTCCGGACAAGAAATAACAGGAAATAGTTTACTTTAGAAATAGTGTTTGTATGATGTGGCGGCAGAAGCAGATTTCTGTCGCCACACATTCTTTTTAACCGTATTATCACCGCTTTACAGAGTAAAATTCGTAATTTTGCAATCGGTAAAAAGAAATAAATCAATGGATTTTAAGTACGACGTTATTGTAATAGGCGCCGGACACGCAGGCTGTGAAGCAGCCGCGGCCGCAGCCAACATGGGTTCGAAGACCTGCCTGATTACCATGGATATGAACAAAATCGGGCAAATGAGTTGTAACCCTGCCGTAGGTGGAATTGCCAAGGGACAAATCGTAAGAGAGATAGACGCATTAGGTGGCTATATGGGACTGGTTACAGACCGTACAGCCATACAGTTCCGTATGCTCAACCGTTCCAAAGGTCCCGCTATGTGGAGCCCCCGTGCCCAGTGTGACCGCGGCAAGTTTATCTGGGCATGGCGCGAGATTCTGGAGAACACTCCCAATCTGCACATTTGGCAAGATACTGTAGAAGAACTAATCGTGGAAAACGGTGAAGCGACCGGAGTCATGACTTGCTGGGGAGTGACTTTCCATGCAAAATGTATCGTGCTCACCGCAGGAACCTTCCTAAACGGACTGATGCACATCGGGCATAAACAACTGGCAGGAGGACGCATGGCCGAACCAGCTTCCTACCATCTGACCGAATCAATCACCCGCCACGGAATCACCGCCGGACGTATGAAGACCGGTACACCTGTCCGCATAGACGGACGCAGCGTACACTATGAGCTGATGGAAACACAGGACGGAGAAAACGACTTCCATCGCTTTTCGTTCATGAGCGAACCGCGCAAACTGAAACAACTGCAATGCTGGACCTGCTTTACCAACGAAGAGGTACACGAGATACTACGGAAAGGTCTGCCCGACTCTCCCCTTTTCAACGGACAAATCCAAAGCATCGGACCGCGTTATTGTCCCAGTATAGAAACCAAAATCGTAACCTTCCCCGACAAGCCGCAACATCAGCTTTTCCTGGAACCCGAAGGAGAAACCACACAAGAACTTTACCTGAACGGGTTCTCTTCTTCACTGCCCATGGACATACAGTTGGCGGCATTAAAGAAAGTACCCGCATTTAAGGACTTGGTAGTCTATCGTCCGGGATACGCCATCGAATATGATTACTTCGACCCCACCCAACTGAAACATACGTTGGAATCGAAAATAATCAAGAACCTGTTCCTTGCCGGACAAGTAAACGGAACCACCGGTTACGAAGAAGCAGGCGGACAGGGAATCATTGCCGGTATCAACGCACACATCAACTGCCACGGTGGCGAGCCGTTCACACTGGGACGGGACGAGGCCTACATCGGTGTCTTGATTGACGATCTGGTTACAAAAGGTGTGGACGAACCTTATCGTATGTTCACCTCCCGTGCCGAATACCGCATCCTGCTCCGACAAGACGATGCAGATATGCGCCTTACCGAACGCGCCTACAAGCTGGGACTGGTAAAACAAGACCGTTACGAACATCTTTGCAGCAAACGGGAAGCCGTGAACCAAATCATCGACTTTGCCAAGACCTTCTCTATCAAAGCCGCATTAATCAATGATGCTTTGGAAAGTTTGGGTACTGCCCGTCTGACACACGGCTGCAAACTAATCGACCTGCTGAACCGTCCGCAGATTACCATCGAAAATATAGCCGGGCACATTCCGGCTTTCAAAGCCATGTTGGACCAAATTACCGACCGTAAAGAAGAAGTGATTGAAGCTGCCGAAGTGCTGATCAAATACCAGGGATACATTGACCGCGAACGAATGATCGCCGACAAGATACATCGTCTGGAAGCCATCCGCATCAAAGGCAAGTTCGATTACAACTCATTGAATTCGCTCTCTACCGAAGCCCGGCAGAAACTGATGAAGATAGATCCCGAAACATTGGCCCAAGCCAGCCGCATACCGGGTATCTCTCCTAGCGACATCAACGTCCTACTAGTTCTGCTGGGGCGGTGAAATAAGGTATGTTTCACGTGAAACAAGTAATTTAATAGACTAACAATAAAACACTGGTTATGAGCAAAGAAACGCTTAAAGCAAACTTAAGAGAAATTCCAGATTTCCCCATTCCGGGAATTCTGTTTTATGATGTGACAACCTTGTTCAAGAATGCCGAGTGCTTGCAGGAAATGCTGGACACTTTATATGAAATGTACAAAGACAAAGGTATCACCAAAGTAGTAGGTATAGAGTCGCGCGGCTTCATTATGGGCGGTGCTCTGGCGGCACGTTTAGGAGCCGGATTCGTAATGGCGCGTAAGCCGGGCAAACTCCCTGCAGAGGTTGTAGAAGAAACGTATGCTAAAGAGTACGGAACCGATACCATTCAAATACATAAGGATGCCATCAATGAAAACGATGTAGTTCTGCTGCACGATGATTTATTGGCTACCGGTGGAACCATGGCGGCCACTCATCGGTTAGTACAAAGATGTGGTGCCAAAAAGATCTTCATCAACTTCATTATCGAGTTGGGAGGTCTGAACGGCAGAAAGGCATTCCCCGAAGACATCACGGTGGATACACTGCTTACTTTATAACGCCGCACAATCTGCCCGTAAAAAAGCGAAGTCCGTCCCGAGTCACTATAGAAAGACAACAATGGATGGACAACGAAAAGATATGGACGATGAAGCCGAAAGATATATATCTTCAAGCTGTAACATTATATATCTTACAGCTTGAAGATTTATAAGATGATTACCCACAATCATACCACGAAATGCTATTTTGAGATGTTTCCACCGTAGGGGCGAACACATGGGGCCACCCCTACGGAAGCGCTCATTTGTCCGGAAAACAATCGTTTGTCATTTAACTCAAAATTCAGCAACGAGGTATTTTTATATCGAGCTTACGTTAACATATAATCAGGTAATACCAATATACACTTATGGAAAAAGAAGAGATTACAACCAATGACTATCTGAAAGGAATCGTACTAAACCTGCCCGACAGCCCGGGCATTTACCAATACCTAAACTCCGAAGGAACCATTATCTACGTTGGAAAAGCAAAAAACTTGAAACGAAGAGTCTCTTCTTACTTCAACAGAGAGCACCCCAACGGCAAGACACGCCTGCTGGTCAGCAAGATTGCAGACATCCGTTATATCGTGGTAAAGACAGAGGAAGACGCCCTTTTGTTAGAGAATAATCTGATAAAGAAATACAAACCGCGCTACAACGTATTGCTGAAAGATGATAAGACCTACCCTTCCATTTGTGTAAGCAATGAGTATTTTCCACGCATCTTCAAGACCCGGAAAATCATCCGTAACGGCTCCTCCTACTATGGTCCGTACAGCCACATGCCCTCCATGCTTGCCGTGATGGACTTGATAAAAAAGCTCTATCCCATCCGCACTTGCAAACTCAACCTGAGTCCAGAGAACATTCGTGCCGGCAAGTTCAACGTGTGCCTGGAATACCATATAAAAAATTGTAAAGGGCCATGTATCGGACAACAATCGCATGAGGAATACATGAAGAATATCGGTGAAATCAAAGATATCCTGAAAGGAGATACACAAATTGTAAGTGACCTGCTGATGGAGGAAATGCAAGCGCTTGCCGCCGAAATGAAATTTGAGGAAGCACAGAAAATAAAAGAGAAATACGACTTGATAGAAAACTATCGTTCCAAGAGCGAAGTCGTTAATTCCATCATTCATAATGTGGATGTGTTCTCCATTGAAATGGAAGAAAATTCAGCCTATATCAACTATCTGCATATCACAAACGGATGCATCAACCAAGCCTTCACCTTCGAATACAAGAAACGTCTGAACGAAACGAAAGAAGAACTTCTACAATTGGGCATTATTGAGATGCGTGAACGATATAAGAGCACTTCCCGCGAAATCATCGTACCTTTTGAAGTGGATATGGAAATGAACAACGTCACCTTCACCGTTCCCCAACGAGGAGAAAAGAAGCATTTGCTGGACCTCTCCGTAATGAACGTGAAGCAGTATAAAGTAGACCGTTTGAAACAGGCGGAAAAGTTAAATCCAGAACAAAGAAGCGTCCGTCTGATGAAAGAAATCCAAGAGCAGCTACATATGAAGAAGATGCCGAACCACATTGAATGTTTCGACAACTCCAACATTCAGGGTTCGGACGCAGTGGCCGCCTGTGTAGTCTTCAAAAAGGCAAAACCAAGCAAGAAGGATTACCGGAAATACATCATCAAGACAGTGACCGGGCCCGACGATTACGCCTCTATGAAAGAGGTGGTACGCCGCCGGTATAGCCGCGCCATAGAGGAAGGTTCCCCCCTGCCCGACCTCATCATTACCGACGGTGGAAAGGGGCAAATGGAAGTAGTGAGAGAAGTGATAGAAGACGAACTCCATTTGGATATCCCCATAGCCGGACTGGCCAAAGACCGCAAGCACCGCACCTCGGAATTGCTATACGGTTTTCCTCCGCTGACCATCGGTGTAAAACAAAGCACTCCCTTGTTCCATCTGTTGGAGAATATACAGAACGAAGTACACCGCTTCGCCATCACCTTCCATCGGGACAAGCGCAGCAAGAGCCAGGTGGCATCCGCTTTAGACAACATCAAGGGAATAGGTGAGAAAAGAAAGACCGCCCTGCTGAAAACATTCAAAAGCGTCAGCCGCATCAAGCAAGCCTCACTGGAAGAGATTGCAGCCGTGGTAGGTGAAGCAGCCGCTAAAAATATCAAAGAAAATCTCACAGAATAAAAGGGATTTCCTACCTTTGCATACATCTACTACAGGGACATGCTCTGCCTCGTATCGGTCCAGGCAAGAAGCCGGCAACATATTGTCCATTGTAGAAGCGGAAACATTACCGATAAACAACTAGAATTTTTCTAACAAGAAATTAAAGAATATAAATATGAGAGTAGTTATTCAACGAGTAAGCCACGCCTCTGTTACCATAGAAGGTGTATGCAAATCGGCGATAAAAGAAGGATTCATGATATTGGTTGGTATCGAAGAAGCTGATACACAAGAAGATGCTGACTGGTTATGCAAAAAGATAATAGGATTGAGAGTCTTTGACGATGAAAACGGAGTGATGAATAAATCCATTCGGGAGGTAGAAGGCAACATTCTGGTTATCAGCCAGTTCACATTGCACGCATCTACAAAGAAAGGGAACCGTCCCTCCTACATCCGTGCCGCAAAACACGATATAGCCATTCCTCTCTACGATTATTTCTGCCGGGAACTAAGCATCGGTTTAGGCAAAGAAGTAGGAACCGGAGAATTCGGAGCAGACATGAAAGTTGAACTTCTGAACAACGGGCCTGTTACTATATGTATGGACACTAAAAACAAAGAATAATGACACTGGAAGAAGCACAAAAAGAGGTGGACAGCTGGATTAAAACGTATGGTGTACGTTACTTCAGCGAACTGACCAATATGACCGTCCTGACCGAGGAAGTAGGCGAACTGGCACGTGTGATGGCACGTAAATATGGAGACCAATCTTTCAAACAAGGAGAGAAAGACAACCTTGCCGATGAAATGGCAGACGTATTGTGGGTCCTTATCTGTCTGGCCAACCAGACCGGAGTAAACCTGACCGAAGCCTTCCGTCAAAACTTGGAGAAGAAAACAAATAGAGATAAAGACAGACATAAAAACAATCCCAAATTATAAAGAATTATGGAACATAATCACGAATTCGAAGGTGGACATGAACATCGTCATGACCACGATCATGGACCTGAGCACAGCAAGTACGAAGAAGCACTTGCCAAGTATAACATCCGTTTGCACGATGAGGATGTAAAAGCGAAAACTGCCCTACTCATCGAAAAACATGTAGCAGAAAACAATACACCGGACGTAAAGAAATTCCTGTTCCATTGCATTGACCTAACCACTTTAAAGTGTACTGATTCAGATGAAAGTGTAATGAAATTCACCGGAAAAGTAAATGAATTTGTTGACAAGTACCCTGATCTGGACAATGTAGCCGCAATCTGTGTATATCCTAATATGGCAGAAGTAGTCAACGACACCTTGGAGGCAGACCATGTAAACATAGCCTGTGTATCGGGTGGTTTCCCTTCATCACAAACATTTACTGAAGTAAAGGTAGCCGAAACAGCCATGGCTCTCCATACCGGAGCCGATGAGATAGATATCGTTATCCCGGTAGGCAAGTTCCTGAGTGGGGATTACGAAGGAATGTGTGATGAAATAGAAGAATTAAAAGCTGTATGTGGTGAGCACCACCTGAAAGTAATTCTAGAAACCGGAGCACTGGGAAGCGCATCCAACATCAAAAAAGCGTCCATTCTATCGATGTATTCCGGAGCCGATTTCATCAAGACCTCTACCGGAAAGGAAAACCCCGCCGCTACTCCTGAAGCCGCCTTGGTGATGTGCGAGGCTATCAAAGAATACTATATGACAACAGGCCGCAAAGTAGGATTCAAACCCGCCGGAGGAATTAATACCGTACACGATGCTTTGGTTTACTATACCATTGTAAAAGAAGTGTTAGGTGAAGAATGGCTGACAAACGAGCTATTCCGCTTAGGAACAAGCCGCCTGGCCAATCTGCTTCTCTCAGAAATTGTAGGTCAGGAAACCAAGTTCTTCTAAACAAAGAACCGTTTCACTATTTAAATAACAACCACATTTAAAGTGACCGGAATGAGCCTTATCTATTCCGGTTATTTTAAACTACCAAAGAAAGGCGTACCTCAAAAAGCTCGGGCGTGGTCCTTATCGTATAAAGGATCACGCCCGAACTTTTTGAGGTACATATCTTCAACAATCGTACTATTTATCTCTTTCAATCACATAATCAATATAAGCAGTCAAAGCATCTTTTACAGCTTGACCGGCTGATTGTGGAAGTAAAGCCAACGCTTTATTACGATAATCCACCATTGCCTGTCTGGCATACTCTATCCCTCCCTTCACCTTAGTATATTCGATGAAACGGGCAATATCTTCATCCGAAGCGTCTAATGACCGGATACATAACGCCAGTTTCCGCATCTCCTCATCATCAAACGTATTTAACACATACAAAGCCGGCAATGTCAGCTTCCCTTCACGCATATCGTTTCCGGTAGGTTTACCTATCTCATCAGAAGAATAATAGTCAAAGATATCATCCTTTATCTGGAAAGCAATACCAATCATTTCGCCAAACAGACGAGCATTTTTCACCATTTCATCGGATGCATGAACCGAAATAGCCCCCGCTTCCGCACTGGCAGTAAACAATGCAGCCGTCTTTTTACGAATGACATCATAATACACTTCTTCCGAGAACTCAGAAGCATTAATATTCGCCAATTGAATAATCTCGCCTTCAGATAAGTTCTGTCCCAAACAAGCCACCAAATCTACAATTGTAATCTCGCGGGTCATGGCAGAATGCTTCAGGCTGGTTGCCAGCATATAGTCGCCTACCAGAACCGACACCTTATTATTATAGATAGCATTTACCGAAGACTGCCCACGGCGCTTGTCACTCTCATCCACCACATCATCGTGCACCAGGCTGGCCGTATGGAGCAACTCCAATGAAAGGGCCGCATGAAGCGTAGAATCATTGATTTCACCGAATAGTTTAGCAATCAACAACGCCAATATGGGACGCATCATCTTGCCATTTCTCTGCTTAATATAGGATAACACCTCACTAAGTAAAGAATTGGAACTTTGGAGCGAAGAGTCAAACAACCTTCTAAATTCCTCAAACTCCTTGTCAATAGGCAATTTGATTTGCTGTAATTTGTCCATGCAGGTTAATTTGTGCACAAAAGTAGTAATAAAAGACGGAATACGGTATTTTTTTGTACTTTTACAATGAAAAAACTAAAGATTTTTAAGAATGGACAAACTTTTTCTATTAGATGCTTATGCATTAATATACCGCGCGTATTACGCTTTCATCAAAAGCCCGCGCATTAACTCCAAGGGTTTCAACACTTCAGCCGTACTGGGATTTGTCAATACACTGGAAGAGGTCTTGAAGAAAGAAAATCCTACGCACATCGGTGTGGCATTTGATCCCGCCGGTCCCACCTTCCGGCACGAGGCCTATGAACAGTATAAGGCACAACGTGAAGAAACACCCGAAGTAATCCGTTTGTCCGTACCCATTATAAAGGATATTATCCGGGCCTATCGTATTCCTATTCTGGAAGTACCGGGATACGAGGCTGACGACGTGATCGGTACACTGGCCACCGAAGCCGGCAAACGAGGGATCACTACTTATATGATGACACCAGACAAAGACTATGGTCAACTGGTGGGCGGAAATGTCTTCATGTACCGTCCCAAGCATACAGGCGGTTTTGAAGTGATGGGCATAGAAGAGATAAAGGCAAAGTTCGATATCCAGTCACCCGCACAAGTCATTGATATGCTGGGACTGATGGGCGATAGTTCCGACAACATTCCCGGTTGTCCGGGCGTGGGCGAGAAAACAGCACAAAAGTTAATCGCGCAATATGGCAGCATCGAGAACCTCCTCTCCCACTCTGCCGAACTGAAAGGAGCCTTGAAGACCAAAGTGGAAACTAACCGGAAAATGATTGAGTTCTCCAAGTTTCTGGCAACTATCAAGATTGATGTCCCCATCGCTTTGAACATGGACGAACTGAAAAGAGAAGAACCGAATGAAGAGGAACTACGGAAGATTTTTGAAGAGATGGAGTTCCGTACCCTCATCGACCGCGTTTTCAACCGAGACAAGAAATCCGCCTTCGCCGGAACATACACCGATGCGACCGGAAACGACCCGCAAGGACGAAACCGTACACCGGGAGGAAGCGCCCGGCAGGGAAATACGCCGAACGGTTCGGGACAACTCTCCCTTTTCGGCGAACCAGCTTCGAACGGTGAATCACCCGCTTCCCCGTCTTCTCCTCAAGGCAATCTCTTTGCAGAATTTACCGACGGAGGGACGGAAAGTGAGAAATATTCGAATCTAGCATGTTTAGATAATTTAAAATACGACTATCAACTCATTGATACAGAAGAGAAAAGATCTGAATTATTACAAAACTTACTTACAAAAGAAATTTTCAGTCTAGACACGGAAACAACAGGAACCGATCCCATCACCGCAGAACTTGTGGGAATGAGCTTCAGCTATGCCGAAAATCAAGCATTTTATGTCCCTGTACCTGCCGATCGGACCGAAGCGCAAAAAATAGTTAATGAGTTCCGGCCGGCTTTCGAAAAAGAAGGAGCGTTGAAAGTAGGACAAAATATAAAATACGATATGCTGGTACTGGGCAACTACGGAACCGAAGTGCGCGGTCCCCTGTTCGATACCATGGTGGCACATTATGTACTACAACCGGAATTGCGTCACAACATGGACTACCTTGCCGAAATCTACCTGCATTATCAGACTATCCACATCGAAGAACTGATTGGTCCCAAAGGCAAAGGTCAGAAGAATATGCGCGATCTCTCCCCCGAAGCTATCTATAAGTACGCGTGCGAGGATGCTGATGTCACACTGAAATTGAAAAACATCTTGGAACAGGAATTGAAAACCAACGATGCGGAAAAACTCTTCTACGAAATAGAAATGCCCCTGGTACCCGTACTTACTTATATGGAACGCAACGGTGTACGTGTAGACACTGAAGCCTTAAAACAGACCTCGGAACATTTCACCGCCCGCATGAACCAAATAGAAGAAGAAGTGCACCAACTGGCAGGTACGGATTTCAACATAGCTTCACCCAAACAGGTAGGTGAAGTGCTTTTTGACAAACTGCGCATCGTGGAGAAGGCCAAGAAAACCAAAACCGGACAATATGTCACCAGTGAAGAAGTATTGGAAAGTCTGCGAGGAAAACACGAAATAGTAGGCAAGATATTGGAACACCGCGGTCTGAAGAAGCTTCTCGGTACTTATATTGATGCTCTGCCCCTATTGATTAATAAAGAAACAGGTAAAATTCATACTTCGTTCAATCAAACGGTCACTGCTACCGGCCGGCTCAGTTCCAGCAACCCGAACCTTCAGAACATCCCCATCCGCAACGAAGACGGCAAGGAAATCCGTAAGGCCTTCATTCCCGATGATGGTTGCGAATTTTTCTCCGCCGACTATTCACAGATTGAGTTACGCATTATGGCACACCTTAGCGGAGACGCCAATATGATAGAGGCTTTCAAGGAAGGAGATGACATTCATGCCGCCACCGCAGCAAAAGTATATAAGATAAGTATAGACAAAGTTACCCGCGAACAACGCAGTAAAGCAAAAACAGCTAATTTCGGTATCATCTACGGCATCAGCGTATTCGGACTGGCAGAACGTATGAATGTAGACCGCAAAGAGGCAAAAGAACTAATAGACGGCTACTTCGAAACTTATCCCCAAATAAAGGAATATATGGACAAAAGCATCGACCTTGCCCGCAGGCAAGGATATATTGAAACCATATTCGGCCGTAAACGATATCTTCCGGATATCAATTCCAGAAATTCGGTTGTGCGCGGATATGCCGAACGGAATGCCATCAATGCTCCTATCCAAGGAAGTGCAGCCGATATTATCAAGGTAGCTATGGTACGCATATACCAGCGCTTTCAATCTGAAAGTATAAAGTCCAAAATGATACTTCAGGTACATGATGAGTTAAATTTCAGCGTTCTACCCGAAGAAAAGGAAAAAGTACAGAAAATTGTGATTGAAGAGATGGAAAATGCCTACCATATGCAAGTACCTTTACGCGCAGACTGCGGTTGGGGAAGCAACTGGCTTGAAGCACATTAAAGCATACATAAACCAACTATTAGCAAAATAGATAGTACTATATGTAAAGCTGTCTCTTATACACATCTGACGCT
>ERZ1027275.256-NODE-256-length-12647-cov-5.120791_pt1 | contig 12647 bp, 8 predicted proteins | sample MGYA00519255_ERZ1027275 | MGnify/ENA primary metagenome ERZ1027275 (study PRJEB26926, sample SAMN06164427) | human gut metagenome | biome: ENVO:00009003; feature: ENVO:2100002; material: ENVO:00002003 | host: Homo sapiens | place: USA | collected 2012 ...
TTAAGTCGTCGGCAGCGTCAGATGTGTATAAGAGACAGGCAGCGCACGCGGCAAGCGGAACCTGCTGGCGGACATACTTTCAGAAAAGATTAGCCCCTGAGGGGCCTATGCAAGCAAACCGCTCCACGGTAAACTGGTACCAGACCGTTTATCGTGGAGTTTTTTTCGCGTTTCGCAAATCAGATCAGGAGGACTATCATGAAAAAAATCAGGAAGCTGCTTCTTGTGACGCTGGCGGCTGCGCTGTGTGCGCTGCTGCTGACTGGCTGCGGCGAGAAGGAAGTGTCGGTATCCGTTACGCTGGTCAACCACAGCGGGCATGACATTTCCTCCATCAGCATCACCCCCTCGACCAGCACCGAATGGGACACGGAATTTGTAGACGGCACGTTCGCAGACGGCGAGAGCTTCAGCGCCGGTCTTGGCACGTATAAGGAATCCGAGGTTCCCGATACATATAACATCCTTGTCTACAACGATGAGAATTACATCCTGTACGACACCACCGTCGACGAGCTGGACTTTACGATCCGGGACGGCGACTACATCATCTTCCTGCCGCCCGAGGGCGACGTGCCCATCGAGATTGCACACGACTATGACCCGGCGGACTATGAACTGGACTATGCGCCGACGGGCTACACCGAGGAGGAGCTGAGCGGCGGCGATCTGAGCGGCTACACCGGCTGCTGGAAGCTCGAAAACGAGCCGTTCTATTTCGTCATCAACGAGGAGTTTGAATGGATCGCCATCAATCTCTACGGCGAACAGGTCGGGCCCGGCTACGTGGTCGACGAGGGCGGGTGCATCACGCTTTACATGGACGACGACACGCAGCTTGTCACCCTGTACCAGACCGCCTACGGCGAGTTAAGCGACGCAGACGGCAGCACGCTCACGCCCATGGAGTATATCATGCTCCTGCCGACGCCGGAGGACGAGCTGAACCAGACAGCGGCCTTCCCCGGCGGCTTTACGAACGTCACGGTCGATTACCCCATCCAGATGGAGGCGCACGAGCACCCGAACGTGTCCAATGCGCTGAGCTTCAACGCGGTCATGGAGGACGGCACGGACGATTATTATTCCAACATCATGCTTGCCTTCCAGCCCATCGAGGGCTTTGATCCCTACATGGAAAAAGGCGCGGCGACCGCGAAGACCTATATGATGAAGATGCTTGAGGACTTCATGCAGAGTATGTACGGCAGCTATCTGCTCAAATCCTTTGGCTCAGACTTTAAGGACAACGGCGATTATTACAGCCTGACCGGCTATATGTGGCTCGACGGCTCCGTCTTCTCCGACGGCCCCTCGCAGCCCGTGCGCGGCTGCATGGAGGTGCGCTATTACGGGCCGACGGGCTATGCCCTCGTCGCGACGACCATCGCGCTTGAGGGCCGCATCCGCAATTATTTCGATATCTGCAACAGGATGCTCGAAACCCTGTCCTACACCGCCGGCTGGAGCACCGCGCCCAAGGCCCGGCCCGCCTATTCCGGCGACACCGGCGATTACGGCACGCCGTATTACTGGTACGACGAGGACGGCGACATCTGGTACTGGAACGGCTATGAGAACGAGTTCATCGGCTACGGCAGCGACGGCTACATCGACGAGGATACTGGCGAATACATGGAGTCGAACGACGCAGGCTGGGACTATGACGACGAATATTACGACGATTACGATCCGTGGTCCGATCCCGGCGACGGCTGGGGCGACTACTCGGACGACGAAGACGGCTGGGGCGATTACTTCTGAACCATCCCCGGAGAAAGGAGGGCTTTGCGTATGCGTGCAGATCTGGCGCTGATTTTGTTCGTTCTGACGCTTGCGGGCGGCATTGCGCTGCTCGTGCTGCGGAAAAAGCGCGGCGGCGCGCCGCTGCTCATCGGCGGGATCGTCCTGCTCGTCTGCGCGGCAGCGCTGGGGCTGTATCTGGCGGCAGCGGTGCTGCTGGTGCTGGCCGTGCGCTGAAAAACGAAAAAATATCATAGGATTTCACAGATATTTAAAAACTGCCCCCTAAGATTTTTAATACCATCCTGATATTCTATACTTGCAAGAAGCAAACGTCTTTTTCATTTTTCTCCTTTCTCCATATTTTAAAAGAAACGCGCAGACAGGCCGGTCACTTGTCTGCGCGTATTCTTTTACGGCGCGATTCTTTCGGGAAACTGTTCACAGTTTCTTTACCGGTTCGTGAAATCCTGTTCAAATTCTTCCTCTATACTAAAAGCACAAAAGGGGAACAAACCGGCCGGTTCTCTTTTGTATGGTTTGACCATCCGGCGATGCGCCGTCTGATGCCGTGGAAAGCTCTGCGGATAAGCCGACAGACCCGCGCGTGACAATCGCCGTTCTCCCCCCTCCAAATTCTTCATTGTTTTCTCCCCTGTAACACTTACGCGCAGCCCAAAGGCGGGCTGCGCGTAAGCCAATTTCAGGGGAAATCGCAGGCGGAGAAGGCGGAACTGCACCGGACTGCGGCTGTATTTCTATATGGATCAGATCGTTTACTGAACGATGAAGTTGACAGATTCGTCGCCCTGCTTGTCTTCGCCGTAGACATAGTCCTTGCCGGGCATGACGGCGTTCAGGACGATGCCGACGATGGAGCCGACGGCCAGACCCGAGAGGCTGATCGCGCCGAAATGGAGAGAGCCTGCCGAGGAGTAGCTGATGCCGATGGACAGGACCAGAATCAGAGCCGCGACCAGAACATTGCGGGACTTGGTGAAGTCGACCTTGTTCTCGACGACGTTGCGCACGCCGACTGCGGAGATCATGCCGTAGAGCACGAGGCTGACGCCGCCGATGGTGCCGCCGGGCATGGAGGAGATGACGGCCGCGAACTTCGGGCTGAAGGAGAAGAGCATGGCCAGAACTGCCGCGATGCGGATGACGCGCGGGTCATAGATGCGGCTGAGGGCCAGAACGCCGGTGTTTTCGCCGTAGGTCGTGTTGGCGGGCGCGCCGAAGAGGGCTGCCAGCGTGGTCGCAAGACCGTCGCCCATCAGGGTGCGGTGCAGGCCGGGATTTTCAATGTAGTTGCGGTTGCAGGTGGAGGAGATCGCGGACACGTCGCCGATGTGCTCGACCATGGTGGCAAGGGACAGCGGGACGATGGTGATGACGGCGGTCAGGAGCTTGTGTGCGTCGACATTGCCGGAGGCGAACAGGCCGAAGACGGTCTGCTCCATCTTGATGGGCAGCGCGAACCACTTCGCTTCGGAGACGTTGGCGACGAGATTTGCGCGGACGTCCGCGTCGAAGATGACGGCCAGCAGATACGAGCCGATGACGCCGAGGAGGATCGGGATGATCTTGATCATGCCCTTGCCCCAGATGTTGGCGGCGACGATGATGAGGATGGCGGCGATGGCGATCCACCAGCTGCCGGTGCAGTTATTGATGGCGGAGGAGGAGAGGTTCAGGCCGATGGCGATGATGATGGGGCCGGTGACGATGGGCGGGAAGAAGCGCATGACCTTCTTCGCGCCGAAGACCTTGAACAGACCGGCCAGAATGACATACACAAGACCTGCGCAGGCCACGCCGAAGCAGGCATAGGGCAGCATCTCAAGGTTGGGGATGTTCTGCTGCTCGCCGAGCATCGGCGCGATGGTCGCGTAGCCGCCGAGGAAGGCGAAGGACGAGCCGAGGAAGGCCGGGACCTTGCCGCCGGTGATGAGGTGGAACAGCAGCGTGCCGAGGCCCGCGAACAGAAGCGTGTTCGAAACGTCGAGGCCCGTCAGGATGGGGACGAGGATGGTCGCGCCGAACATGGCGAACATATGCTGGAAGCCGAGCAGCAGCATTCTGCCTCTGCCGAGCTGTCTGGCATCATAGATGCCGGTTTCCGGAATTTTGTTTTTTCCCATGGTGTTCTCCTTTCTTTTCGGCGTTTTTGCGGGCGGTCCGGGCTGTATGCGTGCATAAAAAAAGAATTGTGAAAACTGGAAACACCAGCTTCACAATTCCTTCTGCAAAAACAAATACGACGCCGGAACAACAGGTTCCCCAGCAAAAACAAAAACGGAAGCACATCGACAGACAGGCGTTTTGAAGATCGTCATGGCGCGCACTTCCTTTCGTAAACTCACTGGAGGACATTATAGCGGCGCGGCCGCAAAAATACAACTGTGAGTTTTGTGCGATTTTGGACGCCGCAAAACATGAAAATTGACAGATCCGTCAAATTCACTCCAGCTCGTCGAGGGTGAGCCGGAAGCTGTCCAGGAAATGCGCCATGAAGTAATCAAGGCACGGCAGCTGCATTTCGACGAGCGCCTGCCGCGTCTGCTTCTCCGCCGCCGCAAATTCTGAGTTGCCGGCCTTCAGCTCCTCGACGCATTTGATATACGCCGAAAGCTTGTCCGCCGCCTTGACGATGCGGGCAACCTCCGGTTCGGATTCAAACAGCAGCGGGCGGTAGCTCTCCTGCACCTCCGGCGGCAGGAGAGCAAGGAGCTTTTCACAGCTGACGGCCTCGATCTGCTTGTAGGCCTTTTTGATCTCCGGGTTATAATACTTGATCGGCGTGGGCAGGTCGCCTGTCAGGATCTCCGACGCGTCGTGGAACAGCGCTGCAGACGCGCAGCGGTCGGGATCGGCGGGCTGGCCGAGGATGTCGCGCTGGATCACAGCCAGTCCGTGTGCCAGCACAGCAACCATATGGCTGTGCTCCTGAATGTTTTCCTCAAACGTATTGCGCATGAGGCCCCAGCGGCCAATGTAGCGCATACGGGAAATAAGCGCAAAAAAGCGGTGCTGCATCGCAATGCCTCCCTATCAGATCAGAGATTTGTTCTTCCATTTGCCGCGGAACACGTGCGCATAGCAGACAAGGAGCGTCACGGTCCACGCCATGGCCTGGCTCCACCAGACGGCGGTATAGCCGAACAGAGCCGTGGTGTGCAGCGCATAGGCAAAGATCACGCGCAGCCCCAGCGCCAGCAGCGCGAAGAACGTGGCGTGGAAGCCCTCGCCCACGCCCTGGCACATCCCGTTGGCGGGAAAATAGACCGCGAAAATGGGCATCGCGACGGCGGAGCTGAACAGATGCAGACGGCAGATGGCCGCAGCGGCCTCGTCCAGCTGGAACGCGCGGATGATGCGCGAAATGCCGAAGATCTGGCACAGGCAGAGCACAAGCGTCATGGAAAGCGACACCAGCACACCCTGTCCAAGGCCCCTGGAGACGCGGTCGGGGCGCTGCGCGCCCATATTCTGGCCCGCGAAGGTCGCCATGGTGTTCTGCACGCCGAGAATCGGGATCATCAGAATGTTCTCCATCCGGGTGGCGACAGTATAGGACGCGATCATGCTCTCGCCGTAGAGATTGACCAGCCGCTGCAAAAACAGAAAGCCGCAGGAGACGATGGACTGCTGAATGGCCATTGGCGCGCCGACCTGCAGAATGCGGCCCGCCGTTTTCACGTCCAGCCGCAGCTCGCGGAGCGAGAAGCGCAGAAGGGCGTATTTCCGGTGCATATACGCAAAGCCGATGACGCAGGAGGCGATCTGCGAAATAACGGTGGCGACGGCCGCGCCTGCCACGCCCAGCCCAAGCCCCGCGACAAACGCAAGGTCGAGCACAACGTTCAAAATCGACGAGACGAGCAGAAAATACAGTGTCGCCTTGCTGTCGCCCAGCGCCCGCAGAAGGGCCGCCGCGATGTTGTACCCGAACTGGAACACCAGTCCCGCCGCGTAGATGCGGAAATACAGAAGCGTCATCGGCAGCAGCGCCTCCGGCGTGCCCAGCACCCGTTCCAGCAGGAATCTCGCGCTCACAACGCCGGCAAGCGACATGAATAGCCCCATTGCCAGCATCAGCACAATGGCCGTCGCGGCATACTGCCGCAGCTCCCGCTCGCGCGAAGCGCCGAAATACTGCGAGATCAGCACGCCTGCGCCGATGGAAAAGCCGATGGCAAGCGCCGTGAACAGAACTGTCAGCGACGCGCAGGCCCCGACGGCGGAAAGCGCCTGCTGGCCGTTGAAATTGCCGACAATGATGGTGTCGGCGGTATTATAGAGCTGCTGCAAAAGGTTTCCCGCCATGATCGGCAGCGCAAACTGTAAAATAAGCTTCCAGGGCGTTCCCCGGGTCAGATCCTTCGTCATGCCGCGTTCTCTCCAAACCGATGCTTTGGTTATTGTAGCACAAAAAGAATTGCTTGTAAATTGCGGCTTTCCGCTTGATAATCCTTTTACCCTATAGTATAGTGGGTTAAAAGAAAGCGAGGAACCAAACATGATGATTTCCACCAGGGGCCGCTATGCACTGCGCGTGATGATCGATCTGGCCGAGCATATAGACGAGGGCTATATCCCGCTGCAGACGATCGCGAAGCGGCAGGGCATTTCCGAAAAATATCTGGAGAGCATTCTGGCCGTGCTGAGCAAGGCGGGGCTGCTCGACGCCGTGCGCGGCAAGGGCGGCGGCTACCGCCTGTCCAAACCGGCGAAGGAGTATACCGCGTTTGAGGTATTGTCCCTGACCGAGGGGACGCTGGCCCCGGTCACGTGTCTGGAGCGCGGGCAGCAGTGCGAAAACGCGGTCAACTGCCGGACGCTCCCGCTGTGGCAGGGGCTTGATCAGGTCATCGCCGCGTATCTGTGCAGCTACACGCTTGCAGATCTGACGCGGGAAGAGAATCCGCAGCCGAAGCGCAGGCGAACAAAGACATAACGTGAATTTCAGACAGGAAGCTTGAACATATGAATGAAGTTTATTTCCCCGCGCTGTTTCCGGGCTTCCCGCTGCCGGAGGAGCTGGTGGAGGCGCTCGGACGCCTTGCCGTCGTCCACGCGGAGCTTGACCGGGAAACGCGCACCATCCGTCTGGACGCGCAGGCGGAGCAGTATCTGGCAGAAAAGCAGCTGCAGGCGCTCTGCCGGGACATTGAAAAGGAATATGGCCTGCGGGAACTGAAGCTTTCGGTGCGCTATCCCGCCTCGGAGCTTCCGAATATGGATTTCCGCGATCTGGCGCAGGTGTTTATCCGCGCCTTTTCGCCGTCTGCCGCCATTCTGGCAGGAGCAGGCTACGAGGTCACGGACGAGGCCGTCGTCATCCGGCTCAAGGCCAACGGCAAGGACAGCATTTTGCAGAACGCAAAAAAGGCCGAGCAGTTCCTGCGCGACCGCTTCGGCGTTTCCAAAAAGATCGAGGTCGAGGCGCACAGCAATTTAGAGGGCCGTGCGCTGTTTGAAGAGACGGCGCGTATCCGCGCCGAGGCGCTTAAAAACGCGCCTGCCATCACGGCCAGCGTGCCGCAGGGCGGCGCAAAAGCCTCCGGCGGAGCTGCCTCCACACCGGCAGAGCCGGCGGGCGCGCTGTTCTACGGCAGGCCGTTTTCGGGCAGGCCCGTGCGGATGGAGGAGCTGAACCTCGATATGTTCCGCGTGATCGTCGAGGGCAAGGTCTTCGCCGTGCAGCACCGGGAGCTGAAAAAGCGCGGGGCGTGGGTCATCTGCTTCGATATGACAGACTATACCAGCTCCGTCCGCGTCAATCAGTTTATGGAGGCCGCAAAGGCCAAGCCCATCATTGACAACGTCCAGCCAGGTATGTGGCTGCGCGTACAGGGCAAGATGAGCTTTGACCGCTATGACAACGAAATGGTGCTCCAGCCGAACGCCATGGAAAAGATCGAGGCCCCGAAGCGCCGCGATACGTATCCCGAAAAGCGCGTCGAGCTGCACCTGCATACGACCATGTCCTCCATGGACGCGCTGACCGATACCGGCGCTGCCGTCAAGCGGGCAGCCAGCTGGGGCCACCGCGCCATCGCCATCACCGACCACGGCGGCGCGCAGTCGTTCCCGGACGCGATGAAGGCCGCGTCCAAGGCCAAGGTCGCGGGGACGGACCAGAACATCAAAATCCTCTACGGCTGCGAGGGCTACTACGTCAACGACGTCGACGACCGCATCGCCGTCCACGGCGAGGAGGATTTCTCCTTTGACGGGGAATACGTCGCGTTCGATCTGGAAACGACCGGCCTGTCCTCGCTCCATGACACGATCATTGAGATCGGCGCGGCCATCATGAAGGGCAATGAAGTTCTCAGCACGTTCCAGACCTTCGTCGACCCGCACCGGCCCCTACAGCCGAAGATCGTCGATCTGACGGGCATCAACGACCAGATGCTTGCCGGGCAGCCGGATATTTCCGAGGCAATGCCGAAATTCCTGGAATACGTCGGCAGCCGCCCCCTGTGCGCGCACAACGCGGATTTTGACATCGGCTTCGTGACGGCGGCGTGCGAAAAGCTCGGCCTGCCGTTCCACCCGACGTATGTCGACACGCTCATTCTGGCGCAGAACCTGATGCCGGAGCTTGGCAAGTACAAGCTCAACATCGTCGCCGATGCGCTGAGCCTGCCGGATTTCAACCACCACCGCGCTTCCGACGACGCGATCACCTGCGGGTATCTGCTCATGCGCTTTTTCAAGATGATGCAGGAGCAGGGATTGGACTCGCTGCAAAAGATCAACCCGCGCATGGAGCAGCTGCGCTCCGGCAGCAAGATCCTTGACCGCCGTGCGCGGCACATCATCGTCTTTGCGAAAAACTCCATCGGCCTGCGCAATCTGTACCGGCTGATCTCCTACGGCAATCTCAAGTATTTCAAGCGCGTGCCCATCATGCCGAAGTCCGAGCTGCTGCAATGGCGCGAGGGACTTATCATCGGCTCGGCCTGCGAGGCGGGCGAGCTGTTCCAGGCGATTCTGAACCACAAAAGCTGGGCAGAACTCAAGCGTATCGCTAGCTTCTATGACTTCCTGGAGATCCAGCCCATCTGCAACAACCGCTTCATGCTCGACAAGGGCCTTGCCGAGGACGAGGAAGAACTGCGCGGCTTCAACCGCACCATCGTCAAGCTCGGCGAGGAGCTGGGAAAGCCCGTCGTCGCGACCGGCGACGTGCACTTTCTCGACCCGGAGGACGAAATCTTCCGCCACATCCTGCTTGCCACCAAGCAGATGCCCGACGCCGACCGGCCGCTGCCGCTGTATCTGCGCACGACAGATGAGATGATGGAGGAATTCTCCTATCTCGGCCCGGAAAAGGCGCATGAAGTCGTCATTGAAAACCCGAACCGCATCGTTGACTGGTGCGAGACGCTGCGGCCCGTGCCGCACAATCTGTTCGCGCCGAAGATCGAAAATTCCGTCGAGGACCTGAAAGCCCTCGTCTACGGCAAGCTCCACCGGCTCTACGGCGAAACCCCGCCGGAGCTTGTGCAGAAGCGCGTCGACACGGAAATGCACGACATTATTTCCTGCCACTACGACGTCATTTATATGTCGGCGCAGAAGCTGGTGCAGAACTCGCTGGAGCACGGCTATCTTGTCGGCTCGCGAGGCTCGGTCGGCTCGTCCATCGTGGCGTTCATGTCCGGCATCACGGAGGTCAATTCCTATCCGCCGCACTACCGCTGTCCGCAGTGCAAGTTCACGACGTTTGAGGTTCCGGCTGACTGCGCCTGCGGCGCGGATCTGCCGGACGCGGTGTGCCCGAAGTGCGGCGCGAAGCTCGACAAGGACGGGTTCAATATCCCGTTTGAGACGTTTCTCGGCTTCGGCGGCGACAAGGTCCCGGATATCGACCTCAACTTCTCCGGCGAATATCAGGCCAAGGCGCACGCCTACTGTGTGCAGATGTTCGGCAAGACCCATGTCTTCCGCGCGGGCACCATCGGCACCGTCGCGGAAAAAACGGCCTACGGCTACGCGAAAAAATACCTGTCGGAGCGCAATAAGACCGTCCCCAAGGCGGAGGAGAACCGGCTGGCGCTCGGCTGCGTCAACGTCAAGCGCACGACCGGCCAGCACCCCGGCGGCCTCGTCGTCATTCCGCAGGAGAACGAGATCTGGGACTTCTGCCCCGTGCAGCACCCGGCGGACGACAAGGACTCCGAATGGATCACGACGCATTTTGAATATCACTCCATGGAGGAAAACCTCCTGAAGCTCGATATGCTGGGCCACGATGACCCGACCATGATCCGTATGCTGGAGGACATGACCGGCGTCGACGCGCAGAAAATCCCGCTCGACGATCAGGATACCATGTCGATCTTCACGTCCAGCAAGGTGCTGGGCTATGAAAACGACCCCATTCTGGGGCCGGTCGGCTCCGTCGCCATCCCGGAATTCGGCACAGGCTTCACGCGCGGGATGCTGCAGGAGACGCAGCCGACAAAATTCGACACGCTCATCCGCCTGTCCGGCTTCTCCCACGGCACGGACGTGTGGCTGGGCAACGCGCGCGATCTGATCCTGTCCAAGACCGCCTCCGTCAACGACGCCATCGGCTGCCGCGACGATATCATGCTGTACCTCATCAAATGCGGGATGCCCGAAAAGCGGTCGTTCAAGATCATGGAGGCCGTCCGAAAGGGCCGCGGTCTGCCCGACGGCGCGGAGGAGGAGATGAAGGCCGCAGGCGTCCCGGAATGGTACATCGGCTCCTGCAAGAAGATCAAGTATCTTTTCCCGAAGGCCCACGCAACGGCGTATGTCATGATGGCCTTCCGCATCGCGTGGTTCAAGGTGCACGAGCCGCTTGCGTTCTACGCGGCCTATTTTTACCGCCGCAGCCAGAAGGGCGGCTTCGACGAGGGCATGATGTGCCACGGCATCGAGCTTGTCAAGAAAAAGCTGCAGGAGATCAAGGAGGACGAGGATTCCAGCGCCAAGGACGACGATCTGTTCACCACGCTTGAGGTCTGCTATGAATTCTATCTGCGCGGCTTTACCTTCGCGCCGATCGATATCTATCATTCCCATGCGACGAAGTTCCAGATCGAGGATGGGCAGCTGCGCCCGCCGTTCGTGGCTGTGGCCGGTCTCGGCGAGACGGCGGCCTGGGATCTCATGAACGCCCGCGAGGGCCGGGAGTTCTTGTCCGTCGAGGAATTCGCCGATGCCTGCCCGAAGGTGTCCAAGACGCTCATCGACCAGCTCCAATCCGCCGGCGCCTTCGGTGACCTCCCCCTCACCAGCCAGCTGACGCTGTTCTGACCCCGCCCCAAGGCTCCCCTTGGGTAACCGATGATTCAATCGGCAAGCCCGGGGGAATTTCGATTTCCCCCCGGAGCCCCCTTGAAGCGACCAGAAAAACCCTTTTGGTTTTTCTGGACTTTTCCCGCGAAGCTTGAGGCAGCTCAGAAATTCTGACGCTGTACGTCCAGCGCATCCTGTAGGGGGCGGACGACTCTGTCCGCCCGCAGGCTGCACCGCTTTTTACGGGAATCTGCGGCGAGTCCGTAACTTCCCAGCAAACCGATGTGGGATCAGTCCCTACAGAACTCCGGCGAATCCGTACCGCCCTGCAAATTTCGACTGCAAAGCTGATTTACCGCACCCATTCAAACGCAGCTATTTGCAAATCTAGTTGTACCGTAACAGGCGGCGCGTACCATAGCTCTCGTAGGGTGAGTCTGTGTGTTCATAACAGCTAGAAATCAGGACTTACCTAAAATCGCACCCGCAGCACGCACCAAACCGTACCCCAGTGTCCCTTTTCTCCCCTATCTTTTCCGGCAAGACGGAAAAGATAGGGCCGCCGGAGGCATGACCGCTATCTCAGTTCAGATACTTCCGCTCCAGATCGCGCACCATCTGCACGTAACGGGTCTTGCAGTCTGCATTGCGTCCGGCCAGCAGGTCTTCGTAGCATGGAGTCAGATACTGCTCACGGATGCGCTCATAGGACGCGTGACGGTCAGAGCAGGTGTTGATGCAGGTCACGATGCCGGGGGCAATGTTATAATACTCGCGGATAAGCGCTTCGCCGTCCGGCTGCGCTGCAAGATAGCCGTCGCGGAAGGCGCGGAAAGCGGTAAGCTCCGCGCAGTCATCCGGCTTACCGAGCTCCTGACAAACGGCGGTCGTGATGAAGCACAGTCCGAGGAACTTCTTGCGGAAGCCGCCGGAAATGGACTCGTAATCGCCCAGATAAAACGGGGATTTGGGATACCGTTCGACCCATTTTTTCTGCAGCAGCGACACAAATTCCTCGCTGACCGGCAGCTGCAGCTTGCGCACCATCGGCACAAAGAAGATCGCCAGAATGACCTTTTCGTCCTCCATGTCGTTTTTCTTTTCCCATCCGGCGGAAAGCTCGCCCAGCATGGCCTCGGCGGCCCGGTCAAGCAGCTCTGTCTGCCGCTCGGGGCGCACGCCGCTGTTCAGCTCCTGAATGACCGGGGCACAGCCAGTCTCATATGTCTCAAACGCCTCAAAAAACGCGTCGCGCAGGATCTTTTTCTGGTAGCCGCGGAAGTTTTGCACGCACCAGCCCAGCCTCGACACGGCATGGTCAAAGCTCACCGCGCAGTCCTCCTCCGAACAGGACGCTTCCTCCGGCTGCGTAAGGAGCTGCCGCTTCGTCAGCCGTTCTCCGCAGTACATACACGAAAAGCGCTCCAGCTCCGCCGGAATTTGCAGCGTATGCCCGCATTTCGGGCACAGACCGGTCGTCATTTCTTCCATCAAAGGCACCTGCTTTCGTTGTGTTGCGTTTATTCTTTCATATTTTCGGGCTTCTGTCAAGCCTTACGGCAGCACCAGCACCTGTCTCTTATACACATCTCCGAGCCCACGAGACGCTCATGAATCTC
>ERZ1027275.261-NODE-261-length-12585-cov-5.111093_pt1 | contig 12585 bp, 6 predicted proteins | sample MGYA00519255_ERZ1027275 | MGnify/ENA primary metagenome ERZ1027275 (study PRJEB26926, sample SAMN06164427) | human gut metagenome | biome: ENVO:00009003; feature: ENVO:2100002; material: ENVO:00002003 | host: Homo sapiens | place: USA | collected 2012 ...
CTACACCTATTAAGTCGTCGGCAGCGTCAGATGTGTATAAGAGACAGGTATATACCAAGGCTATAAATTTATTGAAGCATCAGGTTATAGAGAACAACTACAGTGCGGCAATGATAGAAATCTATGAACGAAAATTGCAATATTACCAGCCGGATCATGCTGAAGTTATTAAAAAGATAGAGAATCAGGAATTGCGTCAGGAAATTTTTGGAGCGATTAATGAATTGCCGGATAAATGTAAGGAGGTGTTCAAACTGAGTTATCTTCATGATATGAAAAACAAGGAAATTGCTGATACTCTTGGTATTTCTTTACGTACCGTAGAGGCACATATGTATAAGGCCTTGAAATTTTTGCGCGAACGTCTCAGCCATTTATTATTGTCATTGATTATATTTTCAGCAAAACTGCTAAGTGTTTTTACAAGTTGAATTGTTTACTATATGAATAGGGAAAAAGATGAGTAAACTTAACGAAGATATTATTATCAGGTATTTGGAAAACCGATGCTCGGAGGAGGATTTTGTTCTTATCAATGAATGGATGAAAGAATCTGATGAGAATGCCGGAGAGCTGTTCCGTATGGAGGAGATTTATCAGTTAGGTAAATTCCCCTTTGAGGAGGAAAATCTGGTAGCGAAGGCAGAGCGCAGGTTGGGTAGAAGATTGGAACAGGAAAATCAAAAGAAACAAGAGGTGTTCAAGCTTAGAAGTGTGTTGCGTTATGCAGCTGCTATAGTGGGCGTGATGGTGCTGGCTGCGGGATTAGCCTATTGGTTCCGGAATAAAGCGGAGGAATTGGTGGTAGCATCGGCTGCTCATGGACAAGTGCGTGAGATGTTGTTGCCTGACGGGACAAAAGTATGGTTGAACCAGTCGTCTGTTTTAAAATATCCGCGTGCTTTTGAAGGTAAAGAACGTCATGTATATCTGGATGGGGAGGCTTATTTTGAAGTGGCACGTAATCATGAGAAACCTTTTACGGTAAAAAGTCAGGCAATGGATGTCAGGGTCTTGGGAACCTCTTTCAATATAAAATGCCGTCCGGATAACAGTTTTGCTGAAACGACTCTGGTAGAGGGGGAAGTTGAGGTAAAAGATAAATCAGATAAAGGCAGAATTACTTTGTTACCGGGACAAAAGGCTGTTTTAAACAGGGTGACAGGGCGGATGCAGGTAAAACAGGTCGATCCCAAGATGGAGATAGTCTGGCATAATGATTTGATTCCATTTGAAAAATCATCTATTTTCCAGATTGCGGCAGCATTGGAACGGTTCTATGGGGTGAAGATTATCCTTTCACCGGATGTAGACAGTACCAATACTTATTCAGGAGTGCTGAAAAAGAAAGATAATATAGAGTCTGTGCTGAATTCTTTGCGTAACTCTATTCCTTTCAATTATAAGAAAGTAGATGATAACAATATATTTATCTCATCGGAAACAAAATAATTTTTAAATAAAGATCTATGAAAATCAACATGCTCTTAAGCGGCTGTCTTCTAGGGTTATTGTGTTTCACTGCATGTGATTCTGAGGGCAATGAAATGAATGATTACACCCATTATGTCAATCCTTTTATTGGTACAGGAGGCCATGGGCATACTCATCCGGGTGCTATGGTTCCTCATGGCATGATACAGCCGGGGCCGGATACTCGTATTGACGGTTGGGATTCCTGTTCCGGATATTATTATGAAGATACTACGATCAATGGCTTTGCCCATACACGTCTTAGTGGTACCGGGTGTGCGGATTTCGGAGATTTCCTGTTGATGCCGACTGTAGGTGTGCAACGCACTGATTTCTTGGGAACAGAAAGCCAGAAGCGTCCTTTCGCATCGGCTTTTTCTCATGAAAAGGAACATGCCGAACCGGGATATTATTCTGTCTTCCTGGATACATACGGGGTAAAAGCCGAACTGACCTCAACAGAGCGTGCGGCAATGCATCGGTATACTTTTCCGGAAAGTAAGGAGTCTGGATTTATCTTGGATATGGACTATAATATTCAGCAACAAATCAATCAGGTAATGGAAGTGGAGGCAGTGAATGATACTGTGTTGCGGGGGCGCAAACGCAGTGCCTATTGGGCATACCGACAGGATCTTTATTTTTATGCCGTATTTTCCAAACCCTTTACGTATACCTTGTACACGGATACTGTTCAGGAAAATGACAAACAGATTCCTGTATGTAAAATGCTTTTGCATTTTGAAACGGCGAAAGATGAACAAGTGCTGGCTAAGTTCTCTATCTCTTCTGTTGATGCGGAAGGTGCTTATAAGAACCTCCAGGCTGAGATGCCCGGTTGGAATTTTGATGGAGTGCGTGCCGATGCTAAGAAGAAATGGAATGAATGCCTGTCAAAGATTGCAGTCAAAACCAATAATGAAGACCAGCGTGCCATTTTCTATACGGCTATGTATCATGCTTTCCTAAGTCCCAATCTGTTTACAGATGTAGACGGGCGTTACTTGGGAATGGATTTGAAAGTGCATACCACCGACATGAAACATCCGGTTTATACCATTTTCTCTTTGTGGGATACTTTCCGTGCGTTACATCCGTTACTGACTATTGTCGATCCTCAGTTGAATACGGAATTTATCCGTTCATTGATAAAGAAGCATCAAGAAGGTGGTATTTTCCCGAAATGGGATTGTGTATCCAATTATACCGGAACGATGGTAGGGTATCATGCGGCTTCGTTGGTAGCCGATTCTTATGTGAAGGGATATCGCGATTTTGATGTGCAGGAAGCTTACAAGGCATGTTTGCGTGCGGCGGAATATGATACGACCGGCATTGTCGCTCCCGGTTGGCTGATTCCTTATGTAATGCCTAAGGCTCGTTACTATAAGAATACCCTTGGCTATATCCCGTGTGATCGTGAGAATGAATCGGTTGCGAAAGCGTTGGAATATGCATACGATGACTGGTGTATTTCCGTGTTGGCAGACAGCCTGGGAGATACTGAAACCAAGGAGAAATATGCCCGTTTTGCGGATGCGTACGAATTTTATTTTGATCCTGCCACCCGTTTCATGCGCGGATTGGATAGTAAAGGTGAATGGCGTACCCCGTTCAATCCCCGTTCTTCCAATCACCGTAATGATGATTATTGTGAAGGAACTGCATGGCAGTGGACTTGGTTTGTTCCGCATGATATTCCGGGATTGGTGAAGTTGATGGGTGGAGAGGATGCTTTCGTTGGAAAGCTGGATTCTTTGTTTACGGTTTCTTCCCAGTTGGAAGGAGAGGCTACCTCTGCTGATATCACAGGACTGATAGGCCAGTATGCGCATGGCAATGAGCCGAGTCATCACATTACTCACATGTATAACTATGTAAACCGTCCATGGCGTACTCAGGAATTGGTTGACAGTGTGCTGCATAACCAGTATTTCAATGCTCCTGACGGCTTATCGGGTAATGAAGATTGCGGTCAGATGTCTGCATGGTATATTTTGAACTCCATGGGCTTCTATCAGGTATGTCCCGGTAAGCCGGTTTATTCTATCGGACGTCCGTTGTTTGAGGAGGTGACGATTAATTTACCCGACCGCAAGACTTTCGTTATCCGTACCCACAATAATTCGAAGACCAATAAGTATATTGAGTCGGTTTTGTTGAACGGAAAACCGCTGGATGTTCCTTTCTTTACCCATAATGACATAGTACGTGGGGGAACGATGGAGATTACCATGAGCTCCGTACCGACGGAATGGGGAAAACAGATAAAGAATTAAAAAGTATAACTTAACCCAAATAACAATATCATGAAAAAATTATTTCTATCAGTTGCAGTCCTGTGTGTTACACTGTTTGTGCAGGCAAAGGATTATGCAGACTATGTGAGTCCGTTGGTAGGTACACAGTCTTCCTTTGAACTCTCTACAGGAAATACTTATCCTGCCATATCCCGTCCATGGGGTATGAATTTCTGGACTCCCCAGACAGGAAAGATGGGGGACGGATGGCAGTATGTCTATACGGCTAATAAAATCCGTGGTTTCAAACAAACCCATCAGCCCAGTCCGTGGATTAATGACTATGGTCAATTTTCCATCATGCCCGTAACAGGAAAACCGGAATTTGAAGAGGACAAGCGTGCAAGTTGGTTCTCTCATAAAGCTGAAATTGCAAAACCTTATTATTATAAGGTTTATTTGGCAGAACATGATGTGGTGACTGAAATGGTTCCTACGGAACGTGCCGTTATGTTCCGCTTTACTTTTCCTGAAAATGACTCATACGTAGTGGTTGATGCTTTTGATCGTGGCTCATCTATCAAGGTGATTCCCGGAGAAAACAAAATTGTGGGCTATACCACTCGCAACAGTGGTGGTGTTCCTGCCAACTTCAAGAATTATTTCGTTATTGAGTTTGATAAGCCGTTTACTTATGAGGCTACGTTCTCTAATGATGTACAGCCTGAAAAACCGGATGGCAGTGTTCCTGTAACCTTGAAAGAAGGTAAACTGGAGCAGACTGATTTCCATACCGGAGCCGTTATCGGTTTCAAGACAAAGAAAGGTGAAGTAGTTCATGCCCGTGTGGCCTCTTCATTCATCAGTCCTGAACAAGCAATTCAGAATCTGAAGGAATTGGGTGGTGACAGTTTTGAAGTATTGGTACAGAAAGGTAAAGATGCCTGGAATGAGGTCTTAGGTAAAGTAGAAGTGGAAGGTGGAACATTGGATCAATACCGTACTTTCTATTCTTGCTTGTACCGTTCCTTGTTGTTCCCGCGTAAATTCTATGAACTGGATGCCAATGGGCAGCCTGTTCATTACAGTCCTTACAATGGGGAAACATTACCGGGATATATGTATACGGATACAGGATTCTGGGATACATTCCGTTGCTTGTTCCCTTTCTTGAACCTGATGTATCCTTCGGTAAATCAGGAAATACAGGAAGGTTTGATTAATACTTATAAGGAAAGCGGCTTCTTCCCCGAATGGGCCAGCCCCGGTCATCGTGGTTGCATGGTCGGCAATAATTCAGCTTCTATCTTGGTCGATGCTTATCTGAAAGGAGTACGTGTGGAAGATGTGGAAACATTATACAAAGGACTGATTCATGGAACGGAAGCTGTACATCCTGAAGTTTCTTCTACCGGACGTCTGGGATATGAATATTATAACAAGCTGGGCTATGTGCCTTGTGATGTGAAGATTCATGAGAATGCAGCCCGTACATTGGAATATGCATACGATGACTGGTGTATTTATCAGCTGGCGAAAGAGTTGAAGCGTCCGAAGAAGGAAATCGCACTCTTTGCCAAACGTGCCATGAATTACAAGAACCTGTTTGATTCGGAAAGCAAGCTGATGCGCGGCAAGCAGAAGGACGGCAAATTCGCTCCTAAATTCTCACCGTTGAAGTGGGGAGGTGACTTTACGGAAGGAAACAGCTGGCACTATTCTTGGTCTGTATTCCATGATCCCCAAGGCTTGATTGACTTGATGGGAGGTAAGGAAATGTTCGTTACCATGCTTGATTCTGTCTTTTCGGTTCCCCCCATCTTTGATGATAGCTATTACGGACAGGTAATTCATGAGATTCGTGAAATGACAGTCATGAACATGGGTAACTATGCACATGGAAACCAGCCCATCCAGCACATGATTTATCTGTATGACTATGCAGGCCAGCCTTGGAAAGCGCAATATTGGTTGCGTGAGGTGATGAACCGTATGTATACAGCCGGTCCGGACGGATATTGCGGTGATGAAGACAATGGTCAGACTTCGGCATGGTATGTATTCTCCGCATTAGGGTTCTATCCGGTATGTCCCGGTACGGATGAGTATATTCTGGGTGCTCCGTTGTTCAAGAAAGCGACACTGCATTTTGAAAACGGAAAGAACTTGGTAATAACCGCACCGGATAACAGCGATACCAACCGATATGTAGATGAAATGCGTGTAAACGGTACTGTTTATACCAAGAATTATTTGAAGCATAACGAATTGTTACAAGGCGGTACTATTGACTTCAAGATGACCGACCGTCCGAATATGCAACGTGGAACACAAGAAAGTGATTTGCCTTATTCATTTTCAAAAGACGAAACAATGAAATAAAAGTTTCACCATGCATTTCTCTCTTGTAAAGAGAGGTTGGAGGGGGATGTTCTCTTTTGGCAGCATTGCAAGAGTACATCCCCTTTTTCTTTTTAAGTATTTCTTCTATACGTCAAAGTCCGATGATATCACTACTTTTGCCTTTCCTCTGTTTTTTCTAGAAAATTTAGAAAAAAGAACGAGATGGAGTAAGTGTTTTCTTTTAGCTGCCTGTTTTTATTCTCGAAAGGGGAATGAGAACCCCTTCACTGGAGAAAAACAAGTCAGTGTTAACGAATTTATAAATTATGAAAGGCAATCAATTAATGAGAAAGCCCAAATTACTCAGGGCGCTTTTGATTCTTTTGTTTGTGGCTGCACCCATGCAATGGACCCGCGCACAAATTGTTCTTTCAACTCCCAAGACAACGCTTGGAGCAGTGATCAAGAACATTAAATCACAGTCTAACTATCAGTTTTTCTATGATGACAAGCTGGCTGAAATGCCGGTGAATGCCATTGATGTAAAGAACGGTTCATTGCAGTCTGTACTTGATGCAGCTTTGCAAGGCAAAGGAATTACCTACAAGATAGAGGATAATATTGTCTATCTTTCAGCACCCGGAGAACCTCAAACACCTCAACAGACAGGACAGGAACATACAGTGACCGGAACAGTGGTTGATGCGACAGGAGAGGCCTTGATTGGTGTAAACGTACAAGTGAAAGGAAACCCTACAGCCGGTACGATTACTGACTTTGAAGGTAACTATTCTTTGTCGGTTCCCGGAAATGGCGAGGTTGTGTTCTCATACATTGGTTACCGTTCGGAAACATTGAAGCCCGATGGCAAGAATGTACTGAACGTAACCATGCAGGAAGACACACAGCAGATTGGCGAAGTGGTGGTAACCGCTTTGGGGATCAAACGTGAGAAGAAGATGTTGGGTTATGCGGTTCAGGAACTGAAAAGTGATGAACTGAACAAGACAGGTGACCCGTCTGTGACCAGTGCCTTGCAAGGTAAGGTGGCAGGTCTTCAGATGAATACTTCGGCTACAGGTTTAGGTGGTTCTACGAAAATCACCATTCGTGGTAACTCTTCTCTTACCGATAACAACCAGCCGTTATGGATTGTGGATGGCGTTCCTTTCAGCGACAACACTACATCCGACGCATCTCGTTATGGTGGTGTGGACCGTGGTAGCGCTTCCATGGACATTAATCCGGATGACATCGAGAGCATTTCGGTATTGAAAGGTCCGAATGCGGCTGCTCTTTACGGTTCGCGTGCAGGTAATGGCGTTATCTTGATTACGACAAAGAAAGGCAGTAAGAAAGATGGTTTCGGAATCCGTTATAGTGGTAACTTCACTTGGACAGCTATCGGCGAGACATTGGATATGCAACGCCGTTACGGACAAGGACATATTGATACAAAAGATGCCAAGACTGCGGTGTATGACAAAACGGATAGCGGAAGCTGGGGCCCGGTATTGGATGGAAGCATGAAAGAGGCTTGGAACGGAGAAACTTACGCTTACTCTAACTATGGGGATAAGTTGAAAGATTATTTTGATACCGGTTTCTCGCATACGCATAACGTATCTATCAGCAACGGTACAGAGAAATCACATTTTCGTACTTCTTTCGGATACTCCGACAATGACGGTGTATTCCCCACTGAAAGTTTGAGCCGTGTGAATGCCGACCTGAATGCAGGAACGGAATTGAACAAATGGGTGTCTATGGACGGAAAGATTTCTCTTTCACGTACAAAAGCCGATAACCGTCCACTGTATGGTGATTACGGTGCTATTTCCCAGTTGATGAGAATCCCTAACAACGTCCGTCTGGATGACTTGAAACAATATTCTGATGAAACTCATGCGCATGTGAACTGGACAGGACCTACTGCCAGTATCCGTAATCCTTATTATGTATTGCATCAGCGTCAGAATTCAGATGAACGCTGGCGTGCTTTCGGATATTATAGCATGAAAATCAATTTCACAGATTGGCTGCATCTGTCTGCCAAATACGCTTTTGACTACTACCGCACCAGAGTGCAAAGCACCAATGCGGGTGATGGTATCAATGGAGAAGCCAATACTTCCATGATTACGAATGATTCAATGGACCGTAGTGAAGAAAACTTCTTCGAGTCAAATGCTGAAGTCATTTTGATGGGTGACCGTCAGTTGACTGATAACTTCCGTCTGGGCTTCAATGTCGGTGGTAACTTTATGTACCAGCGTTCGGAAACTTTGGGTGTGGGCGTAGGTAATATGGTGGATAAAGGTAATTGGATGCTGAATGCGGCCAATTTGTTGAGAACCGGTAGTGAGGATGGTTACAAGCGTGCCATGAACTCAGTGTTCGGCTCTGTACAGATGGCATGGAAGGAATATCTGTCTTTGGATTTGACAGCTCGTAACGACTGGTCATCCACTCTTCCGTCAGGTAACAATTCTTTCTTCTATCCGTCTGCCAACCTCAGTTTCGTGGTTTCCGACTTTTTGCGCTCCATCGACAAACCGTTGCCAAGCTGGGTGACATTTGCCAAGGCACGTCTGTCTGCCGCACAGGTAGGTAAGGACACAAGCCCTTATCAGTTATACAACACCTACTCTTTCAAATTCGATAATGGTGTATTGACTCCGACCAAGGATAATGTGAAGATGAACGATCAGTTGAAGCCTGAAATCGCGACCTCTTATGAAGCAGGTCTGGACATGAAGTTCTTGAACAACCGTCTGGGCTTTGACTTTACTTACTATTACAGCAAAACAAAGAACCAGATTATGAAAGTGCCCGCAGCAGCTCCCTGGAGTGGTGGCCAATGGGTAAATGCAGGTATGGTAACCAATCAAGGCGTGGAACTGATGTTGTATTCCACTCTGGTAGAAACAAAGGATTTCGCTTTTGATTTGAATGTGAATATGGCTCACAACGTATCGAAAGTGAAAGAACTGGCTCCGGAAGAAAATGTGAACTATATGTTCTTTAACGGTGACGGAAACTTCCCTGTAAAAGTAGGTACACGCGCCGGACACAAATTAGGCGAGATTTATGCTACATCGCTTTATAAGCGCAATGAAAACGGTGATATTATCGTAAATGAGAATGGGTTGCCCATGACTGTGACCAATGAGTCCGAATATGTGAACAAACCTATCGGTAATATCCAGCCAAAGCTGACCATGTCTGTATCTCCTACCTTTACTTATAAGGGGATTACACTGTCCGCACTGTTTGATATGAAATTCGGTGGTGATATCTTCTCTTATTCCGAGATGCTGGCTACCGGAAACGGTTTGGCTAAGCGTACCTTGAACCGTGGTGAGGAAAACAACTATATGATGGTATTTCCCGGTGTGACAGAGTCAGGCGAGGTGAATACAAAACAGGTGTCCGCTTCAGAATACTATGGTGCATTGCAGGCTGAGGATTTCATCTACGATGCTTCATTCATTAAACTGAAAGAATTGTCAATCGGCTATTCATTCCCTTCATCTATGCTGAAGAAGACTCCTGTCAACTCGCTGAATGTTTCATTTGTTGCACGTAACTTGTGCTATCTGATGAAGCACACACCGGGTACAAGCCCCGAAGGTGGCTATGACACTACGATGTTCTCACAAGCCATTGACTATGCATCGTTGCCGTTTACACGTACTTTCGGTATTTCTATCAACTTAGGTTTCTAATTAATTAAAAGGAAAAACTGATTATGAAAATCAAATTATATAAATCCGTAGCCTTATGTTCGTTGCTGGCTTTGGCCGGATGCCATGATTTTGAGGAATTGAATACAAATCCTTACGCACCGATTTACGACCCGACTGTGGAGAATGTATCGGCCGATGGAATAGACATTGATTACACCTTGACAGACAATGCCATGGCAAGTTTGAAAGGGATGGAAGGTGCTATCGGAAGTATTTTTGCCAACTTCACCTACGAAGGTCCTTACAATGATTATCAGACAACAACCAATCTGACTCATGATATCTATGCCGGTTATTGGGGAAACAATGTCAGCGGCTTTGTGAATCAGGCGCCTACCTATTCTTATACGGATGGATGGTCGGCCAGCCGATGGAAGCATTTCTATGATGACCGCAGCACTTCGGAATACAGTCAGTTGGTCAAGACATTCTATTTCTGTAATAAGGATTATTATCATACGGCATTCTATATTACCCGCATTTATTATGCTTTCTTGTTGTCCATGCAGACAGATACTTACGGAGATATTCCCGTCGCTTATTATGTGAAAGGAGCTATGCCGCCGGAAGAAAATGTGTCTTATACGCCTCAGAAAGAGGTCTATAATATCCTTTTCCAGCTGTTGGATCAGGCTATAACAGAGTTGCACCAGGAAAATCTTCCTGCTGTCAGTCAGTATGATTTAGGTGACAATGACAAATGCTACGGAGGTGATGTGGACAAATGGCGTCGTTTTGCCAACACACTGCGTTTGCGCCTTGCTTTGCGTGTATCCAATGTAAATCCGGAATTGGCCCAGACTCAGGCAAAAGCAGCTTTGACAGATCCGGCCGGTCTGATGCAAAGCCAGGATGACAATATGAAGCAGACTCCAAAACGTCAGTATATCGCCGGCGGTAATGAAAATATATACGCATTGTTGTTTAGCTGGACCGGCAATGCTGTATTGTCGAAAGAAATGGAACGGGCTTATAAGAATCAGGCCTTGAAAGAAGGTGCGGCAGCCGATGCCGTTACTTTCAATGAGAATTCAGAGAATTGTTATCTCGACCCTCGTTGTGAAGTTTTATGGTTCCGTCCTACTCCGTTTGATTCGTTGACTACCAGTCCGCTTCCCACAGAGAATCTGAAGAGAGATTTCAACGGGGTGATGAATGGAGAAACCAATGTAGGTGGCTCTTATCTGAACAGATACTCTGCCAACCGTTGTATTCTGTCATCTGATGCCATGAACAAGGATTATTGGTGGAATCTGGCCCGTGAAATAGTCTGGATGGGGTATTCTGAAAGTTTGTTCCTGAAAGCGGAAGCAGCATTGCGCTGGCCGTCATTGGTGGATGAAACAGCCGAAGCCCTTTATTTGAAAGGTATCAAGGCATCTATGGATTATTATGAAATTGATGCGGACAAGGCCAATGAATACATCAGTCATCTGGATGGCGTAAAAGCATTTGCCGGTGGTAGTAAGGAAGAACAATTGGAACAGATTATTACTCAGAAGTGGATTGCCGTTTTCCCGAATGGAAATGAAGGATGGGCAGAAGTGCGTCGTACCGACTATCCGCGTTATCTGCTGGCTCCGGTTAATGGAAACAATTCCAATGGAGAAGTGGCGTCCGGCAAGCTTATCAAACGCATCAACTATCCTAACAGCGAGTCCCGTAACCCTAATAAACCGGGCAATGTGAACCAGGGTAGCCGTGTATGGTGGGATGTGGCCGATACGATGAATGATAAAGGTCAGTGGCATACTCCGAATAATTTCCGATAGAAATTGCTATCTTTGTATCCTAGGGAACATAAAAAGAAACAAAATGAAGCAAATTCTATTTTTATTGGCAGCCGTCCTGTTATTGGGCGGCTGTGCGGAAGAGAAGAAGACCGACGTTCGTTGGGCTACTTTTAATGTCCGTTATGACAATCCGCAAGACAGTTTGAACAATTGGCAATATCGGAAAGACCGTGTGTGCCAGTTTATTAAGGACCATGAGCTGGATATTGTCGGTATGCAGGAAGTCTTGCATAACCAGTTTCAAGATCTTCGCGCAGGCTTGCCCGAATACGATGGTATCGGTGTGGGACGTGATGACGGGAAGACAGCAGGTGAATATGCGCCGCTTTTCTATCGTAAGGACAAATATGAGGTGTTGGACTCCAATACTTTCTGGTTGGCCGAAAATCCCGATAGCGTAGGAATGATGGGATGGGATGCGGTTTGTGTCCGTATCGCCACTTGGGCGAAATTTAAAGACAAGGCCACCGGAAAGATATTCATGGCTGTCAATACTCATTTTGACCATGTGGGTGAAGAGGCCCGCCGTCAAAGCGCATTGCTCATTATCCGTAAGATAAAAGAGATCGTAGGCGAACGTCCCGCAGTGGTTACGGGCGACTTTAATGTGACCGATGCGAGCGATGCATACGAAACAATCACCACCAACGAGTTTGTGATGAAGGATGCTTATAAGACGGCTGCCCGTGTGACCGGCGTTGATTATACTTTTCATGATTTTGCCCGTATTCCGGCCGAGGATTGTGAAAAGATTGATTTCATCTTTGTCACTCCGCAAGTTCTGGTAAAGAACTGTGAGATACCGGCTGAAGTACCGGAAGCTTTGCTTTCCGATCATAATCCTCAGTTGGCTGACTTGGAATTCTGATTTTTTTAATAGGTGAACTTACGCCGGTAGAGTCTTTAAAAGGGCTTTATCGGCGTTTGTATTACAATAACCTGTCTCTTATACACATCTCCGAGCCCACGAGACGCTCATGAATCTCG
>ERZ1027275.267-NODE-267-length-12469-cov-6.991945_pt1 | contig 12469 bp, 9 predicted proteins | sample MGYA00519255_ERZ1027275 | MGnify/ENA primary metagenome ERZ1027275 (study PRJEB26926, sample SAMN06164427) | human gut metagenome | biome: ENVO:00009003; feature: ENVO:2100002; material: ENVO:00002003 | host: Homo sapiens | place: USA | collected 2012 ...
GAGATTCATGAGCGTCTCGTGGGCTCGGAGATGTGTATAAGAGACAGCTCCACGATATGATGCCGGGTACGGAAGAACTTCTGGCTAAGGAACAAGTGACTGCATACATTGGTTTCGACCCTACTGCGGACTCTTTGCACATCGGGCACCTTTGCAGTGTGATGATTTTGCGTCACTTCCAGCGTTGCGGACACAAGCCGTTGGCACTGATTGGCGGTGCTACGGGTATGATTGGTGACCCTTCCGGAAAGTCTGCCGAACGCAATCTGCTTACGGAAGAGACGTTGCAGCGCAACCTGGCCGGTATGAAGGCCCAGCTCTCCAAGTTCCTGGATTTTGATTCGGATGCCCCCAACCGTGCCGAGTTGGTGAACAACTACGATTGGATGAAGAACTTCACTTTCCTCGATTTTGCCCGTGAAGTGGGTAAGCACATCACCGTGAACTATATGATGGCGAAAGATTCTGTAAAGAAGCGTCTGAACGGTGAGGCACGTGACGGTCTTTCCTTCACGGAATTCACCTACCAGCTGTTGCAGGGGTACGACTTCCTTCATCTGTATGAAACCAAAGGCTGCAAGCTCCAGATGGGTGGCAGCGACCAGTGGGGTAACATCACCACCGGTGCCGAACTGATTCGCCGTACGAACGGTGGGGAGGTATTTGCACTGACCAGTCCGCTGATTACGAAGGCCGACGGTGGCAAGTTCGGCAAGACAGAGTCCGGAAACATCTGGCTCGACCCGCGCTACACTTCTCCATATAAGTTCTACCAGTTCTGGCTGAACGTGAGCGACGAGGATGCCAAACGCTACATAAAGATATTCACTGCACTGTCCAAGGAGGAGATTGACGCTCTGACGGCCGAGCACGAGGCTGCTCCCCATTTGCGCGTCCTTCAGAAGTGCCTGGCCAAGGAAGTGACTATCATGGTTCATTCCGAAGAGGACTATAACGCTGCTGTGGATGCATCCAACATCTTGTTTGGCAATGCAACTTCCGATGCACTGAAGAAGTTGGACGAAGATACGCTGCTGGCTGTGTTCGAGGGTGTTCCCCAGTTCGAAATATCCCGTGATGCACTGGCTGCCGGTGTGAAGGCGGTGGATTTGTTCGTGGATAATGCTGCTGTATTCGCTTCCAAGGGCGAGATGCGTAAGCTGGTGCAAGGCGGTGGCGTTTCTCTGAATAAGGAGAAACTGGCTGCTTTCGACCAGGTGATTACGACAGCCGACCTGCTGGACGAAAAATACCTGCTGGTACAGCGCGGCAAGAAGAATTACTATCTGATTATCGCCAAATAACGGTAGCCTAAAGAGAAGTAATTAAGGAAATGATGCTTCGGCAGTAAAAATAGCCCCGAAATATTTGGATATTTCGGGGCTTCCTTTTATCTTTGCACCGCTTTTTAACAGAAAGCCCTATGTTTGGACTATGGTGTAATGGTAGCACAACAGGTTTTGGTTCTGTTTGTCCAGGTTCGAATCCTGGTAGTCCAACTACGATACAGCTAATTGCAGCTAAAAACCCACTAAAATCGCAAGTTTTAGTGGGTTTTTTTGTTATTCTTTCCCCCTCTTGTTGGCACTATAGGTATAGATTTTTTCTTTTTACGAATCTTTGAACGATATTGCTATATAATTGACACAAATTTATACGGTTTCTCCATTTTCTTTTGTTACATTTGCATCGTGTACGCAAACGATGTGTATTTGATGGCTGAAGTTATAACCTATTAAATGTAGTGCAATCATGAAAACGAACTATGAAATTCGCTATGCTGAGCATCCCGATGATGTGAAAAGCTACGATACGAAAAGCATTCGCTGCGATTTCCTTATAGGGAAGGCATTCTCCCAAAATAAAGTTTCCATTGAGTATAAACTACTTGCAAATCGTACATAAATAGAATATCACTTATTTAAACTTAATAATTTAACGTTATGAATCCGTATTTGAATTTTTCTTTGGAAGGTAAAGTAGCCCTTGTTACAGGTGCTTCTTATGGTATCGGTTTTGCTATCGCTTCAGCTTTTGCAGAGCAAGGAGCAACTATCTGTTTCAACGATATCAACCAGGAGTTGGTAGACAAAGGCTTGGCTGCCTATACTGAAAAGGGTATCAAGGCACGCGGTTATGTATGTGATGTGACAGACGAACCTGCTGTTCAGGCCATGGTAGCCCAGATTGAAAAGGAAGTAGGCTCTGTTGATATCCTCGTAAACAATGCCGGCATCATCCGCCGTGTTCCTATGCACGAGATGGAGGCTGCTGACTTCCGTCGTGTAATCGATATCGACCTCAATGCTCCGTTCATCGTATCAAAGGCTGTTCTGCCTGCCATGATGAAGAAGGGCCACGGTAAAATTATCAATATCTGCTCTATGATGTCCGAACTGGGTCGTGAGACTGTGTCGGCCTATGCCGCTGCCAAGGGTGGCTTGAAGATGCTGACTCGCAACATCTGCTCTGAATATGGTGAATATAACATCCAATGTAACGGTATCGGTCCGGGTTACATCGCTACCCCGCAGACTGCTCCGCTGCGTGAAAAGCAGGCCGACGGTAGCCGTCACCCGTTCGACTCGTTCATCTGCGCCAAGACTCCGGCAGGCCGCTGGCTGGCTCCGGAAGAACTTACCGGTCCGGCAGTGTTCCTGGCATCGGAAGCCTCTAATGCGGTAAACGGTCACATCCTCTATGTAGACGGAGGTATCTTGGCTTATATCGGAAAGCAACCGAAATAAATTTAAGGATAATTGAGAAGGTGATAAAGTGGCAGGATAATGTCACTTGTCACCTTTTTCTTTTGGGCGCGGATTACGCGGATTTCGCGGAAAGGATAAGGAAAATCCGTATAATCCGCGAAATCCGCGCCTAAAAGAAAGTTATACAACTGATTAGGAAAAAGTAATGATTATATGAGAAACTTTCTTTTATTATGTATGGCGGCCCTCTGCTGTCTTGCTTGCAACGATAGCAAGATAGTGACTGTTACGGTAACCAATCCGTTAGCGATGGACCGTTCCGATGAGATGGTAGAGGTGTCCATGACCGAAATCTCAAACCTTCTGAATCTGGCAGACACCGCACAGATTGTGGTTCTGAATGTCGAAGGGGAGCAGGTGCCTTACCAAGTGACCTACGATGACAAATTAATCTTCCCTGCTACGGTAGCCGCCAATGCATCGGCTGCATATACCGTCCAGGCCGGTACTCCCGTCGATGTGGAGGTAAGGGCTTGTGGGCGGCAGTATCCCGAACGTCTGGACGACATGGCCTGGGAGAACGACTTGGTAGGCTTCCGTGCCTACGGTCCTGCATTGCAGGCAAGGGGTGAACGCGGTTTCGGCTACGACTTGTTCACGAAGCGAGGCACTGCTGCACCGGTACTGGAAGACATGTATGCCAAGGAACTGGATGCAGACTCCTGGAAGCAGGTTAATGAATTGCGCAAGACAGACCCGAAGGCAGCCGATGAGCTGGTACGCACATTCTCCTATCATATAGACCACGGTTATGGCATGGACTGCTATGCAGTAGGCCCAACATTGGGAGCCGGAGTGTCTGCATTGATGGTGAATGATACCATTATCTATCCGTGGTGCTACAAGACGCAGGAGGTGCTGGACAACGGTCCGTTGCGCTTCACCGTGAAGCTGGAGTTCAATCCGTTGGCTGTGAAAGGGGATACTGCGGTGGTGGAAACGCGTCTGATTACGCTGGATGCCGGTTCTCATCTGAACCGTACTGCCGTTTCGTATAGCAATCTAAAGGAATCTTTGCCCATTGTTACCGGTATTGTGCTGCACGAACCGGACGGTGCTGTGGTGGCTGATGCCGCCGGTGGTTATATGACGTATGTAGACCCCACTACCGGACCGGATAATGGCAAGATATTTATGGGGGCCGCTTTCCCTGCCGTTGTGAAGGAAGCCAAAACCGTGCTTTTCCCCATAGAGGAGAAGAAGATGCGTAACAATGCGGACGGTCATGTACTGGTTGTCAGCGACTATGAGCCGGGCGCTGACTACGTGTATTACTGGGGCTTTGCCTGGGACCGCGCAGACATCAAGACTGCTGAAGCCTGGAACCGATACATGGCTGATTTTGCACAGAAGGTGCGCAATCCGATGACGGTGAGTATCCGCTAAGTTGATTTTCTTCCTTTTCAGACGGAGAAGCTTGAGAAGCTGGAGGCTTGTAACTGTCCGGGCGAATGACAAGTGTTCTCAGAATAAGCTCTTCCCCTTGTAGACAAGTTCTGCAACGTTTTTGGCCTCCAGTTTTTCCATCAGGCGCTTCCGGTAAGTCTGTATTGTATTGATGCTGAGAAATAGTAATTGGGATATTTCAGAAGTGCTCAGTCCTTGCGAGAGATAGGCGAGCACTTCTTTTTCACGTCTCGACAATTCGGGAAGTGCATGTGGTAGGGTGTTTTGTTTTTCCTTGTCCAGTTCGCTGAAAACATTGCTGAAGTATCTGGTTCCGTTTTTCAGTGTACTGATGGCGTCTCTCAATTCGCTGGTGCTGGCATTTTTTGAAACAGCTCCGTTGATGTTTAGGGTGGATAATTTGGCTATGATCCAAGGTTCTTCATGCATGGTATAGATTAAAATGCCGCATTTGGGTATCTGGCTGTGAAGGTGGGATATGAGTTGGAATCCATTCATATCCGGTAGTTCAAGGTCAATGATGCAAAGGTCGAATCTCTCTTTGAGGGTCAGTTGTTCCACGTCTTTTGCACAAGTGGCTCCTTTGCACGTCACTCCTTCGAGTTGCGAGGCCAATGCGATGATGCCTTCAGCAACAATCGGGTGGTCATCTATTACCAGTATTCTGTATGTTTCTTTGTTTGGTTTCATTCGTTTATGTTAAGCAGTAGGGTGAAAACGTTGTTTTCTGTTGACGAGCATACATTGGCGGTAGCGTTGATGGCTCTGATACGGTCGTTTACGGTGCGCAATCCTATGCCGTCATTGTTGTTTGTTGCTGTTTGTTGCTTGTTTGCATTCTTACCGTTGTCTGTAATTTGCAGGGTATATTTATTTTCATTGTCGGCACGGAGACTGATGACTATATGACTGGCTGAGGCATGTTTCACGATGTTCATGGTGAGCTCTTGTACGATGCGGTACAGCTCATAAGCGGTTTCATTGGGAAGATGGCGTGATGCGTTGTTCTCCGTTGGATGATAGCTGACCTCTATGCCGGTGTTCTCGGTCAGTTTGGCAGCATAACGGTCGAGTATCTGGTCTAGACTGAGATGCTCGAATTCGGGAGGCATCAGTTCGTGTGAGATATTCCGCACGTTGTTTCTCAGTTTGCTGACGAGTGAGGCCAGTTCCTGCTCATTCCCTTTGCCGGCAGAAGTTTCTATCTTCATTTGCAGCCCCAGCAGGTCGTTGGCTATGCCGTCATGCAGTTCCTTGGCAAAATATTTGCATTCCTCTTCCAACCCTTCAATGTAACGGCGTGCCGAGTTCAGTTCGTTTTCTTGCTTTAGCAGTTCAATCTTCTTTTCGGCTATTCGTTTCTTGTGGCGGAGCGTCAACAAAGTAATGAGAGCAAGACCGGACAGAAGGGCTACAGCAATGGAGGCTTTTAGCAGGAAGGCTTGGTGTTCCAGTTGTTCTTGTTGCAGGTGGGCTATCTCCAATTCCTTTTCTTGTGTGTGATATTTCACGTTGAATTCTGCCATTTGTTGCGTCAGATTGTGCTGTGCCAGCGTATCAGTCCACATGCGGGCACTATCCATATAGGTGTAGGCCAGTTTGGGGTTTCCCAAGGCATCGTAGCATCGTGCCATTTGTGTAAATAATGTTTTGGGCTCGGTACCGGTTTTCCGGTTACGCAGCCAGTGGAAGTCCTTCAAGGCGCGGGCATAGTTTTTGCGGTTTGTTTCGGTGGCTGCCCTCGATTGTATGAATCCTATGGCAGCGATGGAGTTGGATGGTACCCGTTGTAGTAGTTTGTTCCCCAATTTCAAGTAGTGGTCTATGGAATCGGGTTGTTCTTTTCGTTCAAAGAGTCTCAGCATGCCGGGCAGGCAGCGTATCTTCCATAAGTCTTCGTTTCCCTCTCCGTGGCAGGCAATGTTCCAGGCTTTGCGGTTGGATTTTTCAGCATCATCCAGCTTGTTCAGCTCAGCCTTTATGGTTGCCCTGATTTGCCAGGTGGTGAAAGCTACGAATGGGTCTTCGGTTCTGGCGGCATGTTCGGTGGCCATGTCGGTATACTTTTCAGCTTCGTCCAGCTGCCTGATATTGAAGTATAGGATGGACACATTGTTGCAGATGTGGGCTATCCAGCTTTCGTCCCCATATTGCAAGGCACTGTCCAGTGCTTTATTGTAATAGTAGAGTGTAGAGTCATTCATTTGGTGCTGACGGTAGAGGAGTCCCAAATCGTTGTATACGCTGATGTGCTTTTCCAAATCATTTATCTGCGGCAGGTAGGGGAGCACATTTTTTTTCATGGCAAAGGCTTCTTCTGTCTTTCCCACATAGACCAGCAGTGTGGCTTGTTCGTTCAGCAAGATGGGATACATGAAGGAGTACTTTACGTTCCGGGTGGCAAAGGCGCTGTCGAAGCTACGTTGCGCTTCATCGTAGTGTCCTTCTTCCATGAGATTGGCTGCCCGGTTGTAGAAGTGTGCCAACAGAGTGTCTGTTGGTATTTCTCCGGCGTGAAGCAGGATAGTGGTTAAAGAAAAGAGGAGTGATAATAGCTTAGTATGGCGTACCCTCATATCGGTATATTTTAATGGAATTCAATCTGTGCTTAGTTGTTGCAAATATACGTCTTATTCATTTTGCTTTTTATTGGAGATGCTGAATTTTTTCTGTATGTGGCTGAAAAATCACCTTTTTCAGTGACAAGGAGTGAAAGGAAAAGTTTATTACTTTGCAAAAAATATTAAGCTTTGTCTGGGAATGATAAATGGCCAAAAGTATCTGTCCGGGTTTGAATGGCAGAGTCTTGTTGTCGTGAGATACGGACGGCATTCCTTATACTTTTGTTATTATGGATTTTCCTTAGAGGGATGGGGATAAAACAAGATTTGTAACTTATGAAAATGTTTAAAATGATGGCTGCCTCCATGTTGGGTGTGGCGTTGTGCTTGGGATTCACTGCTTGCAGTGACGATGACGAAAATGAGAATGGTGAGGGTGGCGAAAACACCGCCACTGTGGTCAATCCTTCGCAAGTGTTTACGGGAGGGCTTCCGAAGTCGGTTTCGGGCATGGCGATTTCTCACAATGAAGAAGGGCTGGTGACGAACATTACAACTGAGGATGGGGATAAAGCCGTCTTTGAGTACTTTCCCGCTACTACAAAGGCAGATGTTGCAAAGGACCGAGCAAGAATCACCGTGACGGATGAAGAGGGCGATGTTACAGAACTGAACTTGCAGCTCAACAGCGATGGTTATGTGGAATTTTGCAACTCAATAGACCACGCTGGTACTCCCGATGCCGATGAGTTTACTTGGGAGATGGAATACGACACTGAAGGCCATCTGGTTGTAATGAAACGCTCTGAAAGCGATGGTGAAATAACGAACATCACCTATAAGGATGGAGATGTGGTGAAGACTTCCACACGTTATGTAGCTAGTGGGGATCTCAATGGTGACGGAATTATCGACAGCAATGACGAGTGGGAGTATAGTGCTGCCATAGACTATACGACGGATAATATAACAGCTCCTATCGAGAATAAGGGCTGCCTGATGTTGTTTGATGAAATACTGGATGTGGATATGGACGAGATGATATATGCCTATTATGGAGGCATGCTTGGTAAGGCTACGAAACATCTGCCGCTTGTAGGGCATTATACATACAATGGCGAGGACTCTGTGTCCGATATGTATTTTACATGGACATTGAATTCCGACAGTTATCCTACGGAACTGGTTGTAAAAGACCAGTGGGATGAATACAGATGTACATTTACTTGGTAATTATAAAACATCTGTTTATTCTTGTGGAACAGGACATGAGCCTATAAAATGTAAGGGGTTGCCTTTTGCCGAGACAACCCCTTCTTATTTTATGTGGAATTTATTGTGACAGCAGATGTTGGTAACTTTCTGCTGTTTCAAGTTTATAATACTTTGAATTCATATCCCTCTTCCTTCAGGAAGTCAATGGCGCGCGGCAATGCGTACTGCAGGTTTCCGTTGCACCAGGATTTCAAGGAATCGTGGAAGGTGATGATGGAGCCGTTGCGGGCGTAGCGCATCACGTTGGCTAGCACTTGCGGACCGCGCAGCTTCTTGCTGTAGTCGCGGGTCACGAGGTCCCACATCACAATCTTGTAGGTTCGTTTCAGCGTGAGATACTGGTTGGCGAACATATGGCCGTGGGGAGGGCGGAACAAGAGAGGGTAGAGAACCTTCTCCACATTGCAATTGATGTCCCCACCCATTTCCATGAAAATCTTCGCCTGTTCGGTATTTCCCAGATAATTCTTGGCCGTGTATTCAAATCCACGGATATGGTTGAAGGTGTGGTTACCGATGCGGTGCCCACGCTCAACGACCATCCGGAATTCGTCTGGATGCTTCCGTATGTTGTCACCTACCATGAAGAAGGTGGCTTTGATGTTGTGCTTATCCAGCAGGTCGAGCACCCAGGGAGTTACTTCGGGGATAGGGCCATCGTCGAAAGTCAGATAAACGGCTTTTTCATTGGGGTCCATCCTCCAGACTGCACCGGGATATAGTTTGCGAAAAAACTCAGGAGGTTGTTCTATAAACACGTGATTAAGGATTAAGGGATTAGGGATTAAGGATTAGGGGTTAATGATTAAGGATTAGGGGTTAAGGATTAGTTATTAATGATTAGTGATTAGTGATGAACTGCACAGGCTAATCCCTAATCCTTTAATCCTTAATCCCTAATCCTTATTCTCACTCCTTCATTCTGTCCACATACATATTATACAGTTCTTCCACCTTCGGCTCGTAGATTTCGGCGAGCTTGGAGTTGTACTTCTTCATGGCCTTCACCTCGGCATCGAGTACAGCCCAGTGGTATTCAAATTCACGGGTAGAAATCATGAAGCGGTTGTCGTCCAGGCTCAGATACCAGGTCAGGTACTCTACAGCCTTGTCAGCAAGGGCTTTCATCATCTCGTCCGCCTTGGCGGTTTCGCCCAGTTGGTAGTAGGCTTCCGCCATCTGTACGGCACCGTTCTGCCAGTCGTAAGGCACGTTGTAGGCGGGAATCATCTTTTCGGCATAGTCCAGGGCGGCTTTTGCCTTGTCTTTCTTGCCCTCACGCATCAGCTGCTGCACGAGTTGGGAGAAGATGCGACGGTGAGAGTGACACATGCGCATTGCGTTCTCGTCGATATAGATGCCCGGCTTGTCGATGCCACCGAACTTGAACTTGTTCATCAGGTTGTCGTACATCTTTTCGGAGTCTATTGTCACGCCCGTCTTACTGGTGTCGAACGGAGTGAAACGATAGGCAAGACCTTCCTGAACGAAGTGGTTTTCCATATTCAGCTGGTTCTCCCTGCCTACGCTGACAGCGATATAGATGGGGCGTTCCCAGTTGGCCTCGCTCAGCATTTCGAGCATCATCAACTCGCTCTTGTAGAGGGCGCGTTTGCCTTTCAGCGAAATGTGCATGTAGTCGGGGATTGAGTCGCCCGGTATCATCATGCCGCTGCGGCGCACGGCTTCCTTGTCTACCTTGATGACGATGCTGTCGGTAGGAATCACCTTCAAGTCCTGATTCTTGTTGCGCACCCAGTTCTTGAGGATATTCTTTAGCTCATACGGGTTGTCACCGAATTCTTTCTTTACATTGACTAGTGCTTCGGGATTACCGTCCAGTGCCTGCTTCTCGGCTTCGGCATAGAGCTGGTCGATGCTTTTCTTGTACTCAGGCTGGATGGGGACGTATTCGTTGGTGCCTTCTACGTACTCCATACGGTCCCAGGTGATGGGGAGAGAAGGACTGTCGTAGGCGGGGCGCTTCATCTGGTCGATGTACCAATCGGTCTGCAGGTACGAGAGGTTGCAGGTACGGGCGTCGGTACGGAAACCTTCGGTCTCCTGGTTGTACCAGAGGGGGAAGGTATCGTTGTCACCATTGGTATAGATAATCGGGTTGCCGCTTTCTTGCAGGGACATCAGGTAGTTCTGGCCGAAGTCGCGTGCCATGTAGCGGTCGCTGCGGTCGTGGTCGTCCCAAGTCTGGCTTGCCATCTGCACGGGGACAAAGAGGCAGGCTACGGAAACGATGGCGGCAGCAGGCAGTTCCTTCATCTTGGCATAGTCTTGAAGCAGACGGACGAGTCCTGCCACACCCATACCAATCCAGATGGCGAAGGCGTAGAACGAACCGGCGTAGGCATAGTCACGTTCGCGCGGTTGGCTCGGAGTCTGGTTCAGGTAGAGCACGATGGCAATACCGGTCATGAAGAAGAGGAAGAAGACCACCCAGAATTGCTGGATGCCTTTCTGCCCACGGTAGGCTTGCCATAGCAGGCCGATGATACCCAGCAGCAGGGGTAGGCAGTAGAATACGTTGTGTCCCTTGTTGTCTTTCAGTTCCTGAGGCAAGAGGCTCTGGTCGCCCACCAGCCAGTTGTCGATGAACGGGATACCGGTAATCCAGTTGCCGTGTTCAATTTCTCCGCTGCCTTGTATGTCGTTCTGGCGTCCGGCGAAGTTCCACATGAAGTAGCGCCAGTACATCCAGTTGAGCTGGTAGGAGAAGAAGAACTTGATGTTTTCCCACTGTGTGGGCATGTTTACCATAATCATGTTGCCGCATTTATCATAGGGCACATCGTAACCCTTGATGTCCTGCCAGGCATGGTATTGTTGTGTATGGGCACTGCTGTACATACGCGGGAACAGCATGTTCTGGGCGTATTCGTACTCAATGCGTCCGGGGATTTCGATGTACGAATCCTTTTCGTCGGGCGTAGCTTTCTCCTTGCGGATGAACTTCGTGCCGTTGTACTTGATGCGCGGTTCGCAGTAACCGTCTTTCACGTCCAGTGCCACTTGCGAGGAGAAGGCAGGGCCATAGAACAGCGGGCGTGTGCCATACTGCTCGCGTCCCAGGTATTCGCCCAGTGTGAAGATGTCTTCCGGAGAGTTCTGGTCCATCGGCGTGTTGGCGGTGGAGCGGATGACGATAAGTGCATACGAGGAATATCCGATGACAATCATCATGGTGCAGAGCAGCGAGGTGTTCAGCGTGCGTGCCGATACGCGGAATTTCTCTTTGACGGCTGCCTGCGTCTTCGGACGGAGGTAGAGCCACAATGCGGCAATGACAATGACACCGATAACTACCGAGCTGGTACCGTGTCCGTAGAACGGGATACCCAGCATGGCGATGGTGAGTATGAACGAGAGTGCCATACGTGCCTTGTTGCGTTCGGTATAGCTTTCGTAGATACCCCAGATGAGGCAGGCTGCCAACAGGATGATATATACGATGACACCCGTGTTGAAGGACATGCCCAGCGTGTTGACGAAGAGCAGTTCGAACCAGCCGCCCACTTTCACGATACCCGGCACGATGCCGTAGAGTACGGCTGCTACCAGTATGCCCGAAGCGAGCAATGCCAGCAGGGAGCCTCGGGCATTGGCGTTGGGTACTTTCTTGTAGTAGTATACCAGTACGATGGCGGGCAGGCAGAGCAGGTTCAGCAAGTGCACGCCGATACTCAGACCGGTCAGGTAGGCAATGAGAATCAGCCAGCGATCACTGTGAGGCTCGTTGGCAACGTCCTCCCATTTCAGTATGAGCCAGAATACGACGGCAGTGAACAGTGAGGAGAAGGCATACACCTCGCCTTCCACAGCGCTGAACCAGAAGGTATCGCTGAACGTGTAGGCAAGTGCGCCCACCAGACCGCTACCCATGATGGTAACCATCTGGCCGCGTGTGATATTGTTTTCGTCTGTCACCACAAGTTTGCGTACCAGGTGCGTGATGCTCCAGAAAAGGAACAGGATACATGCGCCGCTCATCAGCGCGCTCATGTAGTTCACCATCTTGGCAACGGTGGAGGCATCGGAAGCAAATTGTGAGAATAGGTTGGCTACCAGCATGAAGAACGGTGCGCCGGGCGGGTGTCCTACTTCCAGCTTATAGCCGGTGGTGATGAACTCCGGGCAGTCCCAAAAGCTTGCAGTAGGTTCGATGGTCATGCAGTAGACCGTCGCTGCAATGAGGAAGGTAATCCAGCCTACAAGGTTGTTTACGGTTTTGTACTGTTTCATTCAGATGAAATTCGTTATTATTCAGTTTTGTTTTTTACAAGCTGTTTTGCCATCGCTTAGTCAACGTATTGGCATATATGGGCGCAAATATAATGATTTCGCTTCTAAATAGGTGACAATAAGCAGCATTATTAGGATAGGTTAAGGGATTGAGGGTGTGTCAAAATGATGCATCCTCTTTTCGTTATATAATCATCGGTTTCT
>ERZ1027275.272-NODE-272-length-12302-cov-4.570344_pt1 | contig 12302 bp, 8 predicted proteins | sample MGYA00519255_ERZ1027275 | MGnify/ENA primary metagenome ERZ1027275 (study PRJEB26926, sample SAMN06164427) | human gut metagenome | biome: ENVO:00009003; feature: ENVO:2100002; material: ENVO:00002003 | host: Homo sapiens | place: USA | collected 2012 ...
GCGCAACATCGCGCGCGAGCTCTGCCGCCGCGGCTGCGCCGTGACGGTGCTGCCCTGCTCTGCCAAGGCGAAGGACATCCTCGCCGCCGGGTATGACGGCGTCATGCTCTCCAACGGCCCCGGCGACCCGACGGACAACGTTGACCAGATCGCGGAGATCGCCAAACTCTTCGGCCGCATCCCGATGTTCGGCATCTGCCTCGGCCACCAGCTCATGGCGCTGGCGCAGGGCGGCAGCACCGTGAAGCTCAAATACGGCCACCGCGGCGTGAACCAGCCGGCGCGCGACGTGTGCGGCACGCGCACGTTCCTCACCAGCCAGAACCACGGCTACGCCGTCGTGCCCGAGAGCGTGAAGACCGGCGTCATCCGCTACATCAACGCCAACGACGGTACGTGCGAGGGCGTGGACTACCCCGACCTGCGGGCCTTTTCCGTGCAGTTTCACCCCGAGGCGTGCTCGGGCCCGCACGACACGGCCTTTCTCTTCGACCGATTCTGTGACCTGATGGGAGGTGCGCACCATGCCGATTGATTCCAGCATCCGCAAAGTCATGGTCATCGGCTCCGGCCCGATCGTGATCGGTCAGGCGGCGGAGTTTGACTATGCCGGCGCGCAGGCGTGCCGCGTGCTGCACGACGCGGGCGTGAACGTCGTGCTCGTCAACTCCAACCCCGCGACGATCATGACCGACAAGGCCCTCGCGGATGAGATTTATCTCGAGCCGCTCACGCTGACCTCCGTCAAGCGCATCATTGAAAAGGAGCAGCCAGACAGTCTTCTCGCCGGTCTCGGCGGCCAGACGGGCCTGACGCTGGCGATGGAGCTCGACAAGGAGGGCTTTTTGCAGCAGCACAACGTCCGCCTCATCGGCACGAACGCCAAAGCCATCGACAAGGCCGAGGACCGCGAGCTCTTCAAGGAGACCATGGCCGCCATCGGCGAGCCGACCATCCCCTCCGGCATCGCCAACACCGTGGCGGAGGCGCTCGCCGTAGCAGACCGCATCGGCTACCCCGTCATCATCCGCCCGGCGTTCACGCTCGGCGGCGCGGGCGGCGGCGTGGCCTACAGTCCGGAGGAACTCACCGTCGCTGCGCAGACCGGCCTCGATGCGTCCCCGATCACGCAGATCCTCGTCGAGCGCTACATCTACGGCTGGAAAGAGATCGAGTTTGAGACCATGCGCGACGGCGTGGGCAACGTCATCGCCGTGTGCAGCATGGAAAACTTCGACCCCGTCGGCGTGCACACCGGCGACAGCATCGTCGTCGCCCCGGCGCTGACGCTCTCGGACAAGGAGTTTCAGATGCTGCGCAGCGCGGCGCTGAACATCATCTCCGCGCTCGATATCGTCGGCGGCTGCAACTGCCAGTTCGCGCTCAACCCCGACAGCTTTGAGTACGCCGTCATCGAGGTCAACCCCCGCGTGTCGCGCTCGTCGGCGCTCGCGTCGAAGGCGACCGGCTACCCGATCGCCAAGATCACGACGAAGATCGCCCTCGGCTACACGCTCGATGAAATTCAAAACGACATCACCGGCAAGACCTGCGCCTGCTTCGAGCCCGCGCTGGACTACGTCGTCGTGAAGTTCCCCAAGTGGCCGTTTGACAAGTTCGTCGGCGCGTCCCGCCGCCTCGGCACGCAGATGAAGGCCACCGGCGAGGTCATGGCCATCGGCACGAACTTTGAAAGCGCGCTGCTCAAGGCCGTGCGCGGCGCCGAGATCCATCTCGACACGCTGCACGCCAAACCGCTGTCTGACCGCCCGGTGCGCGACCGGCTCGCCGACTGCGACGATCACCGCCTGTTCACCGTCTTTGAGGCGCTGTGCAGCGGCGTGTCCATCGACGAGATCCACGACATCACCCGCATCGACCGCTGGTTTTTGTCCCGGCTGCAAAACCTCGTGGACTACGAGGCGAGCATTCAAAACGGCCTGACGCCGGAGCTTTATCAGCGCGGCAAGTACTTCGGCTATCCGGATGCGGCGCTGCGCCGCCTGTCCGGCAGCGAGACGCTGCCCCCCTTCCGCGCGGGCTACAAGATGGTCGACACCTGCGCCGCCGAATTTGACGCGCAGACGCCGTATTTCTACGCCAGCGCGGACGCGCGCTGCGAGGCGCGCACCTTCCCGCGCAGCGGCAAGCCCGTCGTCATGGTGCTCGGCTCCGGGCCGATCCGCATCGGCCAGGGCATCGAGTTTGACTATTCGTCCGTCCACTGCGTGTGGACGCTCAAGGCCATGGGCTATGACGTCGTCATCGTCAACAACAACCCCGAAACCGTCTCCACGGACTACGACACCGCCGACCGGCTGTATTTCGAGCCGCTCACGGCTGAGGACGTGCTGCAGATCATCGACGTGGAGCAGCCCGTCGGCGTCGTAGTCGCCTTCGGCGGCCAGACCGCCATCGCGCTCACGCAGACGCTCGACCGCCACGGCATCCGCATCCTCGGCACATCGGCCGAGGGCATTGACATCGCCGAGGACCGCGAGCGGTTTGACGAGCTGCTCGAGCGCTTCCACATCTCCCGCCCGAAGGGCATGGGCGTGCAGACGCTGCCCGAGGCCCTGCACGCCGCGCAGACGCTCGGCTACCCCGTGCTGCTGCGCCCGTCGTACGTCATCGGCGGCCAGAACATGAAGATCGTCCACGACGACGCCGAGGTCACGACGTACATGCAGCGCATCCTCGCGCAGGGCATCGACAACCCCGTGCTCGTGGACAAGTACATGATGGGCACGGAGCTGGAGGTGGACGTCATCTCCGACGGCACGGACGTGCTCATTCCCGGCATCATGGAGCACATCGAGCGCGCCGGCGTGCACAGCGGCGACTCCATCGCCGTCTACCCGCCGTACAACCTCAACGACATGATGACAGACAAGATCGTCGACAGCTCGCGCAAACTCGCCCTCGCGCTCGGCACGAAGGGGCTTGTGAACATCCAGTACCTCATCTGGGAAAACGAGCTCTACGTCATCGAGGTCAACCCCCGCGCCTCGCGCACCGTGCCGTACATCAGCAAGGTCACGGGCGTGCCGATGGTGGACGTGGCATCGCGCGTCATGCTCGGCGCGCCGCTGGCTGGCCTCGGCTACGGCACCGGCCTGCACCCCATCCCGCCGTATTACGCGGTCAAGGTGCCGGTGTTCTCGTTTGAAAAGCTCGGCGACGTCAACGCCTACCTCGGCCCGGAGATGAAGTCCACGGGCGAGGTGCTCGGCCTCGGCAAGACGATGCAGGAGGCGCTGTTCAAGGGCCTGACCTCGGCCGGCATGGTCGTCGGCCAGCACCCGGACGGCCGCCACGGCGTGTTCGTGAGCGTGGACACGCACGACCTCGGCGAGATCGTGTCGCTGGCCAAGAAGCTCGACGACCTGCACTTTGCCCTCTACGCGACCGAGGAGACCGCCGCCGCCATCGCGCGCCTCGGCATCGACGTCGTGACCGTGGACGGCATCCGCGAGAGCGACCACGCCTTCGCCCTGCTCGAGAGCGGCTGTATCGACTACATCGTCTACACCGGCGCGCTCAAGGACGCGACCATGGACGATTACATCGCCCTGCACCGCCGCGCGCTGCAGCTCGGCATCCCGTGCTTCACCTCGCTCGACACGGCCAACGCCCTGGCGGACATCATCGCCAGCCGCTACAACGAGCGCAACACCGAGCTCGTGGACATCAACCACATGCGCACCGAGCGCCAGAGCCTGAAGTTTGCGAAAATGCAGGCCACCGGCGACGACTATATCTACGTCGAGAACTTTGACGGACACATCACCTGCCCCGAGTCGCTGTGCATCCCGCTCTGCTCGCGCCACCGCGGCATCGGCGGCTACGGCATCGTGCTCATCGAGCACAGCGACGTGGCCGACGCGAAAATGCGCGTCTTCAACCGCGACGGCAGCGCCGGCGGCATGGGCGGCAACGCCATCCGCTGCGTGGCCAAGTACCTGTACGACAACGGCATCGTGCCGCGCGACGATCTCACGATCGAGGCCGGCGGCACCGTGCACCGGCTGCATCTGTACACGCGCTTCGGCACGGTCGGCCTCGTGACGGTCGACATGGGCAAGCCCGCGTTTGAGCCCGCCAATGTGCCCGTGACGCTCGAGGGCGAGCGCGTGATCGACCGGCCGGTGACGATCGCCGGCGGGGAGTACCGCATCACGTGCCTCTCGATGGGCAACCCCCACTGCGTCGTCTTTGCCGACCGCGTGGATGAGGTGGACGTCGCGCACCTCGGCCCGCAGTTTGAGCACGCGGACATCTTCCCCGCGCGCACGAACACGGAGTTCATCCGCGTCGTCAACCGCACGACGATCAAGATGCGCGTCTGGGAGCGCGGCAACGGCGAGACCCGCGCCTGCGGCACCGGCGCGTGCGCGGCCGTGGTGGCCGCCACGGAAAACGGCCTGTGCCCGAAGGGCGAACCCATCACCGTCAAGGTTAGCGGCGGCGACCTGATCGTCACCTATGACGACGACGGCGTGCGTCTGACCGGCAACGCCGAGCTCGCCTTCACCGGCGTGACCACGTACTGAGACCTCAAAAGCAAAAAATCACCCGCATCCGACCCGGATGCGGGTGATTTTTTCTGCCGGCCGCTCAGCCGCGCATGGCGGCGGCGAAGGCGTCGATGCGCGCGATGTCGAGTTTCGGCTCGGCATACTGCGCGCGGTACTGCGGCGATGTCATCAGCGCGCCGAAGAGCTGCTTGTAGGCATAGCTCATCTTCTCGTACTGCATCTTGCCGCCAAGAATGTCCTTCGCGGCCGCGTGCGCAAGCAGCTCCGGCGAGAAGAAGTGCTCCAGATACCCCTCCGTGCCGGGCGTGGTGTAGCAGCACAGGTACACCCCGAGGCGCTTGCCCATGAGCGTCTTTTCGTTCCGGCGCAGGAAGTGCCGGATGTGCTTATCGAGCTTGAACATGTACACGCAGCTGCCGATGATGACCGTGTCGTACCCGTCGAGCGTGATACCGCGCTCGCGGATGTTGCGCACCGTCACGTCGCCGCCGACGGCGCTTTTGAGCATATAGGCGATCTCCTCCGTCGCGCCGTAGCGCGAGGCGAACAGGATCAGCGTTTTCATGCAGTGACCTCCTTTGTCCGCCCTGCCGGGCGGCCCCTTCTTTATGTAAGAGTATAGGAAGCCGCCGCGCCGCTGTCAAGCGCTGCGCGCGATTTTTTTACCCGACCGGCACGGGCTCGCCCTGTTTCGGCGCCGGCTCTCTGCGCCGCGCCTTGGGGATGTTGATCGTCAGGATGAGCGCTTCGTCCGTCTCCTGCCGGTGCATGCCGGCGTCGATGCCGCCCTGCTTCATGAGGTCGAGGCTGTGCGAGATCGTGTTGAGAAACACGCGCACGTCCTTGAGGATGAAGGTCTTCTGCTGCTCGCTCTCGGGCGCGGTCTTGGCCTCGAGCAGGCGCTCGATGTAGGCGTCCGTCGCGGCGACGTTCAGGTCGCGGCTGAGGATATAGGCCAGCGCCGCGCGCTGCTCGGCCGGCGTCTCAAGGCGCAGCAGCGCGCGGCCGTGCCGCTCGGTGAGTCCGGCGTTGCGCATGGCGTTGAGCACATCCTCCGGCAGGCGCAGCAGGCGGAGCTTGTTCGCCACGGCCGACTGCGACTTGCCCAGCCGCCGCGCGCACTCCTCCTGGCTCAGGCCGAAGAGCCGGATGAGCTGCGCGATGCCGCGCGCCTCCTCGAGAAAGTCCAGGTCGTTGCGCTGGAGATTTTCCACCAGCGCGATGAAGCTCGCCTCCTCGAGATCCAGCTCCATGATGATGCACGGCACCTCATGGAGCCCCGCCATGCGCGCGGCGCGCAGGCGGCGCTCCCCGGCCACGAGCTCATACCCGCCCTGCCGCGGCCGCACGGTCAGCGGGCTGAGCACGCCGTACTCGGCGATGCTGCGCGAGAGCTCCTCGAGCTGCGCCGGGGAAAAATTCTGCCGCGGCTGGACCGCGCTCGGCGCGATCGCGTCCACCGCCAGATACACGATGCTGCCGCGGGCCGCGCGGCTGCGATGGTTGGAAAACTGCATAGCACAACCTCCATATCTTGTGTTTTACAACACAAAAATAATCCACATATTGCGCAAAACGCGGCGAAATCGGGCGCGCGCAGAAAAAAAGAGGGCGGACTGAAAACAGTCCGCCAAAAACAGGGTCGTGGGATAAAGATATGAGCCGTGGCTTCCAAACTGCGGAAGTCAATTGGATAAGCTGTAATGGTATTGTAGCGCCGGGCGCGCAAAATGTAAAGAGCGAACGGTGTCGGTCGGACACTTGTTTTGTCGGCGGCGGAATCTTTTTTCGCGCGCCGGGGCATACTGACCGGGAGTACACAGCAAAGGAGATGGAAGCATATGCAGGTGATCGACCGCATCGCGCTGATCCTTGCGATCATCGGCGGGCTCAACTGGGGCAGCATCGGTCTGTTCCGGTTCGATCTCGTGGCGTGGATCTGCGGCGGGCAGGCCTCCGTGGTCGCCCGCGTGATCTACACGCTCGTGGGTCTGGCCGCGATCTGGTGCATTTCCCTGCTCTTCCGCGGCCGCGACGAAATCGACGGCGACACGGAGGAGGCATAATGCCCCGGCAGCAAAAAAACGGCATGGCCGACGCCATGCTGTTTTTTTCTCCAACGAGAACCGCTTCGCTGGGTCCTCGTTGGAATATGTTTATCCAAGTCTCTGCATCGCCAGCGCGCTGCTGCCCGGGAAGCGGTCGAACGCATCGAGCGGCGGCAGATACGCTTCCAGCGCGTGCACCAGCTCGCCGCCGAGCAGGCCGCCGAGCGTGTTGAGCATCAGGTCATCCACGTCGCACAGGCGGTACGAGCCGCGGAACATGAAAAACAGCCCCGTGAGCTGCCCCAGCTCAATGAACGCCGAAAACGCGAGCGACACGAGCGCGACCTTGCCGAGATCCAGCCCGCAGACATAGCGCAGGTACATACCAAACGGCAGCAGCATCAAAATGTTGCACACGACCTGCAGCACCGTGCGGTCAAAAAGCGCCGGCAGATACGTGCGCGCATCGGAGAGCACGAGCGGCGTCTCGCGCAGGAAATCGGCCACGAACTGAAACGGCACGAGCTGGATCTCATGCCCGCTCAGCCGCGCCGCCTGCGCCGCATCCGGCAGCGGGAAGAACACGAGCGCCAGCACGCACAGCACGTAAAACAAAAACAGACCGCCGAACACGGTGCGCACCCAGTTGAAGCAGCGCGCACGCACCTGCCGGTCAAAAAACGGCACGGCCACCAGCGCCGCGATGAGCGGAAACGCATAAGCCGCCAGCCGGATACTGCCCAGAAGATTTGTCATGATCCTTGCCTCCCATCGGGGCGCTCCCGCCCCGGTTTCTGGCATCAGTATAGCCCCGGACGGCATCACATCGCCATCGTTTTGGCTTACAGTTGGCTTACATCTTCGTAAGGCAGCGCGCAGGGCGCAAAAAACCGGGCGCATCTCAATGGACGCGCCCGGCCATGCGGACAGATATTTTTCCTCAGGCGACGAGGAAGAACTTCACGAGGAAGATCACCGAGATGACATACGTCAGCACCGAGACCTCCTTGCCCTTGCCCGTGCAGAGCTTGAGCACGGAATAGCTGATGAGGCCCAGACCGATGCCGTGGCCGATCGAGCCGGAGATCGGCATGGAGATGAGCATGATGGCCACCGGCAGGCTCTGATAGATATCGTCAAAGTCGATCTTCTTGAGACCGCCGAGCATGAGCAGGCCGACGTAGATGAGCGCGGAGCTCGTCGCAGCGGCGGGGATGATGGCGGCGATGGGCGCAAGGAACATGCTCGCAAGGAAGAGCACGCCGGTCGTCAGAGCGGTCAGGCCCGTGCGGCCGCCGGCCTCGACGCCGGAGGCGGACTCGACGAACGTCGTGACGGTGGACGTGCCGGTGCACGCGCCCGCGACGGTGCCGACGGCGTCGGCCAGCAGCGCCTCGCGCATGCGCGGCATGTTGCCGTCCTTGTCGACCATGCCGGCGCGGCTCGCCGTGCCGACGAGCGTGCCGATGGTGTCGAACATGTCAATGATGCAGAACGTGATGACGAGCGTCACGACCGTGAACCAGCCGATCTCGCCGAGGGCAGCAAAGTCGAACTTGAACAGGGTCGTCTCGGCCATGTCGCCGAACGCAGGCACGAACGACGCGCCCTTGAGCGACGCAAACGGGTTCGTGTGCAGGAAGATGGCCTCGCCCGCCCAGTAGATGCCGGACGCGCAGAGCATGCCCAGCAGCACGGAGCCCTTGATCTTCTTGTGCGCGAACAGCACGATCAGGAACAGGCCCACGAACATGGTCACGACCGTGAGCACCATCTGCGGGTAGCCGTCGCCCATGTTGGCCTTGGCAAGGCTGGGCGTGAGCGCGCCGAAGAAATCGCGCATGACGTAAAACGGGCCGCCGTCGCTCGAGTACACACCGGCGTTGGAGCCGATGCCAATGTTGAGCAGCATGAGACCGATGGCCGGCGCGATGCCGAGCCGGATGCCGAGCGGAATGGCCTCGACGATCTTCTCGCGCACCTTGAGCACCGAGAGAATGATGAACACGATGCCCTCGATGAGGATGACGCACAGCGCCGTCTGGAACGACTGCAGGTAGCTCATGCCGGTCAGGGTGACGATGTTGGCCACGACGACGGCGAAAAAGCTGTTGAGACCCATGCCGGGCGCCATGGCAAAGGGCTTGTTGGCCGCGAACGCCATGACGAGCGTGCCGACGGCGGAGGCGATGCAGGTGGCGAGGAACACGCCGTTCCAGAGCTGCGAGCCGCCCTGGGCGCCGAAGCCGGTCAGCAGGTTCGGGTTGAGCGCGATGATGTACGCCATGGTCATGAACGTCGTCAGGCCGGCGACGATCTCGGTGCGTACGGTGGTGTTGTTTTCTTTCAGGTGAAAGAGCTTTTCCATTGGGATCCCCTCTCCATAAAGTTTTTGCCGGGAACGCAAAACGCCGTCAGTATAACGCGATTTGCCCCGCCTGTCAACGACAAAAACCGGACACGGAATGTCCCGTGTCCAGTCCTGCTGTTTTCGCGTGTTTTACGCCTGCGCGGGGCAGTCGCGCTCGTGGCAGGTGAACAAAATGACCTGCCGGTGCTGCGCGATCTCCCGGAAGAGCGCCATGGCGCGCCCGGCGCGCGCATCGTCGAAATTCACGAGCGTGTCGTCGAGCACGAGCGGGCACGGATCATCCGCCGGGCACGTCAGCTCACACAGCGCCAGGCGCACGGACAGGTACAGCAGATCCGCCGTCCCGGCCGAGAGATAGGCCGTGTCGCGCGGCGTCGGGTCGTCGGTGCTGCGCGCCTTGGCCGACAAGTCGCGCGCGAGCACGAGCTCGTCATAGCGTCCGTCGGTGAGGTAGTCCATGTAGTCCGCCGCCTTCTGCGCCAGCTGCGGGGAAAAGCGGCTCTGCAGCTCCGCGTCCGCACGGCCGAGCGTCTCGATCGCAAGCGCGATGGCCGCATACTGCCGCTCGAGCGCGTCGCGCTGTTCGAGCAGCTGCGCGTGTTCGCTTTTCAGCGCCATCGGGTCGCCGATGGCGAGGGCCGCGCCCGTGAGCTGCGCCTGCTGCGTGCGCAGGCGCGTGCACACGCTCTCGAGCGCGCTCCTGCGCTGATAGAGCGCGGCGGCCTCGCCCGTGCCGCTCTCAAAGTCCAGACTCTGCAACAGCCGCTCGTGCGTCTCGCACTGGTGCTCGCGCGCATCCTCGAGCGCGGCGGCGGCTTTCTGCTCCGCCTGCATGGCGGCCGCGCACGCGCGGTAGGCAGCCCGGTGCACCTCCGCCTGATAGTAGATGCCGTCCGCGTCCTGCGCGCCGTAGCTGCGCAGGAGCTCCCCGAGCGCGGCGGCGGCCTGCTGCGCGCGCTTCTTGCCGTTATTGGCAGCGACCAGCAGCACGACGGCCAGCACCGCGAGCGCGATGGCCGCATAATACAGCGGCTGCGCCACAAGATAACCCAGCACCGCGCACAGCGCCGAGAGCACGAGCGCCGCGATCCAGAAGTACGGCTTGCCGCCGTGGGCTGCCGTGTCAGCAAGGGCCTCCGCCCGCTGCGCGTCGCGCTCGGCGGTCTCGCCCGCCTCGTCCGGCGTCTGCACGCCGAAATGCGTCTGCTCGAGCGCGGTGCGCCTGGCCGCCGCGTCCCGCCGCGCCTGTTCGAGCGCCTGCTCGAGCGTGCGCAGGTTGGACTTTTCCTCGCCCATGCTGCTCAGCGCCGCGCGGCGCTGCCGCTGCCGGGCGGCGTTCATCTGCTCGGTCACGGTCTGCAGCTCCGCGTCCGTCTGCCGGAGCTCGGCGGCGCAGGCCGCCTGCTCCTGCGCGTTGCGCTCGAGCCGGTGCAGCTGCTCTTCTACCTCCGTGATGCGGCCCTCCAGCTCCGGCAGCGCGCCGTGCCGGCCGCTGCGCCGGCGGCGCAGCCATGCGCGCAGCTGCGCGTCGGCCTCGGTGTAGGAGCTCGCCTCCTCGCCGGAGGTCACGATGGCGGAGATGCGCTTTTCCAGTTCCGGCGTGCCCGTCACGACGAGGCCGCCCTGCCCGATGAACGCGGTGCGCGCGAACACCTCGACCGACACGCCCGTGAGCTGCTCGCCCGCGTCCGCCGCCGTCAGGCCCGGCACCGGGATGTCCGTGCCGGTGTACACCGCCGAAAAGCCGCGCAGCGGCGCGCCCGGCGTCTCCGTCCAGCGGCGGATTGTGATGCATTTTCCGCCCTGTTCGAGCTCCAGCTCGCCCGCCATGGGCTTGCCGCTCCAGGGCGCGTATTTCTGCTTGTCGGGCACGAACCCGGCGCGCGCGCGCTGGGACGTGTCGATTCCGTAGAGCATGGCGCGCAGAAACGCGCACCATGTGCTCTTGCCGCTCTCATTCGGCGCGTAGATGATATTCAGGCCCGTGTCGAGCCGCAGCTGCTCGCCGTCGAGCGTGCCGAACGTGCCCTGCATATGCCGGATGATCACAGCGTCACCACCTCCTCGTCGTGGTCCAGTGCCGCAAGCCCCCAGCGCGCGGCCATGACAATGGTCTCACGCGCGCGGTCAGAGTCCGCGGCGTCGTATTGTTGCTTCAGTTGGGCCAGAAACTGCCCGCGCAGCGTGCTCTCTCCCGCCCGCGCCCAGAGATCCCGGCGCGCGCGCGTCTCATCGCGCAGCTGCAGCGCGAACACCCGCCCCTCGAGCGCCGCGCGCAGCGCGGCGGGGTTCGGCGCGCGGTCGGTCTCGCCCGTGAGCACGATGCGGTAAATATTGCGCGCAGCCCCCTCCGGCAGCGCCGCAAGCGCCGCCTGCATGGGGTCCGTGTCCGTGACGTCCACGCGCAGGATCTCATACCGCCGCCCGGGCACGGGCAGGAATCGCGCCTGCACGTCGCCCGCAGCGACGTCCACGAGCAGCACGCCCTTTTCCCCCGTCTCGTCAAAGCCGCGGCCCTCCATGCAGCCCGGCCAGGCGTACACCGTGCCCCCGGCGCGCTGCACGCCGCCGAAGCGGTGCACGTGGCCGAAGGCGGCGTAGTCCAGCCCGCTGGCGGCCAGCTCCGCGGCCGACACGGGGTCATACGCCGAGGCGGGATTGCCCACCTCGCCGTGCAGGCAGAGCACGTCGAGCAGCCCTGCCTGCTTCGGCACGGAAAAGCCCCGCAGCAGACCGGGGCAGCGGCTGTCGGTGAACGCCGCGCCCCAGACGCGCACGCCCAGCTCCGGCAGCGTGACCGCCTCGATGCGCGGCGAGCGGAAGATATGTACGTTTTCCGGGAACGTCAGGCGCGCATACGGCGCGCCCGCGCTGTAATAGTCGTGGTTGCCGGGCGCGAGGAACACCTCCGCCCCACAGCCGTCAAACGTCTCGGCGAGCGCCTTTGCCGTCTCGGGATAGGGGCTCGCGCTGTCGAGCAGGTCGCCCGCGAGCAGGATGATCTGCGCCCCGTGCGCCTGCGCCAGCTCCGGCAGAGCGCGCAGCAGGCTGCGCTGCTCCCGGCGGCGCTGCGCCGCCTGCGCGAGCGTGAGCGCCTCAAACGGCGAGTCGAGATGCAGATCCGCCGCGTGCAGGATGCGCACGCTCATCTCAGGCGCACCAGCTGCACGTCGCGGCAGCGGCCGGTGTCGCTGTCGACCTCGAAGATCGCGCCCTCGAGCTTGGCCGCGCCCATGGCGGCCTCATAGCGCCGCGGCGGGTCGCCGAGGAACTTGCCGATCGACTGCTCCGGCGCGATGCCGAGCACGGCGTCTGTCTCTTATACACATCTCCGAGCCCACGAGA
>ERZ1027275.273-NODE-273-length-12284-cov-3.765721_pt1 | contig 12284 bp, 15 predicted proteins | sample MGYA00519255_ERZ1027275 | MGnify/ENA primary metagenome ERZ1027275 (study PRJEB26926, sample SAMN06164427) | human gut metagenome | biome: ENVO:00009003; feature: ENVO:2100002; material: ENVO:00002003 | host: Homo sapiens | place: USA | collected 2012 ...
GAGATTCATGAGCGTCTCGTGGGCTCGGAGATGTGTATAAGAGACAGGTATTGATTTTAAAATGTGATCTACATCACTCCTTGCTGAGGTGGTAACCCCAGCAGGGCAGGCAATCGTAAGAACTGTGGATTAGCGCCCATGGCTTATGGCATAAGCCTAATTTTAGCGTTAAATAATGACTTTATATTGTGGTTATGCATAGTGTCTGGCGGAGGCGTGCTGATTATACTGAGTCATGTTTTTGAGGTATTCGATATGCGAATAGATAGCTTCAATATCGTCTTTTAAATAAATAAGAAACCGCTTAAAGCAATTATAAAAGGTGTTCTGTGCCTGAGGAATGTCTAAATGATTCTGGATTCTACATTAGATGAGAAAAAAGGAATACCGACCCGCTATTTAATTCTATTGATGATATTTGTCGTGACGGCGGTGAACTATGGCGACCGCGCGACGTTGTCTATCGCCGGTACTGAAGTCGCGAAAGAGCTGGGGCTCAGCGCGGTGTCGATGGGATACATTTTTTCCGCCTTCGGCTGGGCTTATCTGCTGATGCAGATCCCTGGTGGTTGGCTGCTGGATAAATTTGGATCGAAGAAGGTTTACTCATACAGCCTGTTTTTCTGGTCGCTGTTTACCTTCCTGCAGGGCTTTATTGATGTGTTCCCGCTCGCCTGGGCTGGGGTCTCGATGTTCTTTATGCGTTTTATGCTGGGCTTTTCCGAAGCGCCCTCGTTTCCCGCCAACGCCCGCATTGTGGCGGCCTGGTTTCCGGCCAAAGAGCGGGGCACCGCTTCGGCTATTTTTAATGCGGCGCAATATTTTTCGCTGGCGTTATTCTCGCCGCTACTCGGCTGGCTGACCTTCGCGCTGGGTTGGGAGCATGTCTTTACCGTGATGGGGATAATAGGGTTTGTGCTCACCGTCATCTGGGTGAAGTTTGTGCATAACCCCACCGATCATCCGCGAATGTCCGCGGCGGAGCTGAAGTATATCTCTGAAGGCGGCGCGGTGGTCGATATGGACCACAAAAAAGAGACGACCCAGGCGGCCGGGCCGAAGATGGATTATATCCGTCAGTTGCTGACCAACCGAATGATGTTAGGCGTATTTTTCGGTCAGTATTTCCTCAACTCCATTACCTGGTTCTTCCTGACGTGGTTTCCGATCTACCTCGTGCAGGACAAGGGAATGTCAATTCTGAAAGTCGGCTTCGTGGCTTCAATTCCGGCGCTGTTTGGTTTTGCCGGCGGCGTACTGGGCGGGCTGTTTTCGGATTATCTGATTGGCCGCGGCTGTACGCTGACTTTTGCGCGTAAGTTACCGATAGTACTCGGAATGCTGCTGGCATCGTCCATTATTCTGTGTAACAACACGGCCAGCACGCCGCTGGTTATTACGCTGATGGCGCTGGCGTTCTTTGGTAAAGGCTTTGGCGCGCTGGGCTGGCCGGTTATCTCGGATGTTGCGCCGAAAGAGATTGTTGGCCTGTGCGGCGGGGTATTCAACGTCTTTGGCAATGTGGCCTCGATCGCCACGCCGCTGGTTATTGGCTACATCGTAAGCGAACTGCACTCATTCAATGGCGCACTGATTTTTGTTGGCGGCTCCGCGCTGATGATGATGGTCTGCTACCTGTTTGTGGTTGGCGATATCAAACGTATGGAATTGCAGAAGTAAGCAACGATTAACGCAAGGTAAAAATTATGGATAACGCAATTTTCCCGAACAAATTTAAGGCCGCGCTGGCGGCTCATCAGGTGCAGATTGGCTGCTGGTGCGCGCTGGCTAACCCGATCAGTACTGAGGTGCTGGGTCTGGCCGGTTTCGACTGGCTGGTGCTGGATGCGGAACACGCGCCGAACGACGTGACCACGCTTATCCCACAGCTGATGGCGCTGAAGGGCAGCTCCAGCGCGCAGGTAGTCCGTGTGCCGACCAATGAGCCGATCATCATCAAGCGCATGCTGGACATCGGCTTCTATAACTTCCTGGTGCCGTTCGTCGAGACGGCTGAGCAGGCGGCGCAGGCGGTGGCGTCGACCCGCTATCCGCCGGAAGGGATCCGCGGGGTCTCCGTTTCCCACCGCGGCAATATGTTTGGCACCGTGCCGGACTACTTCGCCCAGTCCAACAAGAACATTTCCATTCTGGTGCAGATTGAGAGCCAGACCGGGGTAGATAACGTCGAGGCGATTGCCGCGACCGAGGGTGTGGACGGGGTGTTCGTTGGCCCGAGCGACCTGGCTGCCGCTTTAGGCCATCTCGGCAATGCCGCCCATCCTGAGGTACAGCACGCTATCCAACATATCTTTGCCAGCGCGAAGAAGCACGGTAAGCCAAGCGGCATTCTGGCGCCAGTGGAAGCTGATGCGCGCCGCTATCTGGAATGGGGGGCGACTTTCGTCGCCGTCGGCAGCGATCTGGGCGTCTTCCGCTCAGCAACGCAGAAACTTGCTGATGCGTTTAAAAAATAATCACCAGGATGAAGAGAGAGAACATTATGACAATCAAAGTAGGTTTTATCGGTCTTGGCATTATGGGCAAACCGATGAGCAAAAATTTGCTGAAAGCAGGTTATTCGCTGGTGGTGTCCGACCGTAACCCGGAAGCGATTGCCGACGTGATTGCCGCGGGTGCAGAGACCGCGACGACGCCGAAGGCGGTTGCTGAGCAATGTGACGTGATCATTACCATGCTGCCAAACTCTCCGCATGTGAAAGAGGTGGCGCTGGGTGAAAACGGCATTATCGAAGGCGCAAAGCCGGGCACCGTGGTGATTGATATGAGCTCTATCGCGCCGCTGGCGAGTCGGGAAATCAGCGAAGCGCTGAAAGCCAAGGGTATTGATATGCTGGACGCGCCGGTGAGCGGCGGCGAACCAAAAGCCATCGACGGCACCCTGTCGGTGATGGTCGGCGGCGATAAGGCGATCTTTGATAAATACTACGATCTGATGAAAGCGATGGCGGGCTCCGTGGTGCATACCGGCGACATCGGCGCGGGCAACGTCACCAAACTGGCTAACCAGGTGATTGTCGCCCTGAACATCGCAGCGATGTCTGAAGCGCTGACTCTGGCGACCAAAGCTGGCGTCAATCCGGATCTGGTCTATCAGGCGATCCGTGGCGGCCTGGCGGGCAGTACCGTGCTGGATGCCAAAGCGCCGATGGTGATGGATCGTAACTTCAAGCCGGGATTCCGTATCGACCTGCATATTAAAGATCTGGCGAACGCCCTGGATACGTCCCATGGCGTGGGCGCTCAGCTACCGCTGACGGCGGCGGTAATGGAGATGATGCAGGCGCTGCGCGCAGACGGTCTGGGCACCGCGGACCATAGCGCGCTGGCGTGCTACTACGAAAAACTGGCGAAAGTGGAAGTCACTCGCTAACAAGAAGGGCGCCTTGCGCGCCCTGTTATTCTTGCCTTGCGCGGCACTGTCAGGCTACAAAATTATGAAAATCGTCATTGCCCCAGACTCTTACAAAGAAAGCCTTTCTGCCACCGAGGTAGCTCAGGCGATAGAAAAAGGATTTCGGGAAATTTTCTCTGACGCGCAGTATGTTTCCATGCCCGTCGCCGACGGCGGCGAGGGAACGGTGGAGGCGATGATTGCCGCGACGCAGGGAACGGAACATTCCGCATGGGTGACTGGCCCGCTGGGCGAGAAAGTGGAGGCCTGCTGGGGCATGTCCGGCGATGGCGTCACTGCGTTTATTGAGATGGCGGCGGCCAGTGGCCTGGGACTCGTTCCGCCCGAAAAACGCAACCCTCTCATCACCACTTCACGCGGTACCGGCGAGCTGATATTACAGGCGCTGGAACATGGCGCGAAACGGATCATTATCGGTATCGGCGGCAGTGCGACCAACGACGGTGGAGCGGGCATGATGCAGGCGCTAGGCGCCCGCCTTTGTGACGCCGAGGGGCAGGAGATCGGCCATGGCGGCGGTAGCCTGAGCCGTCTGAGCCGGATCGATCTTTCCGCCATCGATCCACGCTTACGTGACAGGATGATCCACGTGGCCTGCGATGTTACCAATCCGCTGGTAGGCGAGCGAGGAGCGTCGCGGATCTTTGGCCCACAGAAAGGGGCGACCGAGGCGATGATCGTCGAGCTGGATCGTAATCTGGCGCATTATGCCGACGTCATTAAGACGTCGCTGCAGGTGGACGTGAAGTCGATCCCCGGCGCGGGAGCGGCAGGGGGCATGGGCGCGGCGCTGATGGCGTTTCTGAACGCGGAATTGCGCAGCGGGATTGAGATTGTCACCGAGGCGCTGCATCTGGAAGAGCAGATCCTTGATTGTTCACTGGTGGTTACCGGGGAAGGGCGGCTCGATAGTCAGTCTATTCACGGTAAGGTTCCCGTCGGGGTTGCCCGGGTGGCGAAGAAATACCATAAGCCGGTGATTGGTATTGCCGGTAGCCTGACCCACGACGTCGGTGTGGTTCACCAGCACGGCATCGATGCTGTTTTCAGCGTGTTAACTTCCGTTTCGACGCTGGAAGAGGCATTTCGCGGGGCGTTTGATAATATTTATCATGCATCGCGCAATATCGCCGCTACCCTGCTGGTCGGGATGACGACAGAAGGATGACAACGGGCGGTAAACCCTCTATACTGCGCGCCGAAGCTGACCAGACAGTCGCCGCTTCGTCGTCGTCCTCCTTCGGGGGGAGACGGGCGGAGGGGAGGAAAGTCCGGGCTCCACAGGGCAGGGTGCCAGGTAACGCCTGGGGGGTGTCACAGCCCACGACCAGTGCAACAGAGAGCAAACCGCCGATGGCCCGCGCAAGCGGGATCAGGTAAGGGTGAAAGGGTGCGGTAAGAGCGCACCGCGCGGCTGGTAACAGTCCGCGGCACGGTAAACTCCACCCGGAGCAAGGCCAAATAGGGGTTCATAAGGTACGGCCCGTACTGAACCCGGGTAGGCTGCTTGAGCCAGTGAGCGATTGCTGGCCTAGATGAATGACTGTCCACGACAGAACCCGGCTTATCGGTCAGTTTCACCTTTTTATGTCAAAACCCCGCTCCGGCGGGGTTTTTGCTATTCGGATAGCGGGAACAGGATGAATGACTGTCCACGACGCTATACCAAAAGAAGGCGGCTTAGCGGTCAGCTACCATTATTTTACTACCTTAGGATTCTGTAGCGTCGGTATCGTGGAATCCTGCACCTGATGAACCTGACCGACGATCGTGGCGACGCTGCCGTTGCTTAAAGCTTCTACGTCTGCGCTATTGTGTGAGCCAAAATTGAAGGTCAGACGTTTATCCGTTTTATTCTGCTCATCGCGCATGGTCACGGTAAAATAATAGCTGCCGGCAATACCGCTCATCCGGCGAATATCGACAATGACGCCGCGCACCTTAACCCATTTACCCAGATAATCGCTGCTGGCCTTCGCCGGGTTGAGAGTAAACGGCTGCAAGAACTGAGACACTGAATACGTCTGCATCGACGCGACGGCGTCATCTCCGGGTTGAAATAATTTATCACCCGCGGAATAAAAGGCTTTAGAAGCCAGGCCGCAGCCGCTTAACAACGAGATGAAAAAAACCAGCGGTAATACGCGAAAACGTAATAACATTACTATCTCCTTATCTATTTTTTATGGTGTCCTTGATGCACTGGATAACTTGTTTCGCGCTTATTAAATAAACTAAAGCTTACTGTTGTCAATTATTTTACCTGAGGCCAGCGGTGAAAATAATGTAATGATAATAGTGTATTATCCTGAGTGATTAATAAAGGGGTGATATTCGTGTTTTTTATATATATCGTGATATACATTCCGCAATTGAATGTGAATAATCTTTAGGTATTATTTTTTACATTTCTTCACTACCGACTGGAAAATAATGAGCTGCTATTTCTGCTCCCTTTACTACAGGATAAGACCATGAAATTTATGACCCGTATTGCCTTCGCCGCGCTGTTGACCACCGGCTTCTCTGTTGCGGCACAGGCCGCGGATGTTAAGGCGGCACCAGCACCGGCGCAGGATCCTATTGTTCAGCACTTAAAACTCACCAACGATCAGGTTGCGAAAATTAAAAGCCTGCATCAGCAGCTGGAAAATAATGTTCAGCAGATTTCACAGCAAGACATTAAAGATGGCGCATTGATTAACGTAATTGATTCCGGAAAATGGGATGAGAAAGCGGTCAAGGATCAGCTGGCAGCCTTCAGTAAGATCGATCAGCAGGTACGTTATTACCGCGTGAAGTACTACTTTGACGTGAATCAGGTACTGACGCCGGAGCAGCGCACCCAGGTGAAAAAAGATCTTGCCGACGCGCTGAGTGAATAATGCCATCGGCCCCTTTCGGGGCCGATATCATCTTCAGGCCATAAACGAAAATTAACCCATCCATTTTGCCATTTCAGGCGAGACTTTCTTCATCCCGCAAGCGAAGCTCCGCTTCGGCAACAATGGCTTCCAGTTCGCTAAGCATCTCATCATAACCAAAGCTGGTAACCCCGGCGGCTTCCGGCTGCGGCGGGGCTAACGGCGTTGGTGACGCCTTTTTTCTATTTTTCTTGTTACTCACTGACCGACTCCATGACTTCCGTTGTTACACCGGTAAATCTATCAGCAAAGCGCGCAGCGGCGTATCGGCGACGAGGGTAATGTTAGCTTCGTCACGAATAAATGCGCCGTCACCGCAGGTGAGTGCCTGCTTTTGTTGTTCCTGCGCGACGGCATGGACGGTGCCGTGGATCGACTGCAGGTAAGCGCGTGGACCATGTAATTGCACGTTAATATGCTCACCTTTCTCCAGGGCAATATGGTAGACCCAGGCCTGCTGGCGAAGCTGAAGGCTGTTGCTCTCTCCTTCCGGCGAGGCCAGCAGCTGCAGCGGTGCGCTCGCGACGTCGATTTTCTGCTGTAGCGGGTTTTCCCGCTGCGGGCAGGCATCCAGCCACAGCTGCATCCGTGTTAACGACTGCTCTTTACTCAGGTTATGCTCGCTGTAGCTTACGCCTGGTTGGGTGGCGATAAGCAGCGCTTCACCGGCTTTGGCCTGCACATGGTTGCCATCGCTGTCGCGGTACTCTGCTTCACCTTCCAGAATCAGGTTCAGGATATCGACTTTTGGATAAGTCCTCGCCTGGAACGAGGCGCCAGGCGCCAGCACTTCCTGATTGAGGACACGTAAGGACGCAAAGCCCAGTAATTTCGGATCGAAGTAGTGGCCAAAGGAGAAAGTGTAGCGGGCCTGCAGCCAGCCGAAGTCTGCTTGTCCGCATTGTTTGGCTGTTCGGGTAGTAATCATGTTCTTGACCTCTCTTTACACTAAATCAATGGTAAAGGTATGGACGCTGTATTGTTAGCCAGATATTCTGCCCGGTATGTTCAAATTTCCTGAATGAGAAAGCGATGGCCAAAGAGAGAGCATTAACGCTGGAAGCGTTACGCGTGATGGATGCGATCGACCGGCGCGGGAGCTTTGCTGCCGCGGCTGATGAACTGGGTCGCGTGCCCTCCGCCCTGAGCTATACCATGCAAAAACTTGAGGAGGAGCTGGACGTGGTGCTGTTTGACCGTTCCGGTCATCGCACGAAGTTCACTAACGTCGGAAGAATGCTGCTGGAGCGCGGGCGAGTGCTGCTTGAAGCGGCAGATAAGCTGACTACCGATGCGGAAGCCCTGTCGCGTGGCTGGGAAACCCACCTCACGATCGTCACTGAAGCGCTTATTCCCACCCCGGAACTGTTTCCGCTGATTGAGAAACTGGCGACCAAATCCAACACTCAGCTGTCAATTATCACCGAGGTACTGGCCGGTGCCTGGGAACGGCTGGAGCAGGGGCGGGCGGATATTGTTGTCGCGCCGGATATGCATTTTCGTTCCTCCTCAGAGATTAACTCCCGAAAGCTCTACTCGGTGTTGAGCGTCTACGTGGCGGCGCCGGACCATCCGATCCATCAGGAGGCGGAGCCGCTCTCTGAGGTTACCCGCGTAAAATATCGCGGTATTGCGGTGGCGGATACCGCGCGCGAGCGGCCTGTTCTTACCGTCCAGCTACTGGATAAACAGCCGCGTTTAACGGTGAGTACGATAGAAGATAAGCGCCAGGCGCTGCTGGCCGGGTTAGGCGTGGCGACCATGCCCTATCCGCTGGTGGAGAAGGATATTGCCGAAGGGCGGTTGCGGGTCGTCAGCCCGGAATACACCAATGAAATTGACATTATTATGGCCTGGCGACGGGACAGTATGGGCGAAGCGAAGTCCTGGTGTCTGCGTGAGATCCCTAAGCTGTTTGCGGGGCGCTAGCCAAGAAGACGCTCCTCCCGGTAGCGGGAGGAGCAGGAAGATTAGTAGGAAAAGGGTTTTGGGTCGGGGCCAAATCGATTATTACCCTCGGTGCCGCGCTGGCAGTTAAAGATCAGGATCACCAGCCAGCCGATGACCGGGATCAACAGCAGGAGCAGCCACCAGGCCGAACGGTCGGTGTCGTGCAGACGCCGAAACTGCACCGCCCACCACGGTAAAAAGACCAGCACGCCATAGATGGTTGTCAAAATGCCTTCGCCGCCCGCCCGCTGCCAGCCCAGCATTTTATCGATGATGCTCAATACGCCGGTCAGGATGAGGTTGACCAGAATAAACATCCAGTACTCTTTGCGCCGCGCACGGCCGCCAAATCCAATATAGTTTTTTAATACCTTGAGATACCAGTCCATTTCTACGCCTCAATTAACCGTCAATCACTTGTTTTTTAAGCGATCGTAATAAGAATAGACGTGAATGAATGGTGGGTAAATATCTGTTTTCTGAATTATTAGGCGCCATCACTGGCGCCTGACAGATCAACGGAAGCGCTGATCGCGACCGTGTGGTTCGTTGAGATCCTGCTGCGGCCCTATGGAGATGATACCGGTAGGATTAATGGTTTTATGGCTGCGGTAATAGTGGTTACGGATATGCGGAAAACTTACCGTCTCGGCGATGCCCGGCATCTGGTAAAGGTCGCGCAGGAAACCGTACAGATTGAGGTAATCGCTGATGCGCCGTTTATCGCATTTAAAATGCGTCACATACACCGGGTCGAAGCGTACCAGCGTCGTCCACAGGCGGATATCCGCCTCAGTTAACTGATTCCCGGTCAGGTAGCGGTGCTGGCCGAGGATCTGCTCGAGCCGTTCCAGCGAGGTAAAGACCGCATCGACCGCTTCGTCGTACGCCTGCTGGCTGGTGGCGAAGCCGGCTTTGTACACGCCGTTATTCACGTTATCGTAGATCCAGCCGTTCAGCTCATCGATTTTTTCCCGCAGCGCCGGCGGGTAGTAATCACCGGCTCTGGCGCCCAGGCCATCGAAGGCGGTATTAAACATGCGGATGATTTCTGCTGACTCATTGCTGACGATAGTCTGCTGTTTTTTATCCCACAGCACCGGCACGGTGACGCGACCGGTGTAGTGCGGGTCGGCGTGCAGATACAATTGATACAGAAAATCGTGCTGGTAAAGGGTATCGCCGGTAGCTTCCGGGAAGCTGTCGTCAAAGGTCCAGCCATTTTCCAGCATCAGCGGATTGACCACGGAGACGGGGAGAAAAGGCTCCAGCCCTTTCAGTTTACGCATGATTAACGTGCGATGCGCCCACGGACACGCGAGAGAGACGTACAGATGATAGCGATCTTTCTCTGCCGCGAAACCGCCTTCACCGCTGGGACCGGCGGCGCCATCGGCAGTGAGCCAGTTACGGAAGGCCGAAACGGAACGCTTGAACCGTCCTCCGGTGGATTTGGTGTCATACCAGGTATCTTGCCAGACGCCGTCGACTAATTGTCCCATTACTTCCTCCTTCAGATAACAAAAGCGAGGAGATAATCCCCTCGCTTTTTTTGATTTTTACTCAGTATAGTGCGCTTACCACTTTTTATTCAGTACACGGTCGATACTGAATGCGCCTGGTCCGGTGATGGCCAGCAGCAGGTAACCGCCTGCGATGGTCAGGTTTTTCATGAACATCAGAGAGTTCACGCCTTCCGCAAAGTTGCTGTGGAACAGGAACGCGGTCAGCAGCGTAAAGCCTGCGGTGAACAGCGCCGTGGTACGGGTCAGGAAACCGAACAGAATCGCCAGACCACCGCCGAACTCAAGGAGGATGGTCAGCGGCAGCAGCGCTCCCGGTACGCCCATGGCTTCCATATACTGCTGGGTACCCGCATAACCGGTGATTTTGCCCCAACCTGCAGTGATAAACAGAATTGGCATCAGAATGCGCGCTACCAGTACACCAACATCTTCTAATTTTTTCATTTCTTACTCCAGAAAACCCAAAGGGCGGCGGTTTTGTTTTTTAGTGCAATCCCGCGTAGTTACGCGGTGTCGCTGTCGATGGAGAGGATATTAGCGAGGCGGAGAGGGAATTGTTAGCAAGGAAAACTGTAGATCTTTTTCAAAGTTTCTGAGCAATTAGTGCGGTGAGAGACAAAATACCCAGGGGCGATGGGTAACCAACCGCCACGATATGGAGTCGGCAGATCTCACTGGGCAGGGATATTAAGGCAGGGGAACCGCCTGGTGCGGTAAAGGCGCAGGTTGCCGTAAACGGTATTATCTGGTGGGAAAACGGCAGAACGGGGCGCGAGAAAAAACGCCCGCGCCCTGAGCCGCTAGCGAGCTGACTGGCGCAGGATGCCGCGGACCATTCGCCAGGTGCTCCACAGTCCGAGACCGCGTTTGGTCCAGCGCATTAAAAAGTGTGGATGTCGTACGGACCACACGGCCATCAAACCGCTGCCCACCATCAGCCACGAACGTAAGCCCAGCAGCGTATGCCAGCCGCGATCGAGGGGCGCTGTCGTCTCCAGCCAGTGGCGACGACAAGCGCTCAGCTCCAGACGTTGCTGCTGGATCTGGCGCAACAGCAGCGCCTTTTGTCGTTCACGCTCCTGTCGGCCATTCATGGTTTATGGTCCTCCAGAAGGGCACGGTCGTTCTCCAGTTCTTTACGTGTCAGACGCAGCAGCGTGGAGCGGCGCGCCTTACGTAAGGTAAGGATACCGACAATCGCCGCGGCGAGAAGCAGAACGACGGTGGTGGCGATCATGACGTGCAGGCGGTACTGGGCGTCAACGGCCCAGATAACCAGCACCAGCAGGCTCATGAGGCCAAACGCCGCAAACAGTAGCGTCAGTCCGGTCATTAACAACAGCTGGAAAAGATTGGCTTTCTCCTCCTCCAGCTCCACGACGACCAGACGCAGCCGTGTTTCCACCATTTCGGCCAGTAGCGTGACAATACGCTGACCAATGGAGAAAACGCGCTGACCTGGTCCCTGCGTGTGTTGAGTATTCGCCATAATCAGCGACGCGACAGCAGGACACCCAGCACCAGCCCGACGGCGGCACCAATCCCGACGCCAGTCCACGGATTTTCGCGAACATAATCATCCGCCCGCGCGGCGGTCTCACGCGTTTGACGCAGAATCGCCTCGCTGGTTTCCCCCAGGCGGGCGCGACTCTCTTTCAGCGCGCTTTCGGCTTTACTGCGCAGTTTACCCATCTCTTCTTTCGACTTGTCCGCCGAGGAGTTCAGCACTTCCTCCAGGGTATCCGCCAGCGTTTTCAGTTCTGCACGAAGGTCGTCAGTCACATTCTCTTTAGCCATGTCGTTCTCCTGTAGCGTGGTCCGTGTTGCGAAAGTTAATGGTGATTAGTAATCCCGAGACTCCAGCGTTTTCAACTCCTGTTGCGCTTCATTAAGTTTACGCTGGCGTTTGTTGATTTTGTCCGCATCGCCTTTCTTCCGGGCTTCCTGCAGATCGCGCTGACGTTCAGCGATCTCTTCCCGCTGTTTGGCAATTTTTTGCTGATGATCGGCTTTCAGTTGACTGTCGCTGCAGTTCTCTCTGACCTGACGTAGCGCGGTATTTAGCCCATCAATGCGACTTTGATTGTGATGCTTTTCGGCATAGCTGATCTCTCGTTGAATATCCTGCTCTTTTTCCTGGCAGGGAGAGGCGGCTATGGCGCTGGCGCTAAGTGAAGTCAGGGCCAGAAGCAGAGCGATGCGGTGTTTCATGGATAGTACCTTCCATTGTCTGAGGGTGTACCCGGAGGATATACCCGTTCCCGATGGTGAACGGGAATGCGTTGATTCCCGCAGGTTTAAGCATAGTAACAAATGCGGAAAACCACCAGACTACGAGAAAAACGCAGTCTGGTGGCCGCTTAGCCAAGCCGGTGCGGCGCGTCGCGCAGGCGGGATAACCAGGCGGTGGCCGAGTTATCGTCCTCCAGCAGGGCGATAATATAACCA
>ERZ1027275.276-NODE-276-length-12236-cov-4.886955_pt1 | contig 12236 bp, 7 predicted proteins | sample MGYA00519255_ERZ1027275 | MGnify/ENA primary metagenome ERZ1027275 (study PRJEB26926, sample SAMN06164427) | human gut metagenome | biome: ENVO:00009003; feature: ENVO:2100002; material: ENVO:00002003 | host: Homo sapiens | place: USA | collected 2012 ...
CGAGATTCATGAGCGTCTCGTGGGCTCGGAGATGTGTATAAGAGACAGGGGTTGCATGTCGGTACTTATTCCGGTGGAACCTGGAAGAATGAAGAGATGACTTCCGATAAATATCCGCCTGCTTTATGTAAACGTTTGCGTGAGGAAGGAGTGCCTTTTGATTTGCTTTGGCTGGATTCTACTTGGAGATTGTTTAATACCACTTACGGAAATGGTGGTTGCTGTTTTGAATGGCGCAATACGTTCAAAGATCCGAAAGCCATGTTTGATAGTTGCTATGCGCAAAATGTAAAAATGGTGGGGCTTCATATCCGTTCTATATTAGATAATGGTCCTGAATATCATCTATTGGATAAGGCGCGTGAACAGGGAAATGTGCTGTATCCAGGAGCCAAGATAGAAGGGGTGGTGAATTTCTTTGACCCGAAAGCGGTGGATTGGTGGTGGGAGAACGGAGTAATGAAAGTGGCTTCCATCGGGGCTAAGTTTGTGAAAACGGATGTCGGAGGGACGATGGACCTAAAAGGACTTCATAATATTTTTCCTTTAGCTTATGCGGAGGCTCCCTATCGTAAATTTCAGGAATATAATAATATGAGGGGGTTGACACATACTCGTGAAGGTTATGCGGGAATTCAGCGTTATCCTTATATCTGGGCCGGAGATTGGGGGAGTGAATGGCAGTGGTTTGAACCGGTGATACGTGCAGGACTTAATATTGGTATGAGTGGTGTGGGTAACTGGACTCATTGCATGGGAGGATTTGAACAATATTCTCCTTACGATACAGAATTATATACTCGTTGGGTACAGTTCGGTATGTTTTCACCTATCGCCATGGTGTTCGGTATGGATCACCCCCGTTATCATGAACCTTGGACTTATGGTCCGGAGGCTTTGGCCAATTTTATCAAGTACGATAGTTTGCGTTATACATTGATTCCTTATATTTATAGTAATGCTTATCAGCTTTATAAAACGGCACGTCCCATGATGACCCCTTTAGTGATGGATTATCCTCAGGATGAGAATACCTATCAGCTGGCGCGTCAATATATGTTCGGGCCATGGATGATGGTTTGTCCTGTCACTACCAAAGGTGCACTGAGCCAACATGTCTATTTCCCCGGTGGAGAATGGTTTGATTATGAAACCGGTGAGCGTTACGAGGGCCGCCAATATAAGTCTTTTCTTACTCCGTTGGATGTGTTGCCTGTCTATATAAAAGCCGGAGCTATTATTCCCATGCAACCTGCTATGCAGTGGGTAGATCAGCACCCTGTAGAGATGATAACATTGGATGTCTATCCGTCAGGCATTTCTTCTTATGAGATGTATGAAGATGATGGTATATCAATGGATTATCAAAAAGGGATTGGTTCATTGACCCGCTTTACCAGCAGGCTCGCTGATGATAGCTGGACGTTTACTGCAGATAAACCGGTAGGGAAGTACAAACCTGCCAAGCACACTTATCTAGTAAAGGCTTATTTGCAGAACGTTCCGCAATCTGTGATAGAAAATGGTAAATCGTTGCCCGTTCTTTCATCAGTTACAGATGCAGAGCGGAATACAGGCTGGTTTTATGATATAGAGCATAAACGTTTGTATGTGAAGACAGCCGGAGATAACCGTCAGAAAATTGAAATTGTGGTACAATAACTTAAAGGGATGATTCTATGAGAAAAATTATCGGTTTTCGCACTTTATGTGTAGGTTTGGGAATATGGGTGGGGACTTTGGTGGTATCTGCTCAAGGTGAGTTTAAGGCATTACCTTGGAGGCAAAGTACCGCTTATAATTCTTATCTGATGCGTGATGTGCATCGGCAGTTTGCCGACCGGCAGTTTGCCATTCAAAAAGCGTTTGCTTCTCCTGCCGGGATGCAGAAGTATCTGGAGGGTTGCCGTGAACGATATAAACAAATAGTAGGTACTTTTCCTGAAAAAGGGAGTTTAAATGCTCAGGTGGTAGGGAAGGTACAAGGTACGGGTTATCATATAGAGAAAATAATTTTTGAAAGCAAGCCCGGCCGCTATGTCACAGCACATCTTTATATGCCAGAGAACACGACTGTTCCTGTTCCGGCGACATTGGAACTTTGCGGACATGGATTGAATGGCAAAGGTCCTTCGTCTCATGCCGCTATGTTGATGGCATCCAATGGTATTGCTGTGCTGGTGGTAGATCCCATAGGCCAGGGAGAACGGTTGCAACTTATTGATAGGGAAGGAAAACCACTGACACGGGGGGCTACCACGGAACATACCTTACTGAATGCGGGCTTTAACTTGCTTGGTACTAGTTTGGCGGCACAGGAATATTGGGATAATCATCGGGCTTTGGACTATTTATTGACTCGTAAGGATATTGATCCGGAGCGTATCGGAGTATATGGATCTTCTGGTGGTGGTACTCAGACCGCTTATTATATAGGTTTGGATCCCCGTGTAAAGGTAGCGGCCATTTGTAGTTTCTTTTCTACCCGAGAACGTACTATGGAGTTGCAAGGTCCTTCCGATGGTTGCCAACATATACCATACGAAGGGCGTGAACAACTGGAAGTACCTGATTTTGCTTTAATGATGGCTCCACGGCCTTTATTGATTTTAAGCGGTAAATATGATTTTGTCGATTTATGGGGTGCACAACAAGGGTTTGCTGAATTACAACAGTGCTATAAAGTATTGGGAGTTCCCGAAAAGGTGGATATGCTGACAGTAGAAACAGGGCATGGACTTGGAACTGAAAAAAGGCAAAAGTTGGTCAGTTGGTTCAAGCGTTGGCTGAAAGATGATCAATCTCCGGTGAAGAAATCGGCACAAGACCGTTTCCGGTTGTCTGATATGCTTTGTACGACTAAAGGACAGGTGAATGTATCTATGCCTGGAGCACTCAGTATTATGCAGGAAAATGTGAATCAGCTGGATGAGTGGGCTTCCAAGCGTGAGACGTTTCTTTCGAAAGGAAAGAAAACTGTTCAAACAAAGATGCTGGATTTGTTAGGTCTTAAAGGTCTTCCTGACCATAAAATAAGAATTGAGGCAACCGGACATGATTCAATGCGTGAATATGAACAATATAAGTTTCAGCTTATAAGGGAAGGGGAGATGCCTGTTCCTTGTATTCTTATCATGCCGTCCAGAGCGAATGCTGATTCTCCTGTTGAGTTAAGGTTACAGGAAGAGGGAAAAGGAACTTATTTGAGTGAATATGCGAATTTTGCTGCTGCCTTGACGGAAGGAAAAATCTTGTTGTTGGCAGATTTGCGCGGATTTGGGGAAACAACGGATCCTGCATTCTATACGGATGCTAAATATTGGAACCGTGAGTATCGCAATGCAATGGTCAGTATGCATATAGGGCGTCCTATTATGGGACAACGTGTTGTCGATATTTTGACTTTGCTTGATTTTTGTTCAGAACACGAATTTCTGAAAGGACACCCCGTCAAGGTATTTGCCAATGGTATTTATGGTCCGGTTGCAATTCATGTTGCTTATTTGGATGAAAGAATCAACAGTGTGGAGATAAAACATAGCGTGAAGACTTGGAAGGAATACATTGAGAGGCCTATGCAGTGGGATATGTATTCTAATGTGTTGTATGGTGCTTTGAAATATTATGATTTACCGGATTTGATAAGGTTAAGCAATCGTCCCATCCGTTTTGCAGATTAAAAAACAGAATTCATCTCCACTGTAGGAGCATATTAAATGTCCTGAAGGCACAACAATCTGCTCCTGCAGTGGATGGAATATATGGCTTGTCTATTTCTTTTCCAGGAAATCAGCACGCATCGGGCTGAAACAATCTATCAGCATACCCGGCTCCAGGCATACACAACCATGCACTGCATCTGGTTCCTTATACAGACAGTCACCGGCCGATACAATTTTTTTCACACCATTGATGGTGAACTCAAATTTTCCACTTTCCACATAGGTCACTTGTGAATGGATATGATGGTGGACAGCTCCTACAGCTCCCTTTTCAAATTTTACTTTAACAACCATGATGTCATCATTGTAACCCATGATCTGGCGCACTACACCTTCGCCTGCAGGTTCCCATTCTTTGCCTTCTGCAAAAATGAAGTTTTCACTACCTGTTTTCATAACCTTTTTTTCAGTGTTTTTGTTTGTTTCTTCAGTACACTCTTTGTCGCTCTCTTTTTTTTCACTTTGTGCATTGCAGCTCTGCAATATTAGTGGTGCCATCAGGGCACAAGCATACAATGCGGTTCTTACTTTACGATTCATGATCTTGCATTTAATATAAAATGAATAACTAAAACTTTTCTTCAAATATATATAATATATAAGGAGAGTGGTTCACCGTGATTAAAATATACGAGGAAAAGACCAAATATTACAATCCCATACCCTAAAAAATGGCTTATTTTGCTTCATAATGATATTTAAACTTGAATCAAAACACTAAAACAACAATGAAAAGCACATTAAAGAAGAACTGGGAAAGAATTGTCCTTTGCCTGTGCATGGCAAATTTTGCTTGTATAGGTATAGCCCAAACTAATAAAAAATTAGATGACCAAGTTATAAATACGATGAAAACCGCCACTCGGTTTATGATGGACAAAGTGAGTTATAATGGTGGCTTCGTATGGAATTATTTGCCGGATATGTCCCGTTCATGGGGAGAGATGGAAGCCAAGAGGACAATGGTATGGATTCAGCCGCCGGGAACTCCTTCTGTCGGTCATTTGTTGCTTGACGCTTATCATGCTACAGGAGATGAGTACTATTATGAAGCTGCCCAAAAAGTGGCTAACACTTTGATTTGGGGGCAGCTTGAATGTGGAGGATGGAATTATGTATTTGATTTTGCAGGAGAGAACTCGTTAAAGTCCTGGTATGATACCGTTGGTAAAAATGGCTGGCGTCTGGAGGAATTTCAACATTATTATGGAAATGCGACTTATGATGATGCGGGTACTATGGAGGCTGCTAAATTTCTACTTCGTATGTATGTGGAAAAAAATGATCCTGCTTTCCGTCCGGCTTTGGAGAAAACCATTGATTTTGTTTTGAAAAGTCAATATCCGGTGGGTGGATGGCCTCAACGTTATCCTTTGATGTATGATCACCCTTTTCAAGGTAAGAAAGATTATTCGTCTTTTATTACTCTGAATGATGATGTGATTCCTGATGCGACCGAGTTTTTGATTCAATGCTATCAGGCAATGGGGTTGCAAGGGGTAAAGGAGCCTATTATGCGTGCTATGTACTTGATGATTTCCCTTCAACAAGGGGAACCTTATGCAGGCTGGGCGGACCAATATACAGTAGATGATTTGAAACCGGCTCATGCCCGTTCTTATGAACCGCGCAGTGTGAACACCGGTACTACCGTCCGTCTTGTTAATTTAATGATGGATTACTATAAACTTACAGCTGATACTCGTTTCCTGTCGGGGATTCCTGCTGCAATTCGTTTTTTGGAATCAATGAAATTACCGGAATCGGATGTGAAGAAATGGAAGCGTCAGTCTACTAATCCGGAAGCTATTTTGGTTCCTCGTTTTGTTGATCCTGATACAGGTAAACCACTGTATGTCCATCGTAAGGGAAGTAATGTGAAAAATGGAACGTATTATATTGATCAGAATATAGAAAATACAATAGCTCATTATAATTCGGCAACTTTTGTGAATCCTGGTGAACTGCGTCGCCGTTATGAGGAAGTGAAGAAACTTCCTGTATCCGAGTTGGCGAAGAATTCACCTTTGCTACAGGATCATTTGGTTCCTTTACCTAAATATTATACTCGTTTACGTGGAAAAGCTACGGAAGAAGTTGCCCGGAAATTGGTGAAATCACTGACTAAGGACGGTTGCTGGCTCTCTCCTTTAAAGTCAACCTCGAACCCGTATAAGCCATATACTGTTTCAGGACCTAGTGAGGAAACGAAATATATAGCTACCTTTGTAGGGGACGAGCACGATACATCACCTTATCCGTGTACTACCGGAGAATTGTGCATCTCTGTAGGGGATTATATTGATAATATGATAAAATTAATTAGTTACCTTGAAAAGTAAAAGTTTGTTAGGTATAGGTTTATGAAGAATGCTGTAATTTGTTTATTGTTGTTCGGGATATGTCTGACGGTTTCTGCTCAAGAAAAGGTGGAAACCGTCTCTATGCGTTATGAAACGCAGAATGATATGCCGCTGTTTTATCAGAAGCTGAAAGAAAGTCTGACTTATCCTATGGCATGGGGGAACTCTTCTATCCGAAATTTTGAAAAATGGCGTGAAGAGGCTAGAAAAGTTTTGTTGGATTGTATGCAGCCTGCTCCTCCTGTAGCGGCTTTTGATAAAGAAGTGATAGATATTGAGCGGAGGGAAGGGTATACAGTGGAAAAAATTCTGTTTAATGTTTCGAAATATTCCCGTGTTCCCGCTTATCTGTTGGTCCCTGAGGGGAAGGGACCATTTCCTGCAGTGTTATTACTTCACGACCATGGGGCCCATTTCTCAATAGGGAAAGAGAAGATGGTACGTCCGTTCGGTGTGGAGGCATCTGTGACAGCCAATGCGGATGATTGGGCGGAAAGATGTTATGATAAACAGTATGTGGGTGATTATCTGGCAAGCCATGGATATGTAGTGCTTGCTGTGGATGCCTTGTTTTGGGGGGAACGGGGACGTAAGGAAGGAGTACGCTATGACTCACAGCAAGCGTTGGCTGCCAATATGCTACAGATGGGAATGTCATGGGGGGCCTTGATTGTTTGGGATGATATCCGTAGTGCTGAGTTTTTGGCTACATTGCCTATGGTCAGTAAAGATAGAATAGGTACTATGGGCTTTTCTATGGGAGCACATCGTGCTTGGATGGTCAGTGCCGCTACAGATGTGGTGAAGGCAGGCGCTGCTGTGTGCTGGATGAATACTACAGATAGCTTAATGACACTTACCAATAATCAGAACAAAGGCGGGTCTGCTTATTCCATGATTATTCCCGGAATACGGAATTGGATGGATTATCCTCATGTGGCATCTATCGCCTGCCCCAAACCGATGTTGTTCATCAATGGCTTGCGGGACAAACTTTTTCCTGTAAAGGGCGTTGAAAGCGCTTTCTCTACCATGCAGGATGTATGGAAGAGTCAATCGGTAGAAAATCTGTTGACTACCAAGTTCTATGATTTGCCTCATTTTTGCAGTAAGGAGATACAGGCTGATATACTTGAGTTCTTTAATCAAAATTTAAAATAGAAAGCGATGAAAATTAAGATGTTGATGGCATTTGTTGCCTTGTTGTTTTCTGCTTTTACGGCAGACCGCACAATTACTATCTTTATGATAGGTGACTCGACTATGGCTAACAAACCCTTAGAGGGAGGTAATCAGGAACGTGGATGGGGCCATGTGCTGGGAGGATATTTCAGTGAGAATATTCGTGTGGAAAACCATGCTAGAAATGGTCGGAGTTCTAAAAGTTTTATTGATGAAGGATTGTGGGAGGTAGTAATTAATAAAGTAAAGCCGGGTGATTATGTTTTTATTCAGTTTGGGCATAATGATGAGAAGGCCGATGAGAAACGTCATACTGATCCCGGATCTACTTTTGATGCCAATCTACGCCGTTTTGTAAAAGAAACACGTGCCAAAGGAGGAATTCCCGTTTTGTTCAATGCTATAGTTCGCCGTAATTTTCGGAATAATAAAAATGCGGTGGCCGAAGATGATGTGCGCAAGGATTTGTCAAAGGGGGGTGTTTCTCAAGATGGAGAAGTGCTGATTGACACTCATGGAAAATATTTGGATTCTCCGCGCAATGTGGCAAAAGAATTGGATGTGCCTTTTGTGGATATGAATAAGATAACGCATGATTTGGTGCAGAGAATGGGGCCGGAGGCCTCAAAAAAATTGTTCATGTGGATTCCTGAAGGCGTGTGTGCAGCTTGTCCGAAAGGCCGTGAGGATAATACGCACCTGAATGTATATGGGGCGCGTACTATTGCAGGTTTGACAGTGGATGCTATAGCTAAAGAGGTTCCTGTATTGGGGCCTTTTATACGTCATTATGATTTTGTTGTGGCAAAAGATGGCAGTGGTGATTTCTTTACCATTCAGGAAGCGATCCATGCTGTTCCCGATTTTCGTAAAGCAGGACGCACTACTATTCTAGTCCGTAAAGGGGTATATAAAGAAAAAGTGGTTATTCCTGAAAGCAAGATTAGTGTTTCTTTGATAGGTGAGGACGGAGCAATTCTGACAAATGATGATTTTGCTGCTAAAAAGAACTATTTCGGAGAAGAAATGTCTACCTCCGGTTCATCAACCTGTTATATCTATGCTCCCGATTTCTATGCTGAGAATATCACCTTCGAGAATAGTGCCGGCAGAGTAGGGCAGGCAGTGGCCTGTTTTGTTAGTGGAGATCGCGCTTATTTCAAAAACTGTCGTTTTTTGGGAAATCAGGATACTTTGTATACTTATGGCAAAGACAGTCGTCAGTTTTATGACCATTGTTATATAGAGGGTACAGTGGATTTTATTTTTGGCTGGTCTACGGCATTGTTTAAGGATTGCACCATCCATAGTTTGGGTGATGGGTATGTTACCGCTCCTTCTACAGATCAAGGCAAAAAATATGGCTATGTTTTTATAGGCTGTAAATTGACGGGTGTGGCTGAGGCTCAGAAGGTGTATTTGTCCCGTCCTTGGCGTCCTTATGCACAGGCTGTTTATATTCATTGTGATTTGGGAAAGCATATTCTTCCGGTGGGTTGGAACAACTGGGGCAAAAAAGAAAATGAGGAAACCGTATTCTATGCTGAATACCGGAATACGGGAGAAGGGGCGGCTACCGCTTCGCGTGCTTCGTTTGGAAAGCAACTGAACGATATCAGTAATTATAATGAAGCACAGATTTTGGCAGGTGATGACGGATGGAATCCTGTGGAAAATGGAAATGTATTGTTGCAGAATTTAAAGAGATAAGCTGTTTTTTCTTCATGTAATAATACTTTGTCACTGTAGGGATGGATCTTATTTACCCCTATGGAAAATGTCAAGGAAGAGTGGAATGATAAAAGGGGTATTTAACTTTGCCCCTTTTATTTTTTTAGGAACTTGTATGTCAGTATCTCTCGTTTTTTATGTATTTTTGCCATACTATATATGAAAATCTACGAAATGAAAAGACACATTCTGTTTATACTTACTTTGCTGCTCTTTTTTTATGCAAAAAGTCAGCCTAATTGTATCTTTACTCATTATTCTTCGGAAAACGGTTTATCTCAGAACTCCATCATGAGCATGGTACAAGACCATAATGGAGTTTTATGGTTCTCTACTTGGGATGGAATCAACCGGTTCAATGGTTATGACTTCAAAGTTTATAAAGCCAGACAAGGGAATAAAATTACTATGACTAACAACCGGGTAGACTTATTGGAAGTAGACCCTTATAATTATATTTGGCTGCAAACGTATGATTACCGTGTGTATCGTTTTGACCAAAGAACAGAGAAATTCGAACAAATCCCTGCTGAAGGTGAAGAGGAGGGTATGCGTTTCTCTTCTATTAAAATATTGCCCGACAGTGTCATTTGGCTACTTTCTGAAAATGAGGGGGCTGTCCGTGTGAAAACAAACCCTAAAGATTACAGTATAACTACCCAAGTATATGCTACTCATAGTCGTGGAGGAAATGCCGTTCATATTAATCAGGTTTTTAGCGATGCTTACAATCAAGAGTGGTTGCTTACTGATAACGGTCTGCTGAAGATTACGAATGATAAAGAAGAGCCTGTCTCTTATTTTGTGAATATCCAGTCAGGCAAAGATGAACCCGTACAGGCCTTCTACTCTTTTTGCAGTTATGGTGACGAACTTTATTTTGGATCAGACAGAGGACGGATATGGTGCTATTCTTTGCAGAATGAAATCTTTCGTCTTTGGGAATTGCCGGTAAAGGATAAAGTGATTGCTATAAATGAAATAAAAGGTATGGGACTGTTGATAACAACTGCCCATGAAGGATTGATATTGTACCATTCGGATACAAAAGAGTGTAAAGTCTATAATAAATCCAATTGTCCCGAATTCCCGGCAGACGCTTTCCGTTCTGTTTATGTTGACAGTAAGCAGGAAGCATGGTTTGAGATGACCGAATGGGGAAAAGTTTGTCATTTCAATCCTTTGACGGAAGTATTTAAGCAAGAAAAGATGCAAGTGGAGCCTCGTGGTGCCGATCGTTCCTATCCCAGTTTTCATATTTGTGAAGACTTGAACGGTAATTTGTGGGTACATCCGCAAGGAGGAGGGCTTTCTTGGTATGACAGAGAGGCAAATCGGCTGTTGCCTTTCTATAATGATCCCGATTCACCCGATTGGCACTTTTCCAATAAATTACATTCCATGTTATCCGATAAGCAAGGCAATCTTTGGTTATGTACTCATTCTAAGGGGTTGGAGAAGATTACTTTTTTAGGAAGCCAGTTCCATATTTATCCCCGCATGGGTCACAGTTATGACTTGAATTCCAATACGGTACGTGCGTTGTTTGAAGATAGCGAACATCGCATCTGGATGGGAAAACGGGACGGTCAGATTGAAATTTATTCTTCTGATTTAGATTTTCAGGGTATTCTGACTGAAGAGGGGATTATAGCTAAATCTGGTAGGCCGTTAAGTGGAGTTCCTTATCATATCATGCAAGATTCTCGCGGAAACATTTGGATTGCTACTAAAGGGGATGGTATTATTCTGGCAGAAAAGGAGGGGGCACATTTTAAGTTTACTCGATTCAAATATGATGAAGATGATATTTATAGCCTGAGTCATAATAGTGTTTACTGGTTACATGAAGACAAGCATGGACGTATTTGGGTGGCAACTTTTGGTGGAGGGTTGAATTATATTCAGAAAACTCCTGAAGGGAAATATGTGTTTATTAGTTCTAGAAATAACCTGAAAGGTTTTCCGTATGACCGTTGTTATCGTGTACGCCATATCACTTCTGATAAGAAGGGGAATATATGGGTGGGGAGCAGTGATGGCGCACTTAGTTTTAAAGAGGATTTTAAGGATCCGGAGTCGATTGTGTTCCATCTTTATGCACGTATCCCCGATGATATGAATTGTCTGAGCAACAATAACGTATATCGGGTTGTAACCACTTCTCAAGGAGAAGTTTATTTAGCTACATTTGGTGGTGGCCTTAACCAACTTGTTTCCATGAACGGAGAAGGGGGAGCTGTATTTAAATCCTATACAGTGAAGAATGGTCTGCCTTCAGATATCCTGTTGTCTGTAGAAGAGGATGACACGGGGAATCTGTGGATAAGTACGGAAAACGGATTGAGTAAATTTATTCCGTCCGAACAGCGTTTTGAAAATTATAATGAACGGGATTTTGGGGGCAAAATACGTTTTGAGGAGGGGACATCGCTGAATCTTAGTTCCAGTACCCTACTCTTTGGCACCAGTCGTGGTATGCTTTATTTTGAACCGGAACATATCAAGAAAAGCAATTATGTTCCATCCATTGTTTTCGGAACGTTGAAAATATCCAATCAGGAGGTGATTCCGGGTGTATCAGGCAGTTTGTTGCGACAGTCTCTTGATAATACAGAACACCTGGTACTTTCGCACAAGGAGAATATTGTAACTTTGTCCTTTGCAGCCTTGGATATGATTTATCCTGAAAATATCCGTTATGCTTATCGTTTGCATGGATTTGATAAGGAATGGAATTATGTGGATAAACAACGTACCGCTACATACACCAATCTGCCGAAAGGGGATTATGTATTTCAGGTTAAATCGACCAATAGTGATGGGGTTTGGGTAGAGAATGAGCGCAGTTTGAGAATCACCATTCAGCCTTCGTTTTGGGAAACAGCTTGGGCTATGGCAATTTATATTCTTGCTTTTCTGTTGATTCTGTTTTCAGGAGTATATATATTGTTTACCATTTATCGTCTGAAACATGAAGTGTCTGTGGAACAGCAGGTTTCTGATATAAAGCTTCGCTTTTTTACAAATATTTCTCACGAACTTCGCACTCCGCTAACGTTGATTGCAGGTCCTGTAGAATATGTTTTGAAAAACAAGACTTTGCCAGATGATGTACGTGAGCAATTGCATGTAGTAGAACGTAATACCGACCGTATGCTTCGCTTGGTGAACCAAATTCTTGATTTCCTGTCTCTTATACACATCTCCGAGCCCACGAGACGCTCATGAATCTCGT
>ERZ1027275.278-NODE-278-length-12186-cov-5.393620_pt1 | contig 12186 bp, 10 predicted proteins | sample MGYA00519255_ERZ1027275 | MGnify/ENA primary metagenome ERZ1027275 (study PRJEB26926, sample SAMN06164427) | human gut metagenome | biome: ENVO:00009003; feature: ENVO:2100002; material: ENVO:00002003 | host: Homo sapiens | place: USA | collected 2012 ...
CGAGATTCATGAGCGTCTCGTGGGCTCGGAGATGTGTATAAGAGACAGGCCGATGAACATATTGCAGAACACGGGGCCGAGGAACGTCAAATTCAGCCACTGCCGCACGGCGATCACACAGCCTGCCAGCAGGAAGAACAGGAAGTTAAAGTACGTAAAAACGTTTTTTGCGATGATCTCCCGGACCGACGCGCCGGGAGACTCCACCGGCGCGTTGCCCCAGCCGCCGTCCAGCCGCTCCTGCGCCTGCGCGGCGCTTAAGCCCGTCTCGGCGTCCGCCTCCAAAACGGGGATCTCCTGCCGCTGCGGCCCGTCCGGCTCCTTTGGTTTTCGTTTCAGGAATGACGCTGCCACAAATGCCGTCCTCCTCCAAGTAGTTGCTGATATCATATCACATCTGCGGCAAAATTTATCAACAAACTGTATATTTTCAGAAAATCGTAAGAAATCATGCACCGGACGGGGAAATTCCGATACCGCCCATACTGCTTGCGGAAAAAGATCAGCATTTGATCGTGATTGCTCTTGTAATCAGCAAGTACGCTCGCTTGCCTTACATATGGAGACGTCCGTTTGGATGCGGGAAAGCGCGTGATATGGAAAGGGCGGTTCTGGCGGAAGGACGTCTGGCGAGGATGGAGAAACAGAACGCTTCTTTCAGATTCCCGTTTCTTCACCTCTTGCTTCGTCGTGCGTCGCTGGAGCGGAAAATCCGCAGTGTTATCCGAATAACGTGTTTTACTTGAAACTATTTGCGGATTGGGTATAATGGAAGTACAATCATGCCAAAAGAATACATCCCTTCCTTTAAAAAGGAAGTCGTCCGCCGATATGAACAAGGGATCACTTTGAACGCACGCAGCCGGGAGCTCCACATTGCGCTCAGTACCCGTTGCCATTGGCGCAAAGAATACTGTTCTATCCAAACGGCCAACCACGCCTGCACGGCGAAGGCAATTGCTCCGTTTTCCGCAATAACTGTTGGCATGGGTGCGTGCGCTTGGTATAATGGAATGGATAAAACCGGTAGCCGGGGAGGCAGCTATGGAATACTATGCGAAATCCGAAAATCTGCAGGGGCATCAGGAAACTGTGAAGGAGCATTTACAAAAGGTCGCTGCGCTTGCGCGGGAGTACGGGGAGGCGCTTGGCCTTGCAGATGCCGCAGGACTGGAAGGGCTGGTACATGATTTTGGAAAGTATACCGAGGCGTTTCAGGATGTGTGGAAAGGCAAACGAACAGGCGTTGACCATGCGATAAGCGGGGCCTGCTTTCTGGAATGCTGCTATAGGGGAAGACCCGGCAGCCGTCCTGTGATAGAGGCGGTCAATGGACACCATGCCGGTCTTGTGGCCTACGATATGATAAAGGCGGAGCTGCACGCGATTGCAGATGATCGTAAGCAAGCCCACGGAAACGCCGGAAAAACGCCCTCGATTGAAAACGCAGCGCAGCTGAAAGAGGCAAACGCCGCGTTTCAAAAGGATTTTCCTGATTTCAGACTGCCAAAGCTTCCGATACCTCCTGCCGATGAACTGGAATCCATGCTGTATACCAGATTGCTGTTTTCCTGTCTGGTGGATGCAGACTACACGGCCTCTGCAATGAATGACGACAGTACATACCTTGATCGTGCGGAGGACTGCTATTTTGACCCGCAGGCGCTTCTGGAAACACTGTACGCCTATTGCGGCAGCATCCGGCAAGCCTCCACTGCGGACAAAACCCTGAATCAGTACCGGGATCAGGTCTTTGAACAGTGTGGGAAGATGGGTGATAAGCCGGAGAGATTATATACGCTGACGGCGCCTACCGGAACCGGAAAAACGCTGGCGCTGCTGCACTTTGCGCTGCGGCACTGCCTGAAGCATGGGAAAAAGCGGATCATTATTGTCCTCCCGTTTTTGACGTTGGCGGAACAGAATGCAGATACGTATGCTAAAATCATTCCAAACGTGCTGGTCGACCATAGCCAAAGTGATTTACCGGAGGAGGCCCGGGAGCTGGCCGCCAGATGGAGCGCTCCGGTCATCATCACCACGTCTGTCCGTTTTTTTGAAGCTCTGTTTTCAGACCGCCCGACCGTTTGCCGAAAGCTCCACAACATTGCAGGCAGCGTTGTGGTATTTGACGAGGCCCAGAGCCTGCCCGCCAGTCTGACCTCCGCCACGCTTCGCGCAGTGAATGCGCTGTGCAGCCGCTATCACACGACCATGGTATTCTCCACAGCGACGCAGCCGGATTTTGCCGCGCGAAAGGATCTGAATTGGACGCCCTGTGAGATCCTTCCGGAGCACAGAAAATTGTTCGAGGCTCTGAAGCGGGTGAATGTGGAATGGCGGATCGGGAATGAAACGCCCCTCGAAGCCATTGCGGAGGAAATGGCGGGCTGTGCGCGGGTCTGCGCCATCGTCAATCTGCGCCGTCACGCCCGGCAGATCGCTGACGTACTGTCACGGCTTTGCCCCGAAGACACGGTTTTCTTTCTTACCACGGACCTGTGCCCCGCGCACCGGAGCCGGCAAATTGAGATCATCCGTCAGCGGCTGAAGCAGAAGCTGCCCTGCCGGGTCGTGGCGACCCAGTGCATCGAGGCTGGGGTAGACCTTGACTTTGAAACGCTGTATCGCGCGCTGGCTCCGCTGGATTCCATCATTCAGGCTGCCGGACGCTGCAATCGGAACGGCTGCGGTTCTATGGGGCAAGTGATCGTATTTCGCCCGGAGGACAGCCGTATGCCGTATCCTGACGACTGGTACAACAATGCTGCGGTCACAGTACAGGAAATGAATCCGCCGTTTTCCATCCATGACCCGGAGAACATCCGGGAATACTACCGGCGGCTGTTTGACGGCACGGTCGATAAACCGGAGCTGACGAAGGCAATCGACGCACGGGCCTTTGCAGAAACGGCGGCGCAATACAAGCTGATCGCCAGCGCCGGTGCACAGGTCATTGTTCCCTATGCCGCAGAGCGGGAGCTGTATGAACAGATCGCAGAGCAGCTGCGAACGCAGGGCGTCACCGGCGCGCTGCTGAAGCAGGCGGCGCCGATCACCCTGACCTGTTTTGCAAAAAATCTGGCCCTGTATGCCGAGCAGATTCCGTTTGCCCGCCGTGGCAGAGAACAGTCTGCCGAACAGGCCGCAGGCAGCAATGTCTATCTGCTGTGCCAGCAGTATGAGGACCTGTATTCGGAGCAGCTGGGCCTGCATTTTCCGCAGGAAGAACGATTTGATTCTATATTTTGAAAAAAAGCACACTGGTTGTCCGGATTATTGGACAGCTGGTGTGCTATTCTATTTTTCGTGGATACTTGACAAATTACCCGTTATATTTCATACTTATTTTGTCAGATATTTCATTCTTCTAACAGACACGTGCTATGGACGTCCTGTTCACAGTCCGAATCAGGACGAACAAATTACGGAGGTGAAGCGTATTTGAAAGAAATCACGATCGAGGTCTGGGGAGATTTCGCCTGTTTCTCTGCCCCTTATGCAAAAGTAGAACGGCTGACCTACCCATTCCCAACCCCATCAGCCGCCAGAGGGATTTTATCGGCAATTTATATGAAACCGAAGGAGTTCCGCTGGCAGATCAACCGCATTGAGGTATTGAACCCCATCCGCTATATCAGCTTCAAGCGCAACGAGGTCAAATGTACCGTCGGTTCGGAGCCGATCTCCACCGAGGAGGAGCGAACGCAGCGGCAGACGACGGCGCTGCAGGACGTCCGCTACCGGATCGCGGCGTCGATCATTCCCCGCCCGGCTTTTGCGGGAAAAGAGCTCCAACTGTATGAGCAGGCGCTGCGGCGCATCCGAACGGGAAAATGTTTCCACCAGCCGGAGCTTGGAATGCGCGAGTTTGTCTGCTATTTTGAGGAGAGCGACGGGACGCGTTCGCCTATCCAGCAGTCGATGGACGCAGGGCTGATGGTCTACGACCTGTTTGCGCCGGATGATGTGGAGGTCACGAAAAAGACGAAGATCAAAATGTCCCTGTTCCACGCGGTCATGGAGAACGGCGTGATTCTGATCCCGCCCTATGACAGTCCGGAGGTTCTGAAGGGGGAAGGCCTATGCTGAAAGCACTATATGACTACGGAGTACGCCGCCAGCTGGCTTTGCCGCCGGGATTCGCGGGGAAAACCATGAAGGCATATATTTCCCTCTCTGAAAGCGATGACCATGTCAGCGTCTATCTGGGGGGAGACGAGCCTGTTCCGTGCCCGGATATCGGCAGTCTGGCCAACGGCAAGGATAAGAGTAATGTTCTTGCAGAGAAGCGCTCTGTCGTCATTCCCGAGGAGCCCGGAAGCAAAAGCACATTCTTTTTGGAGGCACTCCGCAGCGCGGCAGAGGAAGAACCGCTGCTGAAGGTCTGCGTCCGTGCACTGGAAACGCCTGAACTTGCGGCGGCCGTTCGCGCAGAGCTGGATCGGGCCAAAATCAAGCCGGGAGATCGGATCTCATTTCGGGTCAACGGGCAGTCTATCCTGCAATCGGAAAAACTTCGTACATGGTGGAAGTCCTACCGAAAGCAGTTTTCTGCGGCGGACGAACGCCCATCCGCCCTGTGCCTGATCACCGGCGAACCGACGGTTCCCATGACGACGACCACGCCGATACAGGGTCTGCGAGTCGTCGGAGGGCACGCGAGCGGGGATGCGCTGATTTGCTTTGACAAGACGGCATTCTGCTCCTATAACCAGAAAAAAGCGGCGAACGCACCTGTTTCGGAAGAGGCTTTCAGCGTCGTGAAGGCTGCGCTGGATGATCTTTTGAAGGATGCGCCGATCCTTGCAGGAATGAAATTTGTCCACTGGTTTGACCGCGAGATTCCACAGGAGGATGATCCGCTTTATACTGTGGACTTTGGTTATGATCTGCCGGAGGATGAAACGGACGAGGAAGCAGAACCGGAAGCCGCCGTCAACGAGCTGACAGCGCGAAATCAGGCGAATCAAATTCCGGAAAGCGTCTATTCCGGGCAGCCTGTTCCCGATTTGGACAACGTATCCTACTATATTCTGCTGCTGTCCGGCGCAAACAGCCGCGTTATGATCCGCAGATATGACAGAGGCAGCTATCCGGATCTTCGCCGCAATCTGGGACAATGGTATGCCGATCTGGCACTGACCAATCAGGGCGGTACCGGAAACATCAGGCCTGTGAAGCTGGCTGCTCGTCTGCTTCGTCTTTTAAAATTCCAGAAAACCGACAGCCGACCCTTTGAGCGGCTGTCAAAGGAGCTGGCCGGGATCACCCCGGCGGTCGTGCAGGCGATTTTGTCAGGCAGATGCCTGCCGGATGCCGTCGCGGCAAAGGCGCTGGCCTATATTCGCTCGGAGCTGCTGTCGAACGACGACAGCGACACGCGAAGCACCCTGCCCAACAGTCTGGCCTGCCAATGGCTGAAGGTCTGGCTGCTCCGGAAAAATCGAATCCATCATCAGGAGGGAACAATTTTGGAAGCATACAATCTGCATCTTCGCAATGCCGCATATCACTGCGGCGGATTGATGGCCGTATATGCGGCGATCCAGAGGACGGCCATGCCGGACGTCAATACCGGCATTGTGGAGCGGTACTACGCCTCCGCCATTCAGATGCCCGCGCTGGTCATCGGCCAGCTCAGCAGCCGCTCAAATCACCATCTGGAAAAGATCGAAAACGGGTGGCTCGCCGATAAATACCGCGAGAAGCTGCAGGAAATTTCCGTCGCGCTGGGGACGTCCATTCCTGCTACGCTGAATCTGGAACAGCAGTCCTATTTTGCGCTGGGCTACTATCAGATGGGCGCGAAGCTCAATCAGGAGAGAAACAGAAACGTCGCCGCCGCCAGAGAAAAGACCGGCGCGGCAGAAGAATAAGAGGAGGAGTATCTTATGGCAATTCAGAACCGATATGAGTTCATGTATTACGTTGCGTGCACAAATTGTAACCCGAACGGAGATCCGGACATGGGCAATATGCCCCGGCTCGATCCGCAGACCATGCAGGGCTTCATCACCGACGCTGCAACCAAGCGCCGCATTCGAAATTACGTGGAGCTGGCCCATCAGGGCGAGCCCGGCATGAACATCATCATCCAGCAGGCAACCAACATCAACCGCCATATCGCGGAGGCCAAGCGGGCAGCCGGTGTTGAAGACTGCGCAAAGGCAAAGGAAGCCGTTTACGCGGGCAGAAAAAAGGCCTGTGAGCTGTTCTACGATGTACGTACCTTCGGCGCAGTCATGTCCACAGGCCCCAACGCGGGGCAGGTGCGCGGGCCGGTGCAGATCACCTACGGAAAAAGTCTGGACGCCGTTCTTCCGCTGGACATTTCCATCACCCGTATGGCGGTCGCCGACAAGGTAAAGGATGGCGCTACAGTAGAGGATTACGCGGCATGGGAGCAGGAGCAGCCGGAGGACAAGCTTCGCACAATGGGCCGCAAGCAGATCATCCCCTTTGGCCTGTACGAGGTTCGCGGCTTCGTCAGCGCCAACCTTGCTGAAGAGACCGGGTTTGATGACGAAGATTTGAATGTCCTGTTTGAAGCCATTCTGAATATGTACGAGCATGACCACTCCGCCAGCAAGGGTGAAATGGCCGTCGTTTCTCCGCTGATTATTTTCAGGCACGTTGGCACGGATACCGACGCGGCGCAGAGAATCCGTCAGGCCAAACTGGGCTGCGCCCCGGCCCACAAGCTCTTTGATCTGGTCAAGGTCACGAAAAAAGCTTCCGTTTCCTATCCCAGAAGCTATCGGGATTATGACGCGCTTGTCTCTCTGGACAGGGTTCCCAAGGGCGTGCAGATCGGGTTCAAGCCAAGCGCCTTTGAGCCGGTAGTCTGGGACGCGCTTCCCGCAGACGAAGACTGGTTCTGCCATGGATGAGTGGGAGCCGATTCCTCTTTCCCGACTGTCTCACGCAGGGTTCTGCCTGCGTCGGGCTGCACTGCTGACCAATGAGCAGGTCTGGGCAGAAAGTGCGGATACCGCAAAAGGACGTTCTGAGCATGAGCGGGTCCACACGCAGCGGATAGAACGCCGGGGCGATTCAGCAAAGCTGTATGAGTTCCCTGTATTCTCCAAAGCTATGGGAGTTTCCGGGAAATGCGACTGCATAGAAGCGGAAGTATCCGCCCAGGGCTGCATGATCCCTGCGCTGGATTTCCCGGTCAGGCTGTATCCGGTTGAGTACAAGCACGGAAAACTCCGCGCAGAACAGGAATATGAGGTTCAGCTGTGCGCGCAGGCCATGTGTCTGGAAGAAATGTTCCAGACACAGATCCCGGAGGGCGCCATCTACTACATCACATCGCACCGCCGCTATCCGGTCTCTTTTACAGCGGAGCTCCGCAGTCTTGTAAAGGAAACAATCGAAAGGATCGAGGCGTTTCGCCGAAGCTTTTCGATCCCGCCGGCGGAATACGGGGCGAAATGCAAGGCGTGCTCCCTGCGGGAGCACTGCCTTCCCAGCGTGCAGCGATCCGCGTCCGGCTACTGTATGCAGCTGCGCAAAGAGGCCATGCACGAGGAGGATGTCCCATGAAAAAGCTGCTGGAGACGCTCTATATTACAACGCCTGAAAGCTATCTGTTTGAGCGGAACGGGAATATCTGCATCTCCATCGGCGGTGCAGAAAAGGCCGCTGTTCCAATCACACAGGTGAACTCCATCGTTCTGTTCGGAAAGAACACACTCTCAACTGCGTTGCTCTCATTTTGCTCCAAAAACGACGTGACGATTACATTTCTCAGCGAGAACGGCTTTTTTCTGGGGCGGCTATGCGGCCCGGTCAGCGGAAATGTGCTGTTAAGAAAGCGCCAGTATGAAACACTGGCAGATACAGCCTTTGCAAACCGGTTTGTCAAGGATCTGCTGTTCTGTAAGCTGCGAAACAGCAGATCTGTGTTGGTGCGGTATGCCCGTACTGCCTCTGATGAAGCAGAAAAGAGCGGTGTTGCTGCGGCGGCAGCTGATTTGACCGCAATCGCAAATCGTCTGGATGACTGTACGGACATTGATTCCATGCGCGGAATCGAGGGCGCAGCTGCGTCTGTCTACTTCTCTCGCTTTGACGATCTGCTCTCCAGTCCGAAGGGATACCGCTTTGAGACGAGAAGTCGGCGTCCGCCGCTGAACGAAGTCAATGCGGTGCTGTCTTTTGTCTATACGCTGTTGGCACATGACGTTCGATCTTCGATGGAAGCTGTGGGGCTGGACCCTGCCGCCGGGTATCTGCACACCCTTCGCCCGGGGCGGCTATCCTTTGCGCTGGACATCATGGAGGAGCTGCGTGCGCCCCTGTGCGACCGGCTGGTCATTTCCATGTTCAACAGGGATCAGTTTCAGACGCAGGATTTTACGACAGACTTTGAAGCGGTATACCTCAGCGAGAAAGGACGGCGAAAGGTTCTTGAACAGTGGCGGGCCAGAAAGCACGAGTCCATTCAGCACCCGTTTTTGAAGGAGAAAGTTCCCATTGGGATGATCCCATACGTACAGTCTATGCTGTTTGCCCGTGTGCTGCGCGGGGATCTGGATCGATACCCGCCGTTTGTGTGGAGGTCATGACATATGATGCTGGTCGTAACCTATGATGTGGACACATCGGATTCTGCCGGGCAAAAGCGCTTGCGGAAAGTAGCAAAGATCTGTGAACGACACGGGATGCGTGTTCAAAACTCCGTGTTTGAGGTGCTCGTGGACGCTTCACAGCTGGTCGTGCTGAAACAGGAACTGGGAAAAGCTATCGATATGGAGCAGGATTCTGTCCGCTTTTATCGACTCGGCAATTCATACGAGAACCGGATCGAAAGCATGGGACGCAAGCCCCACGTGGAAGCAGGAAGTGCCTTGATCTTTTAACGCCAACCCCTCCCGTACACATTTTTGCGGCAGGTTGGCGCATGAAATCCATGCAAGATATACAGCTTTTGGATCTCTTCTTGGAAAACCAAAGGAAGCCAGACATAAAACTGTATCATCTTTCGGCAATTTGCCGCAAAACCTCATGACGGACTTGTGGAAAATTGCAGTCGCCCCTCCCGCAGGGGCGTGAGTAGAAATAGCAATTCAAAATCGCCCGTTGCGGGCCAATCGGGGTCGCCCCTCCCGCAGGGGCGTGAGCAGAAATGGTGTACTCGCGGAGAAATTTCACATCCTGACCAGCACTGGAGCGCTGAATCTCCAGTTATTTGACTGCAAATACGAGGATGTCCGAAAGGCAGCTGTTTTGCAGACGCTTGAGGCAATCTTCTCGAAGCATTGACACGGAAAACGAAGAAAGGAAAAAGAGGAAAAAAGATGACCAGACAATATCAGATTCAAAAAATCACCGGGAAACCGGACTGGAATAAGATCGAAAAAGCGCCGATCGACCAGAAACTGTGGCTACCCTGTGAGCAGATCAGCGCCTACGCGCAGCTTGCGTACGATGACAGCAGACTGTATGTGCGCCTTCACGCGGAGGAACCAACGATCCGCGCAGAAAATACCGGCATGCTTGATCAGCCGTGTCAGGACAGCTGCCTGGAGTTTTTCTTCAGCGCCGCAGAGCAGGATGCGCGATATATCAACATTGAGCTGAACCCCAGCCTGTGCATCTATTTCGGATTTGGGACCGGAAGAGAGGATCTGATGCGGATCCTGCTTCCGGACGGCGCAAAGACCTTGCATGCAGCCAGCGAAAGAACGCCCAGTGGCTGGGATGTGACGTATGAGCTTCCTTTTCAGCTGCTGCGGCTGTTCTTCCCGGATTTTGCTCCGTCCGGAACAATCCGGGGCAATTTCTACAAATGCGGCGATCTGACCATGCAGGAGCATTATCTTGCGTGGAACCGCGTGTACGCGGAACGGCCCGATTTCCATCTTCCGAAGTACTTTGGAGCGTTGATTTTTCCTGAATAAGCAAGCAGCCCGGCTCTGAATTCCGAGTCGGGCTGTTAAAGATGGCGGCATCTCATTGTATCAATGGGATGCCGCCATTTTGCTATCACCGTCCGAAGCTGCCGGTCTACTGCCGGTCCAGTGATATCCACTAGTCGGAAACGGACGATACCGTCTCTGTCAACCGAGCAGAGCGGCTTCTCTTTCCATCTGATGTGGATCAGACCGTCTTCCAGCAGCTTCGCGTCCAATTCCTTGCGCAGAAGCTGTTGTTCAACCTCACGCAGAAATCTTTCCTTCTGCGGTGCGTTTTCTTCGCTCATTTCTAACCTCCAATCTGTAGCGCCCTTTTTGAGCGCAAAAAGGGCTGGACTTGGTTCGTGAAAACCAACAATCCAGCGCCCATAACTTTGTGAAAGATTTTTCTTCGATTTTTTTGAAATCCAGCCGCCGCAGCCCTCTGAAAAAGGGCGCTGACAGCAAAAATTCCTTGAATATGGAAAAGCAGAGGTTCAAAACCCCTGCCATCCGTGATTTCATCTATGGAGTTACCAAAGAATTTTGAGAATAAAAAATTGCCGAACCCATTGAGATGACTGGCTTTTTGCCATTTCATCTATAGTGTTCGGCAATCATGGTCCGAGTGACTGGATTCGAACCAGCGGCCTCTTGAACCCCATTCAAGCGCGATACCAAACTTCGCCACACCCGGATAGCTATTGAATTAGCTTATGTATCATAGCATATCCGGGTGGGTTTTGCAAGAGGTATTTTTATTTTTTACGCCAGCAGCTTTGCGGCGGCTTCGGCCAGGCGGGCGAGTTGGGCGTTTGCCTGCTCCACGGTCGGCTTGACGGCGGACAGGTAGGCCTTGATCTTCGGCTCGGTGCCGGACGGGCGGATGATGACCTTGCTGCCGCCGGGCAGGCGGTATTCCAGCACGTTCGCTTTCGGCAGGCCGGTGCCCTCGGCCTCGTAATCCGTATAGCCCTCGACCGGAAGTCCGGCGATCTCGCGCAGCGGCTGCGTGCGCAGGCCCTGCATGAGACTGGCCATCTTCTCCATGCCCGTCTCGCCCGCAAAGGCAAAGCTCTTCTGGGCGTTGCAGTAGCAGCCGAACTCGGCATAGAGCGCGTCGATGGCGTCGCCGAGCGTCATGCCCTTTTTGGCGTACCACGCGGCAGCCTCGCAGATGAGGAGCACAGCGTTGACCGCGTCCTTGTCGCGTGCGTGCGTACCGGACAGGTACCCGTAGCTCTCCTCAAAGCCGAAGATATAGCGCTCCGGATGGCCGCCCTGCTCCAGCAGGGCGATCTGCTCGCCGATATATTTGAAGCCCGTAAGCACGCGGCGCAGCTCGACGCCGTATTTTTTGGCGACAGCTGTGACCATATCGGTCGAGACAATGGTGGTGACAGCGACGGGATTTTCCGGCATCGTGCCATTCGCGATGCGGCTGCGGCAGATGAAGTCCAGCAGAATGACGCCCATTTCGTTGCCGGAAATGAGCCAGTAGCCACCCTTTCCGTCCGGCACGGCGGTGCCGCAGCGGTCGCAGTCGGGGTCGGTGCCGATGAGAATATCGGGGTGGACGCGGTCGCAGTACTGAAGGCCCAGCTCCATGGCCTGCCGGATCTCCGGATTCGGATACGGGCAGGTCGGGAAATGACCGTCCGGCTGCTCCTGCTCCTTTACGATGGTCATGTTCCGGATGCCGAGCTTCTGCGTCAGCTTTTTGACGCATTCAAGTCCCGCGCCGTTGAGCGGCGTGTAGACGAGCTTCAGGTTTTCAATTCCCTCGCCGCTGCCCACGCGCTGCGCATAGACGGCGTCGACAAACGCGTCCAACACCTCGTCGGGGATGTACCGGATGCTTCCGGCGGCCAGCGCCGCGTCAAAGTCCGTGGTCTTCGCGCTGGTGAAATAGTCCATGTGCTCCAGCAGCGCGACCACGCGCTTTGCCGCCTCCGGCGTCATCTGACAGCCGTCGGAACCGTAGACCTTATAGCCGTTGTATTCCGCCGGGTTGTGGCTGGCCGTGACGCAGACGCCGAGCCCGCAGTGCAGGTGACGCACGGCGAAGCTCAGCGCCGGGACAGGCTCGAGCCGGGGATAGAGGTACGCCGTGATGCCGTTGGCGGCGAAGACCGCGGCTGCCTCGCGGGCGAAGACGTCGCTCTTGATGCGGCTGTCATGGCCAATGGCAACGGTCTTCGGCAGCTCCGTCTCGTTGAGATACTGCGCGACCGCCTGCGTCGCGCGGCGGATCACGTAAATATTCATCCGATTCGTGCCT
>ERZ1027275.288-NODE-288-length-11882-cov-5.541557_pt1 | contig 11882 bp, 8 predicted proteins | sample MGYA00519255_ERZ1027275 | MGnify/ENA primary metagenome ERZ1027275 (study PRJEB26926, sample SAMN06164427) | human gut metagenome | biome: ENVO:00009003; feature: ENVO:2100002; material: ENVO:00002003 | host: Homo sapiens | place: USA | collected 2012 ...
ATAAGTTCGGAACTTGAGCCAGATAGGTGGCGATTTCGCGTGTCATGAGCGACATATTGGAAGTAAAGCTATAAACAATCTCTTTGTTCCCTCTCTTGGCCTGAGACCTCTCAATCACAGCTTTCATCAGCTTAAAGTTGAGCAACGGCTCGCCGCCGTAGAAAGTAATTGCCAGTTTAGCGCCGCTGTTTTCCAACGCCCAATCAATTGCCTTAAAGGCAATTTCTGTCGGCATCCGCCGATTCCCAAAATCACGGTTCCCTGAGAAATCCTCTGAGTAGACGCAGTATTTGCAGCGGAAATTACATTGCTCCGTCACTTCAAGAATGATTTGTTCAACTTTCTGCTCCGTATCGGTTACACCCGCCGCAATTTCTTTTCCCATGCTCAAAAGCGACGGTCGCTGGAACAAGCGCTCTGCGTCAATTGTCTGTAGGAGGTTTTTCACTGCATTAGAATCGACTTTTGTCAGTGATATCAAAAATGTTTCGGCGCTCAACGTGGGGTCAAACAATACGCGGAAAATGTAGCTGGTATCATCGTCCAACACAATTACCTTTCCGGTGCCTGTATCATAGTAGTAGTTGTTTCTCTTGGTGGAAAACAGTACTCCTTCACGCAGAGCAGACTGCGTAGTTTTCATATCATAAAGTCGCTGCAATACCGGTCGAAGAGAAAGAGGAACCATTTCTAATTCTACTATCTGCATATTGGCGATTCACATCCTATTCCGTAAATTGCCCTTGTTATAGCACGGATTTCATATCAAAGTGCTCATTCGAGCGAAAACGCGCGTTTCTTTCATCGAAAATCGACGATGCCGACGAGTGATTTCTTGTTCGGTATGTACACAAAAAGTGCTGTGAGAAAACCAAAAGGCTCTCACAGCACTTTTTACAATGATGCGACAAACGGTTGTGGATTCTGCCAATATCACGCCTGTGGGATCGTGACCTGCAGCGTAGCGCCGCCGCCCGGCGTATCCCGGATCGTGATGCTGCCGTGATGCAGCGCCACAAGCTTCTGCGCGATGCTCAGGCCCAGACCCAGGCTGGCATCGCCGGTTTGCGGGTCTGCGCGATAAAACTTTTGGAAAGCCCGTTCCTTATCCGCAATGCCCGGCCCCGTATCGGCCACCGACAGGCAGACCGTTCGCCCCGCCGCCACGGCGGAAAGTTCGATCTGCGTACCGCTGGGGGTGTGCTGAACGGCGTTGGACAACAGAATGGCCATCACCTGCTTCAGCGCGTCCTCGTCTGCCCGAATGGGCGGCAGCGCGCCGTCCGGCAGGCGGAGGGTCAGCCGGTCACCGGCCTTTGCCGCCACCGGCTGCCATGTCTCGTAAACTTCCCAGAGAAAGGCCTCGGTGTCCAGCTTTGCCGGCATGATCTGACGGGCAGCGGTCTCCAGACGGGAAAGGGATAGAAGCTCCTGCACCAGCTGCGCCATCCGGTGCGCTTCTGACAGAATGTTGGCGCGGTATTTTGCCTCCTCGCCGCCGGAAGGCAGCAGTTCGGCGCTGGTGATGATCACTGCCAGCGGGCTTTTCAACTCGTGGCTGGCCGCCGCCAAAAACTCCCGCTCCATCCGCTCGGCCCGCCGGGCGGGCTGCATGGCCCAGCCGGTCAGCGCAAAGGCCAGCGCCCCCAAAGCCAGCACGCCGCCCGCCGCCACCGCTACGTACAACAGTTGCATCCTGCCCCATTCCTGCCGGAAGGTCGCGGCATCCTGAAACAGGTACATCTCGATCCAATTCCCACTGGCCGTGGGGATTGCACAGTATTCCGCAAACCAGAGGGCACTCCCGTCCCGCAGGGTGTATGCCTGCCGGACAACCGTTTTGGCCCACAGGCCGTTCTGCCCATCCACGCTTTGCCGCGCCTCTTCCAGCATTGGTTCGCTGAGAGTGAGCAGCGGTGCGGCATCATCGCCCTGCAGGTAGGGATTCTCGATGGGGGCTCCCTTCTCGAATAAGGCGGGCACCAGGCGGTTTTCCACCGCGCTGCTGTAGATTGCCTTATGGTCGATGGTCTGTGTCTCCAGGATCGGCTGTTCCAGGGCGGAACAGAGGGAGGCGAAGGCCAGCCTATGCTTCTCCTCCAGGGCGTTCTTTCCCTGCCGGGCGGCCACGAAACAGAGGGTAGCCACCACCATGGCGGCAAACAGGATGTTCACCGCTACGATCTTCCACCGCAGAACGTCCAACGGCGCGGCCGGTTCAGCGGCCTTCTTTTTCTTCCACAAGGGCATACCCAACACCTCGAACGGTCCGCAGGCTCATCTTGGAGTGGATCTGGGCCAGCCGCCGGCGGAAAAAGCCGATGTAATTGTCCAGAATGGCCTCCTCCACGTCGGCGTCCGCGCCCCATACGCGGGCAAACAGGGTGGCTCGTGCCAGCGCCTGACCCTTGCTTTTCATAAACAGTTCAATCATAAGGCCCAGCTTTTTGGAGACCGCGATCTCCTCCCGGCCACAGGCCAGCAGCAGCGCCTTGGTGTCGTACACCAGATCCCCGTACCGCAGCACCACCAGCTCCTCGATGGGGGCCTGCCGCCGCAGGTTGGCCCGGACACGGGCCAACAGCTCCCGGCTGTCAAAGGGTTTACCCAGATAGTCGTCGGCGCCGGCATCCAGGCAGGTCACCTTGTTTTCCACGGCGGTCAGCGCCGTCAGCATCACCACCGGCGTCATGATTCCCTTGCGGCGGCTTTCCCGCAGGATGTCCGGCCCGCTTTCGCCGGGGAGCATCCAGTCCACCAGCGCCAGGTCGTAGGCGTTCTGCTGCAGATAGTAAGCGCCTTCCTCCCCGTCGGTGCAGGCTTTCACCGTGTAGCCCTCTTTTTCAAGGATTTCGCACAGCATCCGGTTCAGTTTCCGGTCATCTTCGATCACTAGCAAGTTCATGTATTCTACCTCCCGGGGCATATCTCGCAGGCCGTATCAAAAGCGGCAGATTATTTAATTTATAGCACAAATTCTCCCGGAGCGCAACCAAGGCCGGAAAGAGCCGCAGGCGCATTCAGGATTTTTTCAGGTTTTGTGTGGTACAGTGGTATTACCAAAATTGCCAGGGCAGCGGCCGCCTGCGCCGCCGCCCCGTCAGGAGGAATTTGTATGAACCGAATTCGATCACGGCTTGCGCCGCTGGCCGCCCTCATGGCTTTGCTGCTGGCGCTGGCAGGGTGTTCCGCCGCTCCTTCAACCGAGGAGCCGGGAACGGCCTCCCAAACGAAGTACGCCACGGGAAAATACACCCAGACGGAGGTCACCCCCGCGGTGGACAGCGGCTTCGCTCCCGCCAAGCTACAGATGCTGGACGGCGTTCCCACGTTATCGCTGTATAATGACGCCCAAAACACCGCAGCGGCGTTTTCCTGGACGGGGGATGGCTGGGAAACCATCGATCCCTCCACCGTACAAGCCTTTCTGGACGGGCTGGACAAAACGCAGGTGGAAACGCTGACCGCCTGTTACGGCGGCAGCGGCCGGTGGTGGGTGGCCGCCGCCGAGACCGGCGGCGCGTTGACGCTCTACCGCGTCGATTCGCAGGGAAGCGTCCGCACAGTGTTGACGGATACGCCGCCTGCCGGCGGCACCGCGCCCTACATCACCGACTTTGCCGCCGCCCCGGGGTATGCGGTCGTCTGCCTGGCGGACGGCGCAGGAAGCTGTGTTCTGCAGATTGTGGACGGGCAGAGCGGGGATATTTCCGCCACGATCCGTCCCAGCGTTGTGGATTATACCTTTGCGGTATCGGGCAACCGGCTGTATCTGCGCAACCGGAATGCCGGAACGATGGATGTCTATGCGCTTCCTTCCGGTGAAAAGGCCGATTCCTTTGCGATTGTTCCTGAGGCACAGGAGGTGGCCGCCTATGCGGTGGACGGCGAGAACCAGCAGATCGTTTTCCTCACCATGGACGGAGTTTTTCAGGCGGGCTTTGGTTCCTCGGTCAAGCAGGCCATGGTGCAGGAAAAAGGCTTTGTCTACGCCGCACCGCAGACCACCGACTATGAGATTCTCCCGCTGGGGGATGCCGCCTTCCTGGTGTCCTGCCTGCAGAACGGCGCGCCGCTGACTGTCCTGATCCGGTTGGACGCCACCCTGCCCACACAGGCAGCGCAAAGCCTGTATATTTGGGCGCTGGAGGACAGCGATGTCATCCGCAGCGCCGCCGCGGTCTTTGCCAACCAGTACCCGGATTGTGACGTTCAGTTGGAATTTGGCCGCGATGCCACCAGCCAGGCCCTTTCCGACGAGGATATCATCAAGAATCTAAACACCCGTCTGCTGGCCGGTGAAGCGCCCGACGTGCTTTTTCTGGACGGCCTGCCCATCCGTTCGCTGATGGAGAAAGGTGTGCTGGCGTCGCTGGATGGTGTTGTTTCGATGGACGGATACTATGAAAACATCCTGACCGCCTACTCGCTGGACGGCAGGCCCTACGCCTATCCGTCGGTGTTCCGCGTGCCGGTTTTTGTAAGCGGCAGCAGCGAGATCAACGTGGATGACTACGCCTCGCTGGCGTCGCTGGCCGCGCTCTATCAGGAGCAAAGCCTGATTTTTAACACCTCCTACGAGGATATTTTTGATTCCTTCTATATTGCCTCCAGCGCCGGGCTCTTCCCGGAGGAGAAGCGCATTGACGAGGACGCGCTGCGCGCATTCCTGCAATCCACCAGAGAGATGATCGATGGCCAGCAGATCACCGCCCAAACCAACGAGTATGTGATGGCCAGCGGCAACGGACAGAGCGTGGCCCAGTCGGAGTTTGCCATGAGCCTGATCAAGGTGGCCGAGGGGAGTTACCCCTGCGGTACCGGCGTTGTAAGCAGCCGTTCCGACGCGCTGAAGCTGTTTTGGAGCTACCCCGCCGTTGCCATCCGGCCGCTGCCCGGCAGCGGCTTTGAGACCAAAGAGATCGTTTCCATCCCGGCTAACGCCGCCAACCCCACACTGGCAAAAGCTTTTGTCCAAATCATGCTGACAGACCCCGTTGTGCAGTTGAATTCCCTCTACAAGGGCTTCTCGGTACAGCGGGATGTGGAAAACGCCTATCTGGCGCAGACCATCGCGGACGGGGAGCAGACCTACGCCGCCGACCCGCTGACCTGCGATTGGGATTCCCTGATCGAAGAGCTGGGCGCGCCGTCCGTCAGCTCTGCCACGATTTATGATGTAACGCATGAGGCTGCGTTTGACTACTACGGCAACGAGATCGACCTGGACACCGCCGTCCAGCGCATCGAGGAAAACCTGGGACTCTATTTTTCCGAGCAGCAATAAGCAAAGCAGTAGCAGCATCGCCGAATCATTCTACTTGGCATTATAGCGGCGTTGTGTGGATGCTTTTCAAATGGCGATTTTCAAAGTCTTACTGCTATAATTTAATTTCTTTTTTCTTACGTTTACAAACCGTCCGCTGTTTTCTCCTTACCCTTCGGGGTGATAGAAGAAAATGGCCCCGGAAATTTATCAAGGCATTGTTGCATACCAATCCGGTGATTCAACCGCAGCATGGACACTCGTTCAAAAATTCACATGTTTTTCTTTACAATTTACATTCCGAAATACCTCATTGCGTCTGTCCTGCTTCCGTTTACATGTACCTCTAAATGCAAATGACTCCCCGTCACCCGCCCGGTATGCCCGACATATCCGATAACCTCTCCCGCCTGCACCTGCTGACCGGTGGTGACGCAGATGGACGAACAGTGGGCGTACAGTGTTTCCAGCCCGCCGCCGTGGTCGATTTGGATGTAGTAACCGTAGCTGCCGCCCCAACTGTCAAGACCGTTGGCAACGGTGACGATGCCGTCTGCGGCGGCAAGGATTGGCGTACCCTCGGCGCAGGCAATGTCGGTGCCGGTGTGGGAGCTGACCTCGCCGGTGATGGGGTCTACGCGGTGACCGAACTGTGAGGTAATCGTACCCGCAACGGGCAGAGGCCATTGCAGGTTGCCTGTCGGGGTGCGTGTACCATCAGGAGACATGACTTCTCCCCCGCCCTGCTCAAAGCCGCCGAGCAGTTCCGCCCATAGTTCCTCGTACTGCGGGTCTTGCAACAGTTGCAGATAGGTATTCTGTCGGATGGTAAAGTGGTAATCTGCCGCCATCTCGTCGGGTGTTTTGTGGGTCAGTTCGATTACGAGGACGGTTTCGGTTATCTCTGTTGTGGTCGATTTTCCGTTCTTGTCCGTCGTTTCTATAACGGCGGTTTCCGCACGGGTCGAGTAGTCCACTGCGTTCATTGCCCACATAATTTCCCGCAGCTTGTCCACCTGTTCTTCCGTCAGTGCCGCAACGGGTGCGCCTTGTTCGCTGCCCGCCACATACGAAGAAAAGACCGCCAGGACATCCTGCCAGCGGATGTAGTATACATCATCGTTGGCGGTAATGTCTTGGCGGTCGTGCTGTACGGTATCGGAGATTTCTTCCAGTTTGTCGCGGTATTCTGCCGTCAGGGTTTCTACGGCTTCGCGCACGGTGACGGACGTTACGTTGGGGGCATCGGCGGCAAAAAAGATGCCATAGGCCGAGCCGGACACAAAGGCCACAAGGCTGATGACAATAATAATACTGAGTGCCACGCTAATCCCTGCAGCAATGGCCGCGACAAGACTGTGCAGGCCGACAAGAAAATGCCGTACTGCCGAGCGCACCGCCACAGCCGTCTTGCAGGTGCTGCTGGCGGCTTTCTGGATAGCAAGCTGCACTTGACGGGTACGGGTCTGCATTTGTGCTTGGGTTGTTATGCTCCGCACAGTTTCATTTGCGGCGGTTCGCAGTTGGCGCTGACCTTGGGTCACACCACGAATATCTCGTGGTGCGGTCTTGGCGGTGACGGCTTTTTCTTTCGCCCGCTGACGGGGCAAATCTGCCCCACGGCGCGGGCGTTGCGCCGCATCGGGCAGCGTGCCGCACCTGACCTGTTTCGGGCTGACACCGCGCTTACCGGCGGCGTGGGTGGCAGCTTCCTTTTGGCGGTGCTGTCGGACTTGGGTTTCTGCCAATTTTCGCCCCTGATGCCGCACAAATGCTGCCGACTGTTCCGCAGCCAAACCCGCAAGGTTTGTCGGTTCCTGCTGTCGGGGTTCGGTATCATTTTCCCGTGCGGCGGTGCGGGATTGTTCCTTCGTTTTTAACCACACCGCTTTTAGGGCGGCTTTTGGTATCGTTCCTGCCGTACTTTTGGGGGTACGGTCGCGGGGCTTTTGTTTATTCTCTTTTGGTGTTCTCATACTCTCACCTCGGTTCGGTTATACGCTTTGCCACAACGACCACCCTGCTGTTTTTGCCGGAATCATCGCAGGTGGACAGCGTGATCAGCTTGTCCCCATAAGCAGCCGACACGTCGGTTTCATACAGAGCGGCGTCCTTACAGGCGTCCACATAGGCGGCAAACTCCTGTGGTGTTTCGGCATCGGAAAATTGATAGTAGGCAAACAGATCCTCCGCTTCGCCCCGAAATACCGCCATCACGGTATATTCTGCCTGCGCCGTCAGGGTATCAAATTGGATAATTCTGTGCTGCTGCCAAAAGGATTCGCGCTTGTATTGCAGTAAATCCGAGAACATGGTGCAGTCCTTCATGTTGTGTCCGTACACAAGGATGTTGTCGGATGGCGTTTGCAGGTCGCAGTTTGCCTGCACATACGGGCAGCCGTGCGGGGAGTCGGCTTTTTCAAAGTTGTGCTTTAAGTAAAAGTCTGGGTCCTGCTTTGACTGCATGACCGGGTAGTTGATGTTGGTGCCGTCAATCTGTATCCACCCGGCAAGGTCGCTGTTTTGCGCGTACAGCGCCTGATACTGCGGCAAAAAATCATTCCCCGTTGACACGGCGTCATCGGGGATTTTTTCTGTCTGCGCGGCAAGTTGCCGATACATTCGCGTTTGCGTACAGGAGTCGGCGGCATAGCGGGCAATGCCAGCGGTACTTGCAAGAAAAACAGCGACGAGGGTTAAAAGCAGGATGCGGTAGAATTTCAACATAGAGTGTCCTTTCTCGGAATCGGTTTGCAAAGGAAAAACGGACGATGTATAATACAGATATGTTCAATGACTGCGGGGTGTTATGATGAATTTGTATCTCAGTGCGGCGGAATACGATTACCACACGCTGCTCAAGGTGGCCGAGATGGCAGGGCTTGCGGGAATCATCGGTTTTCATGAGGCCGGGGACGGCTATCTGGTGACCTTCCCGCAGGGGGAAAATGTTCAGGCTCTGATAGATGACTATAAGGGACGGCTGCGGGATTTGGAAAACAATATTTGGCAGCATTAAAATAGGTCTATAAATTTGCAAAATGAAAGGGGCGAACAAACTCCGTAATGAAAAAATATCCATGTCCTTGTTGTGGATTTCTTACCTACAATGTCCCGGCAGATGAAGATTGTGGGTATATTTGTCCCGTTTGCTTTTGGGAGAATGACCCGTTCATCACTTCTGATAACGAGCCAAGCGACTCCAATCATGGAACAACACTAAAAGAAGCAAAATCCAATTTCTTGCAATTCGGTGCTTGCGTAAAAGAAATGCTACGCTATGTTCGGCCACCGAGAGATGACGAAAAGGAAATATCATAGCGTCGTATTCCAGTTTGCAGCACCCCTTCGGACCGCTTCGGCGGTCCTTTATTTTTATATGTCATGGCTTTACTCCTTTTTCTCGGATGGGTTGGTCGACATCAATTTATAGAGCTTTGTATCCTTGGGAAAAGAATTTGTGAAAGGCACGATGTTGCCCGCGCAGCGAATCAGTCCGCAGCCTGCGGGGACGTTGGTCACATAGCCCAGCTGGTTGTCGGAGATGTTCAACAGCTTCGCCAGTTCCGCGCGGTCTGTGGCGCTCTGGTTCAGCATTACCAGAAACTCCGAGTTGGCCAGCATCAGGCGGGCGGTGTCGGAGCGCAGCAGTTCGTCCACATTCTGCGTCAGCCCGGTCACCAGACCGTTGTACTTTCGGATGCGTTTCCACAGCTTGTAGAAGAAATTGGCGCTGTACTCGTAGCGGAACAAAAATACCGATAGGTCAGACTCTTTCGAGCCTTTCGCCCCGGTCCACACCGTGCAAGCAGCTTTCACTGCACACGGCGTTCCATGGGATAAGTTTTTCATTGTTAATGCAGTCACTTTCAAAGTAAGGATTATATATATTTTTATAACGTAATAGCGGGAAGATTGGCACTTGTACGCCAGCGGTTGATTTTATCAAGACATGGTTTCTTATAACAACCTGTTTTTCGCAAGTAAAATTGAATACTTTCCGGAGTAGTAGCATGGATAAGCCTGTGTACATCCACATGAACTATACGCAAATTTGAATACTGGTCTGTTCCACCTAGATGTCGCGGCAGAAAGTGATGACAGTGAACTTCATTCACAGATAACAATTCCCCTGTGATTTCGCACTTTCCTTTGGATGCCACAAACCTTGCCAGTCTGTTATCGCAGTATTCCACACTTTGTAAGGGTGACATACGGTTCCCAAGTTCAAATAACACATCTGCATACCCTTCTTTACAGAGCATATCATGTATTTTGCGTCTGCCTTCGGGAGTATATTGATTGATAGATGGTCTATGGCACATAGGACTTTTATGTTTGCAGTATGCTATGGGAGCAATGATAAAACCGTTTATGTATCGAACCTGTTTCGACTTGCCGTATTTGCGGAATATATACGCATCGGTTCCACCTTTTATCTTCGTCGGCTTTTCCCTTACAAGTGAATTTTTCCCCGCACAGCGGCATTTCATGGTTTTGTCAATGCTGATAAACATACGGTGCATATCCTCATTTACCATTGTTGCCATGCTATAATATTCATGTATCCCTACAACGGCTTGGTTGTAGCGGTTCACAAAAATATGTTGGACTGATGGGTTGCCATAATCGTGACAAGCTTGCACCATGAGAGATTTTAGCGCTTTCTGCTGATTCTTTATTGCTTTATCTGTCATGTGCGATTTTATAGCCCACTTCTGCCCTTTGGGGATAAGTTTAAATTTGATACCTAGAAATTCACTGTAAGATTCCTCTAAATTTGTAATTTTTGATTTTTCCGGCGAGGTTTCAAGATGAAGCCGTTCCAAAAGCCAGCGCTCTACTGCAATTTTCAACCGTTTAGCCGCGTTGTAATTTCGGCAAAACACCTTGAAATCGTCTGCGTATCGCACTATGTACACATGCTTCAGATTGCACCGTTGGAGTTTCGTATTTCCACCCGGACGGTAGAGCATCCCATCAGGCCCGGTACGCCATATTTCACTTGGAGATGGGTTGTGGATTGGTATGCCAGCCCATTGGCTATGTATCCACCAATCAAGTTCATTGAGTACGATGTTCGCAAGCAATGGGCTGAGAACACCGCCTTGAGGCGTACCCTCCTGCGGAATAGTTCTCTTTCCGTTTTCCTCGACAGGTGCTTTCAACATTCTGCTTATGACGCACAGCAGACTTTTGTCGCGTATTCCCAGACTCCAAAGCTGTTTTAACAGCTTTCCATGATTGACATGGTCAAAGAATCCTTTGATATCCACATCCACCACATAATGATATCCGTTTACTTGTGCCAATTTATAGCACATAGCAACTGCCTGCTTACAGCTTCGGTTCGGGCGAAATCCATAGCTATACCTGTGAAACTTCGACTCACAGACTGGTTCTAAAACCTGCAAGATGCTCTGTTGTACTAATCTATCCAGTACAGTCGGAATCCCTAATGGGCGCAATTTCCCGTTTGATTTAGGAATGTATACACGCCTAACAGCCTTGGGCTGATAGTTGAGCAGCTTTTCCTGCACTTTTCTTATTAGTTCAACATCTTCAAGTTTTGCATAGTCAGCAAAGGTTTTTCCATCTACACCGGGAGTATTACTTCCTTTGTTATTTTTCAGATTGCGATATGCCAGTCGGATATTTTGTGGACTGGCAATTATCGGCATAAGACGGTAGAATTTCTTTTTCATCATTCCTTGCCGATATAATTCGTCTTGAATTTCTACCATATTGTAGTATTCGGCGTACCGAATACCTTTCCGCTTTCTGATATCCTTTCTTCGCATAGTCAACACCACCTTTGTTGGTTGGTTTCTCTTAGTCATACTCGAACCTATGAATGTTGACTACATTATTTTATTGCACTTACTTTTGTGCCGCTGCTAGTTGCGGCACTCCCACTAGAGGCTGTTGCTCCATTTCCATTACAGAAATTTCATCGCTCGTGCCTCCGCTTTCACAACAATAAAGGCAGCTTATGTATTTGTCTGCCAACGGGTCTTAGCAGTCGCCACTGCTCACCGTTTGCTGCTTCCGACGTTCCAATAGAATGCGATACTGTACTTAGGTGCTTCCTTTGAGCCTGCTGATTTATACTGCCTTTAACAGTATTCCGACTTTCATTTCTACCCAACTACTTTTCGGTAATCAGCGTCCTGTTAGGACATACGCTTTTCAACGCATTCGAATTTTAGACCCTTTAAATCGTCAGTTCGTCCCCCTTGCGGGATTCTCACCATATACAGCCCACTACATAATCTTCGACAGCCTGTACCTCTACAAACATTTCCACAGCTAAAACTGTTTGGGTCGAATTTTTGCTCTCCAGCCTAGCTTTCCGACATTTTCACATGGCGCTGCTACTCATGCCGTAGGCAGTTTATGTGCGCCCCTTTGTGGTGTTAGCCACTCATTTGAGCAACATTCTATTAGTTGTATCAATAAATCTCATTGACCCTGTGACCTATTAAGTCACAGAACGTCTCGCCCTGTAAAACTCATCGCAGAAAATCCACGTTCTGCGCCCCTTTTTCCAGTTCTGAATGACGCGGTTGTAAATCGCATCCAGCGTCACCAGCATACCCAGCGGCATAAGCTGCTC
>ERZ1027275.292-NODE-292-length-11738-cov-5.121715_pt1 | contig 11738 bp, 6 predicted proteins | sample MGYA00519255_ERZ1027275 | MGnify/ENA primary metagenome ERZ1027275 (study PRJEB26926, sample SAMN06164427) | human gut metagenome | biome: ENVO:00009003; feature: ENVO:2100002; material: ENVO:00002003 | host: Homo sapiens | place: USA | collected 2012 ...
CTTGCCTCCCTCTGCGAGGGAGGTGGCCCGTAGGGCCGGAGGGAGAGAACCTTGCCACAGCCCGAAATGTTTCGGATTGCCGCTAGGTTCTCTCCCCCACCGCCTGCGGGCGGAGCCCCCTCGCAGAGGGAGCCAAGAGGTTTTGGGGACGCGCATTTTTTCTGGTTACACAAACACCGCCTGCACCAGCACCATATACAGGGCGGTGCCCACGGCGATGCTGAGCAGCGTGTTCTTCTTCCACAGGTGCAGCCCCACCACGGCGGCCCCGGCAAGCAGCTCCGGCAGGCCGTGGGTGGGGCCGAGCAGGTCCACGCCGCGCAGGCAGTAGACGACGAGCATCGCCATGATGGCGCAGGGCAGCACCCCGGCCAGATACACCACAAATTTCGGCGTGGGCCGCCCGCCGCCGAACACCACAAACGGCAGGAACCGGATCAGCGCTGTCACGCCCGCCACAACGGCCACAAGCAGCGCACCGTGTACATCAAACGGCATGGTCGGCCTCCTTTTTCTGCATAAAACCGCGCAGCACCGTCAAGGCTGCCGTGATGCCCACCATGGACGGGATCAGGAAATCGCTGCTGCCGAAAATCAGCAGACAGACCAGCGACACACCCAGCCCCACCAGCGCGGGGGTATGGTCGCGGCTGGCCTTCCACTGCTCGGTCATAACGACGAGGAACAGCGCGGTCATCGAAAAGTCGATGCCCGTCGTGTCAAACGGCAGCACACTGCCCAGCAGTGCGCCCGCCACGCCGCCCGCGATCCAGTAAAACTGGTTCAGCAGCGACACCCAGAAATAGTATTTTTTCCGGTCCACGCCCTCGGGCACGCCGCCGCTGCACACGACGGAATAGGTCTCATCGGTCAGCGCAAAAATCAGGTACGGCTTGGCCGCGCCGGTGTCTTTATAGCGTTCCAGCATCGAAATTCCGTAAAACAGATGCCGCGCGTTGACCATCAGTGTCATGATCGCCGCCGAGATCAGCGACGCGCCGCCCGCCAGCAGGTCAATTGCGACATACTGCATGCTGCCCGCGTAGATCAGCCCGCTCATGACCAGCGCCCATCCCGCGCCGTAGCCCTTGCTTTGCAAGAGCACACCAAAGCCCAGCCCCAGCACGATATACCCCGCCATGATGGGCAGGGACCGCACAAAGGCGTAACGAATCGTTTTCACTTTTCTTTTCCTCTTTAATCTACTAAAGTGCTATGTTGGGTAGTATAGCACAAAAAAATTCCCCGCGCAAGCGGGGAAAAGGCATTGTTCAATAGTACCGCAAACAGGCACGGGCGGATGCTTGCAGCGCCCCGGGGACCCTGCGGCTGCCGCCTCGTTTTACGCCTTCTCGCTCTCCCACCGGGCCACCAGCGGGGCAGCCACAGCGGAAAGCGCCTCCCGTGCGTTGTTGATGGCATTCACGTCCACGGGGGTCAGCTTGTCGGCCTTTTTGTGCTTCAGAACGCGCTCCAGCGTTCTTTCTGCTTCTTTGATTTTAGTACGGGTCTCGCGATCCAGCGCCTTGCCGGCCTTGCTGCCCAGCGCGGTGTTCACGCGGTAAAGCGCGGCCTCGCCGGCGTTCAGCGCCTCCAGCGCGGCCTTGCGCTCCTTGTCCTGCCCGGCAAAAGCGGCGGCGTTCTCCTTGGCGCGTTTGATCTCATCCTCGGTCAGGTTCGATGTGCCCGAGATCGTGATGCTCTGCTGCTTGCCGGTGTCCATGTCGCGCGCCTTGACCTTGACAATGCCGTTGGCGTCGATGTCAAACGTGACCTCGATCTTCGGCACGCCCGCCCAGGCGCGCTTGATGCCGCGCAGCGTGAAGGTGCCCAGCAGCTTATTGTCCCTGGCAAACTCGCGCTCGCCCTGCAGCACTTTAATTTGCACCGTTTTCTGGAACGGCGCGGCGGTGGTGAATACCTTGCTGAACCGCGTCGGGATCGTGGAGTTGCGCTCGATCAAATGCGTTGCCACGCCGCCGACGGTCTCGATGGAAAGGGTCAGCGGGGTCACGTCCAGCAGAAGCACGTCGTTGACGTCCCCCTGGAGCACGCCGCCCTGGATAGCGGCGCCTACGGCCACCACTTCATCCGGGTTCACGCCCTTGTGGGGTTCCTTGCCAGCCAGCGTATGGGCCATTTCCTGCACGGCGGGCATGCGGGTCATGCCGCCCACCAGCACCAGTTCGTCAATGTCCCCGGTCTTCAGGCCGGAGGCGGCGATGCAGTCCAGCACGGGCTTGCGGGTACGGTCCAGCAGGTCTTCCGTGAGCTGTTCCAGCTTGGGACGGCTCAGCGTCAGCTGGATGTGCTTGGGTCCGGAAGCGTCCGCCGTGATGAACGGCAGGTTGATGGCCGTGCTGGCCACGCCGGACAGCTCGATCTTGGCCTTTTCGGCGGCTTCCTTCAGTCTCTGCATGGCGACCTTGTCGTTGGACAGATCGATGCCCTCTGCCTTCTTGAATTCGGAAACGAGGTAGTTCATGACGCACTCGTCGAAATCATCGCCGCCGAGGTGGGTGTTGCCGTTGGTGGCAAGGACTTCGATAACGCCGTCGCCGATGTCCAGAATGGAGACATCGAACGTGCCGCCGCCGAGGTCGTAGACCATGACCTTCTGCTCGGCTTCCTTGTCAACGCCGTAGGCCAGAGCGGCTGCGGTCGGCTCATTGATGATACGCTTGACGTCAAGACCCGCGATCTTTCCTGCGTCCTTGGTGGCCTGACGCTGTGCGTCGTTGAAATATGCGGGAACGGTGATAACGGCCTCAGTGACGGTGCCGCCCAGATATGCCTCGGCGTCCGCCTTCAGCTTCTGCAGGATCATCGCGGAGATCTCCTGCGGGGTGTACTTCTTGCCGTCGATGTCGACCTTGTAATCGGAGCCCATGTGACGCTTGATGGAAGCGACGGTGCGCTCGTGGTTGGTAACGGCCTGACGCTTTGCGACCTGACCGACCATTCTTTCACCGGTCTTGGAGAACGCGACGACGGACGGGGTGGTGCGGTTGCCTTCGGCGTTCGCGATGACGACGGGTTCGCCGCCTTCCATAACGGCGACGCAGCTGTTGGTAGTGCCAAGGTCAATGCCAATAATCTTACTCATAATAATTTCCTCCTATATGAATGCCTGTATTTACAAATTTAGATGCTGCCGGATCCCCGGCGTAGGGTGCTTTTTAATTTGCGACCTTTACCATTGCGAATCGAACGACTTTATCGCCGACCTTGAAGCCTTTCTGGAAGACCTCTGCAATGACGTTTTCGCCAAGCGCTTCGTCCTCGACGTGCATGACCGCGTTATGAAGCTGCGGGTCAAAGACCTCGCCTGCCGCGCCGAAGCTCACGACGCCCAGCTTTTCCATGACGGAGACGAGCTGGTTCATCGTCATCTCGACGCCCTTTTTAAACGCGGCATCCTGCGTCTCCTGCGCCAGCGCCCGCTCGAGATTGTCGTACACGGGAAGGAACTTCTCGACCGTCTCCGAGCGGATGTCGGTATAGAGGCTTTCCTTTTCCTTCTGGCTGCGCTTGCGGTAGTTGTCGTATTCGGCGGCCAGCCGCAGATAGCTGTCATGCTCCTGTGCCAGCGCCCGCTGCGCCTTTTCAAACTCGCTTGCCTCCTGCTGCTTGGCTTCCTCGGGCTTTTTGTCCTCGGACTGCTTCGCGGCTTCGGCTTCGGTCTGCTGCGCAGCTTCTTCTGTCTGCTCGGCTGCGGAGGCGGCCTGTGCCTTTTCCTCCGAAGCCGGATTGCTGTTTGTTTTCTTACTCATATCTATGCCTCCGGGTCATTGTGCTTATTTTCCGGCCCTTCGATCGCCGGGGTCTGGTTTTTCTGGAACATCCGACTCAGGTTCTCGGCGAAGTAGCTCAGCCGGGCGGTGATCTGCGCGTAATCCATTCTGGTCGGGCCGACCACGCCGATCAGGCCCTGCATCCCGTCGCCGATGTCGAACTTCGTCATGACGACGCTGGTGTCGCGCAGCTCCTTCGACACGTTTTCCGGGCCGACCAGGATCTGCGTCCGGCTGTCCGGGGAAAGTGCGGCGGGAAGATTGGAGACCACATCCTCGTCGAGCGCGGAGAGCATTTTCTGCGCCTTGTCGATGTCGTGGTACTCCGGCTGACCGAGAAGCTTGGCCTGCCCGGTCATGTAGACCTCGCTGTGCTCCTGGTGCAGAAGCGACGTGACGAAATCCATGATGACGGGCACAAGGCTGGCCGCATTTCCGGCGCTTCTGGTCACGCGGGACAGAAGCTCGGGGCTGAGCTGTTCGGCGGTCAGCTCCGTGACGCTTGCGTTCAGCACTGCGCCGAGAAGCTTCAGATCCGCCTCCGTCAGCTCGACCGGGAGCCGGATGAGCTTATTCTTGACGGAGCTGTCGCTCAGCATCACGACGAGAATAAAGCTGCCGCTGTCCGCGAGGATCAGGTCGAACCGCTTGACCGTCAGCCCGGCGGCACGCGCCGCCATGGCGTAGGCGGGCAGATTCGTCATCTGCGAGACAAGCTTGCCGACCTGCGAGACGACCTTGTCGACCTCCTGCATTTTCAGCTCCATCGCCTGATTGATCGACTTCGTTTCATCGGTCGACAGACGGTAGTCCTGCATCAGCTCGTCGACGTACAGCCGGTACCCGGCGGGGGAGGGGATGCGTCCGGCGGAGGTGTGCGGCTGCTCCAGATATCCGAGCGCCGTCAGCTCCGCCATCTCGTTGCGGATGGTCGCGGAGGAAAAATCCATGTCCGGCATCTGCGCAATGGTCTTGGACGCCACCGGCTCCGCCGTGCGGATGTAAAGATCCACGATCGCACGCAGGATCTTCTTTTTCCGGTCTGAAAGCTCCATGGTTCATTCCTCCTTTCGCCTTAGCACTCTTTATCCCCGAGTGCTAAACGCAGTGTACCACCGCCTGCCAGCGTTGTCAATACCTACAGACTTAAATTATTTGTGAACAATTCATATCTTATGTATGAATGCCCCGGCGGGGCGGTTTTATCAGCCGCGGCGCCCGGATCCGCAGCATCAGCCGGCTTCCCGGACAGCGTTCCTGCCCGTCCGGCGGGGACTGCAGGGCGGGCTTTGTCTGCCGTTCAGGGATTATATGGACAAAATCCACAAAAAATTCCCGGTAAAATTTACGTAAAATCGGTAAAATCTCTGTAAAGGCACTGGATTTTAACGGGTGGAACTGCTATACTATGAAATACAGAACTCTGCGACTTCGGCTCCCTTGACCGGCAGCCGCTTTCGTTTCTGTATCAATCCGCAGAAGGAGGGTTCAAAAAGGTGCTTTGCGCAGGACGAGCCTGCGCACAACATGAACATTCAGAATTTGAACAGAAATCAGGAGGAAATGCAAGCATGAAAAAACGCACAACGCGGTGTCTCGCGCTGCTGCTGGCCGTCGTCATGGTCCTTTCGGTCATGCCGGTCGCCATGGCGGAGGAGACAGCGCAGACGCAGACTTACACCAAGGTCACAAAAGCGCCTGCAGACTGGTCTGGTACATACCTGATCGTGTCCGAGGGTGACAAACTGATTATGGACGGTTCCCTTGACAAGCTTGACGTTGAAGGGAACAAGGTCGATGTTACGATCACCGACAGCAAAATCACCGGTGATTATGCGAAATATGCGTTTACCGTTGAGCCGATGACTGGCGGCTACGCCATCAAGTCTGCAAGCGGAAAGTATATTTCGGGTAAGTCCGGAAGCAACAAGCTGAACAGTGGTTCCACACAGTCCCTCAATACGATTGAACTTACCAGCGGTAAGGTGATCGTTACCAGCGACGGAACAACACTGCAATACAACAATGCAGCAAAGAACGGCACCAGATTCCGTTACTACAAGTCGCAGAATCAGCAGCCGATCTCGCTGTACAAGATTGAAACCGCAGCCAAGCAGCAGGTCGAAACCCCGACTGCGAACGTAGCGGACGGCGCTGAGATCGAGGTTGGCACGGAGATCAAGTTCGAGTGCAAGACCGAGGGCGCGACGATCTACTACAAGACCGCAGGCACGGAGTATCAGGCATACACCGGCCCGATCTCGGCTTCGCATAACGAGACGTATACCGTCAAGGCCACGAAGGACGGCATGGAGGACAGCAAGGAGCTGGTCGTCTCTGTCGATGTCTTTGAGTGGGTCAACAAATACGTCAAGGCCGATACGATTGCGACCGGCGATCAGGTCGTGATCTACAATGCTGGCAACGGCTATGCTGTCGCTGGCGAAATGCTGGGCAGCTACTATCTCAAACCCGCCGCGGCGACGGTTGCTGAGAATGCCCTGACGGCGGACAGCTTTGATAAGCTGGTCTGGACGGTCACGAAGAACGAGGACGGTACATACTCTTTCAAGCAGGGCACAGATACCACCCTCACGATGGGCACGAACAACGGCAAGTTCAACCTGAACCTGACCGGGGACGGCGCGGTAAAGTGGGACGTTGAAACCTGCAATGCAGAAAATGCGTCCTACTATATGTCCGGCAATGGCTTGACCGGCCAGTATGGCAAGGTCTACATGGAGTACTATGCCAAGTACACCGAGTTCAGCGCCTACTGCACCAGCACGGATCGTCTGACGGAGAAGGACTTCGGCATGACGTTCTACAAGCTGACGCGGGAAAAGAACTTCATCGGCGGCCTTGTGCCTCCTCCCACCCCGACCCAGAAGGTCGCGACCCCGACGGCTTCTCTGGCTGCGGGCGAGGTAGCCAAGGGCACGGAGGTCACCTTCTCCTGCGAGACCGAGGGCGCGACGATCCTCTATGCGACGGACGGCACGACCTTCACCGAGGGCACAACGGCGACCGTGAATGAAGACGTCACCTTCACCGTCAAGGCCACGAAGGCCGACATGGACGACAGCGACGAAGCGACGTTCACCTATACGGTCAAGAAAGAAGATGGAGAGGACAAACTTGGAAAGCTAACTTCTGCTGACCAGTTGACAGACGGCTCTTATGTCATGATTGTTTCCACCGGCTACGCACCGCTGGAACTCAGCGGGAAGTGGCTGACGGTTGTACAGCCGACTGTAGCGGAGGACAAGGTGACGAAGACGGAAGGCGCGGTTTGGACGCTGAAGGTAAGCGGACAGTCTGTTACGCTGACTGATAAAAACGGCATGGCCATTGCACCTTCCGGTGGAAACAGCAATGGCATTCAGTCTGGTAATTATAGCTGGGCGTGGTCGTTCAGCGCAGAAAATCAGACCTTCAAATTTATGGGTGCCGGTGATGATACTGTTACGCTGGCCAGCAATACCAGCACGGATTCTACATACGGTGGTTTTAACAAGTTTAAAGCCTATAAGAACAACACGGTTGCAAGTCAGCAGTATCCGTGCGAGTTCACGCTCTACCGGGTCGACCCTGCATCTGCTGACCAGCCCTCCGGCGATCTGCCCAAGCCCGGCGACAAGTTCGTGATCTACAACCAGAACGCACAGGCGGTTCTGGCGGAGCAGAACGATAACACGGATAGCCCGGCAATCAACAAGGCTGCAGCCACGCTCACCGAGGACGGCAAGGCCGTTCCGGCGAACGGCGCTGTCGTGTTCACCGTCGAGAAGAACGGCGAATACCTCCGCTTCTACAGCGACGCGTATGGCTACCTCTGCTCCAACGGCACCGGCAACAACGCGTTCTACAGCAAGGACTTCTCCGAAGAGGGCGTTACGACTGACGACGCCGACTGGCTCGTCCGCACCTGCTCCGGCGGCGTGGGCGGCTATGAGCTGGAGAGCCGCACGGCGAAGTTCAGCGGCCACAGCCAGTGGCTGGAGTACTACTCCGACTCGTTCAAGGTCTACAGCATGTACAGCAAGACCGGCGATCTTGACTATACAATCTACTCCTTCTTCTTCTATCCCGTGGCGGACGGCGTGAATGTGGACGGCGGCCTCGTCGTGCAGCCCACCATCACCTTCCCCGAAACCATGCTCCCGGCCTATGTCGGCAGCAATTACGAGTTTGACCTCGAGATCGACACGATCTATGAAATCGACAATCCGTGGATCGAGTACAGCGTCAAGAAGGCCGATGGAACGTACATCCCCGGCTATCTCAGCGAGCTGCAGGGCAACACGGACGTGGAGGTTCTGGACGGCTTCACCACCGGCAAGGGCCGCGTCCATATCACGGTCTTTGATTCGGATATCGCGAAAGCAGCTGAGGCCGGCAGCACGATGACCCTGACCTTTGCGTTCAAGGATGTCAAGGGCAACGAGGCCAGAGCGTCCTGCACCGTAGACATTCTCGACGAGGCTGTGATCTCCAACGTGAAGCCTGCGCAGGGTGCGCAGACCGGAGCCGAAAAGCGGCCGGAGATCTCCGCGGAGATCTCGAACGCTGGTGTTTCCCCCAGCGTTATAATGACTGTCAACGGCGCGGAGGTCAATGCGGCCTACGCAGACGGCAAGGTCACCTACACCCCGGCTGCCGATATGGCGGACGGCAAGGTCACGGTAACTGTGACGGTCAAGCGTGCGGATAAAAAGGAAACCAGCAAGACCTGGTCCTTCACCATCGGCGAGGCGACCTTCCAGCGCTACTTCGGCCAGCTGCACTCCCACACGCAGTATTCCGACGGCGCTGGCTCGCTGGACAGCGCACTGGCGTATGTCAAGGCGCTGCCTGACAATGCGAACGTTGACTTCGTCGCATTCACCGACCATTCCAACTACTTCGACAGCAAGAATAACCCCAACGTCGAAGCGGCTCTGTATGACACGTCTCTTGTCAAGGATTCCGATCCCAGCCACAGCTGGGCGACCTACAAGAACACTGTCGCAGCCTTCAACGCGGCCAACGCGGGCAAAATGGTCGCCATTGCGGGCTTTGAAATGACGTGGTCCGGCGGTCCCGGCCATATCAACACCTTCAACACCCCCGGCATCGTCTCCCGCAACAACACGACGCTCAACAACAAGACCAAGGATGCTGGCCTGCAGGCCTACTACAAGCTCCTGTCGCAGACAGAGGGCGTCGATTCCATCAGCCAGTTCAACCATCCGGGCACGACGTTCGGCAACTTCATTGACTTCGGTTACTGGGATGCTGTCGTTGACACCCGTATGTACATGGTCGAAGTCGGCAACGGCGAAGGCCAGATCGGCGCAGGCGGCTATTATCCCAGCTACGAGCAGTACATCATGGCGCTCGACAAGGGCTGGCACGTCGCCCCGACCAACAACCAGGATAACCACAAGGGCAAGTGGGGCAACGCCAACGACGCCCGTGACGTCATCCTGACCGACGACTTCTCCGAATCCGGCATCTACGAAGCGCTCAGAGCGCGCCGTATGTACGCCACCGAGGACAAGAACCTCGATCTGGACTACACGGTCAACGGCAACATGATGGGCTCCATCATCGACGTTCCCGAGAAGCTGAACTTCGAGATCTCCTTCAACGATCCCGACCGCACCGATTCCATCGCCAAGGTCGAGCTGGTCGTCAACTCCGGCAAGGTCGCCTATACCTGGGACAGTGCCGCAGATCTCGCCAAGGGCTCCGTCAGCGTGGAACTGGCGCCTGAGTACACCTATTACTTCGTCCGCGTCACCGAGGGCGACGGCGATCTGGCCGTGACCGCTCCCGTCTGGGTCGGCGAATCGCTCAAGCTTGGCATTTCCAAGGCTGAATGCGGCACGTCTACCCCTGTCACCGACGAAGAACTGACCATCACCACCACGTTCTTCAACAGTGAGGCAAAGCCCGCTACCATCAAGTCCATCACCTATGCCATCGGCGGCGAAACCATCGGCACCGTGACGGATCCCATCGCGCTGGCTGCAAGCAGCACGCAGGATGTGGAATTCAAGTATACCCCGACCAAGGCCCGCATCATGACCGTCCGGATCACGGCTGTGATCGAGCAGGACGGCAAGGAGTACACGTTCACCAAGGACGTCAAGCTCGATGTGCTTGACGCAAGCAAGCTTGTCTACATCGGCATTGACGCCTCGCACTACAACGAATACGTTGCAGGCAACTATAAGGACTCCATGGGCAACTTCGGCGAACTGGCTGCGGCCTATTCCGTGCGTACAGTCACGCTGAAGACCAGCGAGGAGCTCATCGCGGCCTGCGGCAATCCCAAGTACAAGGCCATCATCCTGACGGCTCCGTCCCGCCGTCTGGAAGCAGCCCAGAAGGATCCGAAGACCTATTCCGAGGACGAGCTGAACGCCCTCAAGACGTTCAACGACAACGGCGGTATGGTGATCCTCGCCGGCTGGTCCGACAACTACGAGAATTACCCCATCATCCAGAACAACCCGAACATCAAGCACATGGCCGCGACGCAGAACGAGGTTCTGGCCAAGCTCGGCTCGAGCCTCCGCATTTCTGACGACGCAACGTATGACGATGTCCGCTCCGCAGCCGACGGCGTCGACAAGTGGAGACTCTACTTCTCGTCCTACAACATGGAGAACCCGCTTCTGAAGGGCGTGGAATTCGACGAAGAGCATCCGTATGACAAGCTCTACACCGAACGCTTCAGCCACTACGGCGGCGCGTCCATCTACGCAGTTGACGCAAGCGGCAATGCAACCTCCACGCTGCCCGCAACGGTCAGCCCGGCAGTCTACGGCCATGCAACGACCTACTCTGTGGACGTTGACAGCGACGGCCTCGGCGGCGCAGCTACCCCGAAGTACACCTTCGCAAAAAACGATGACCGCCTGATGGTCATGGCGTCCGAGCAGATCGAGGGCAAGGGCCTCATCATCGTCTCCGGCGCAGCCTTCATGTCGAACTTCGAGGTGCAGTACCAGGCCTCCGACAGCGGCGCGGAGAAAAACTACTCCAACTACAAGATCTGCCAGAATCTCGTCTCCATGCTCAACCAGACCGAGATCACCAAGATCGCGGATGTGCAGGCAGAGACAGAGGAGGGCGTCAAGTTCACCGTGGAGGGCATCGTGACCTCCAACGCCTCCGGCTATGACAAGGATACCGCGTTCTTCGACTGCATCTATGTGCAGGACAACACCGCCGGTATCAACGCCTTCCCGGTCGCAGGCAACTTTAAGATCGGCGATAAGGTTCGTGTCACCGGTACGACGTCCTCCTATCAGGGCGAGCGTCAGCTGGCTGTGACGAAGATCGAAAAGATCGCCGACGCAGCGGCTCCGGCTCCCAAGGAAGTCACCGCCGCGCAGATCAACGACGGCTCCGTCCTCGGCAGCCTCGTCAAGATCAAGGGCACGATCACCAGAGTGGAAGAGGCCGAAGGCAAGATCCAGACCATCATGGTCAGGGATGCGGCAGGCAAGGAAGCCCGCGTCTTCATCGACGGCTACATCACGAAGGACAAGGAAGTCCAGAACGCCATCGTCGGCAATCAGGTCGAGGCGGTTGGCCTTGCCTCCTATGACAACACCTTCGTCCTCTCGGACGGCACGTCGGTCTACCCGCGTATCCGTATCCGCGACCGCGCGGACGTCGTCTGCACCGCAGGCGAGACCCCGGTCAAGACGTGGAACATCACCTATGTCACTGACGGCGGCACGATTGGCGGCCTCTACCCGGTGACCTACACCGAGGGCACCGTGACCGTTCTGCCGACCGATGTGACCAAGCCCGGCTATACCTTCCTCGGCTGGTTCACCGCCTACACCGGCGGCGTGCAGGTCAGGCAGATCGAGGCGACGGAGACCGGCGACAAGACCTTCTATGCACGTTGGCATAAGACCTGTCTCTTATACACATCTGACG
>ERZ1027275.316-NODE-316-length-11258-cov-5.643935_pt1 | contig 11258 bp, 9 predicted proteins | sample MGYA00519255_ERZ1027275 | MGnify/ENA primary metagenome ERZ1027275 (study PRJEB26926, sample SAMN06164427) | human gut metagenome | biome: ENVO:00009003; feature: ENVO:2100002; material: ENVO:00002003 | host: Homo sapiens | place: USA | collected 2012 ...
CGAGATTCATGAGCGTCTCGTGGGCTCGGAGATGTGTATAAGAGACAGAGTCATAATTGGTGAGAGGGTGTGTCCCGGATGCAGTCCGAATAAATGGTTGACGTGACGATGCTCGTCTTTGGGGTCGTCTATGTCTGTTGACCATTCCATTAACTGACCATAACGTCCTATTTGATAGGGTACAAGATGTTTCAGTACATATTGCCATTGTTTACGGTCTTTGGAATCGACACCCAGTGCTTTGCTGGCATCAATGGCGTTGAGTAATATTTCGCGGATTACAGCATGTACAAAAGTAGCTCCTTGGTCTACAGGTCCATGCTCGGGAGAAGTGGAAGGAGCAGCAGTGTAGGTCCCGTCCGGTTTATGCCATAAATAGTCTACAGCAAAGTTGGCACTGCTCTTGATAAGATCATAGCCTACTTCTTTCAGGAATTTTTTGTCTCGGGTGTAATCATAGTATTCCCAAATGTGAGTTGCCAGCCAGGGACCTGCCATCGGGTTAAAGTTCCAGGACATATTTTCATCGGTCAAAGGGGAGGTAAATCCGAAAATGTTTCCGGATATGGAGGCTGTCCATCCGCGTGCGCCGAAATAGGCTTGGGCTGTTTTTTCTCCCGGCTTTACCAAGGTACGGATGAAGTCTATCAAAGGCCATACACATTCGTTCAGATTGGTGGAGCAAGCAGGCCAGTAGTTCATCTGGATGTTGATATTATTATGGTAATCTACATGCCATGGGCCATCTACCCCGTTGGCCCACATTCCTTGCAGGTTGGCCGGGAGATTGCCGGGGCGTGAACTGGCAATTAATAAGTATCGCCCGAACTGATAATAGATTTCTTCCAGCCGGTAGTCCGGATTTCCTTTGCGATAGCGTGCTAGACGTTGATAGGTGGGGAGGTCTGTAACGGCAGGATATTGTAAGGTCATGGGAGCACGAGGGTTCAGTTGTAGTTGGACTCTTCCAAACAGTTGGGTATAGTCCGTTTTGTGCCGTTCGCATAATTCGTTGTAACTTTTGGCGGCGGCAGCGTCCATCATGGCTAGGGTTGTTTGTTCCGGATCAGGACCGACATACGTCTTGGGGTCTTTGAAGTCTGGATTGAAGTTGAGTTTATAATCGGTATCTGCGGTCAGCAGAAAAATGACTTCATCCGCATTGCGAACAATGAATTTGCCATCAGTCGTGTTCAGGCTTCCTCCTTTGTTTATGGCTTGTATGCGGAGAGCAAATTTCATTTGGTTGTTTTTGAGGCAACCGGTGTAGAGTAAACAATTGGGGCCATCTGCTTTGATATCACCTATGGCTTCAGGGTTGCTGCCATAGCTGAATATCAGGTTTTGCATGCCGGGACGGTTGGCTGTGAACTTCAGTACCATCACGCTGTCGGGGTAGGAAACGAAGTATTTACGCTCGTAGTTCACTTCATCTTTGCGAAAACTGACTATTGCCATGGCCGAGTCAAGAGACAGGATGCGTTTATAATTGGTCATACCGATCTCACTTAAACCGGTTTCGATGTAAGCTTCTCCTAATGTAGTAAAGGAGCCGAAACGAAAAGGTGTTTCACGGCTTGGCTCATAATCGGCTAGTCCGTTGAAATTTTTGCAGGTAAGTTCTTCTGCTTTTTTCTGGTTGCCGTCTGTAAATGCTTGGCGGATTTCGGGTAATAGGTGTGCTGACTCTTTATTTACATTCCAATAATAAGCTGCTCCCTTTTCTGTGTTTGGTCCTCCACGCCATAGTGTCTTTTCGTTTAAAGTGATTCGTTCTGCCGCTATAGATCCCATAACATTGCCTCCCAAACTGCCGTTTCCTATGGGGAGTGAGTTGTTTTCCCACGCTTTGTCTGTTACAGGAGAATACCAGGAAGCGCGTCCGTCCAAATTATTAGGGGTATCAAACCAGATGCTCAATCCTTTGGTGTAATCTGTACTCTGTGCTTGTAAGGAAGCTGCGAATAAGCTTCCTAAAATGCATAGTTGAAGTTTCTTCATAAATTAATGATATTAGTTAAAGGTATTTCTACAAAAATACAATTAGATTTTTATTTGTGAGAAATGTAATGTTTGAAATTTAGGGTGATTTCCTGTTTTTATAGGTATATCAAGGTTGAAAGATAATTTTCATCGAACATTTCATTGGCGATATCCCACAGATGTTCTGCTGTCAGCATTTCTATCCGTTTGAATACTTCTTCCGGACCTTCAAATTTACCATAGTGTAAGAAAGTTTTTCCCATATCCAATGCATTGTTCTCAAAATTGTCTCCGGCAACCCCTATTTGTCCGATGATTTGTTTTTTTGCAGCATTCAGTTGTGAGGAACTTAGTTTGCTGTCACGCAGTTTTTTCAATTCTTTATGAACTAGTCCGATGCAACGGTCTGCATCTTCCGGATCAGTTCCGAAATAGATGCAGAACACTCCTGTGTCTGTGTATGAGGTCAGATTGGCTTCTACGTTATAGACCAGCCCCCGGCGTTCGCGCAAGGAAACGTTCAGCCGGCTGTTCATACCGGGTCCTCCCAGCAGATTGTTCAGCAGGTAAAGTCCGGTTCGTTTTTCATTATATGCATTATATCCCCGGCTGCCTATCATTACATGGGCTTGATGTGTTTCTTTATTCAGTGTCAATGCCTTAGGAATATAGAGAAAAGGTTCTGTCCGTTGGCGTTCAGTAATGGAAAAAGGGATGTCGGCTGTCACTTTCTCTATGGTGCGTATCACTTTTTTAAAGTCTATATTGCCTTGAATGAAAAAGATCATATTGGTAGCTTTGTAAAAACGGGAAGTGAAATTCAAGGCATGTTTGCTTTTGAAACTACGCAATAAGTCCGGTTTTCCCAAAATATTTCTTCCCAAAGGATGATCGGGAAATATCAATTCCTCAAAATCATCAAAAATCAGTTCTGACGGACTGTCTTCATAACTTTGTATTTCATCAATAATCACTTCCACTTCTTTGTCAATCTCATGTTGTGGGAAGGTGCTGTGAAATACAATATCTGCCAGCAGTTCTGCTGCCCGTGAGAAGTGTTCTACCAGAAAAGCACTGTATATCACTGTTTCTTCCTTATTCGTATATGCATTTAAATCTCCGCCTACATTTTCCATGCGGTTCAGGATGTGCCATGCATGTCTTTTTTGTGTTCCTTTAAAGATAAGGTGTTCCACGAAATGGGCCATTCCCTGTTCTTGTTCGTTTTCATCACGGGTTCCGGCATCGACGGCAAAGCCGCAATAGGCTACATTAGACTGATTGGGAGCGTGAATAATGCGCAGCCCGTTAGGCAAGGTGAAAGTATTGTATGACATTGTTTTTTGCTTCAAATAAGTTTCGGTTGGCAAAAATACAACAAAAGTTATTGCCGTTCTTCAAAAAATGCAGATATTTGTATTTACTAACAGAAAACAAGATGATGGATAAAATTGCTATTTTCTGTTCCGCATCCGAGAATATAGAGCCTGTGTTTTTTGAAAAAGCACGTGAGTTGGGCGTTTGGATGGGACAAAACAAGAAGACGTTAGTGTATGGAGGTGCTAATATCGGATTGATGGAATGTATTGCCAAGGCAGCCAAAGACAACGGTTCGATGATAATGGGAGTTATTCCGACCAAGCTGGAAGAACGTGGACGAGCCAGCGATTTGGTGGATGTGACTTTCCGTACGGATAATTTGAGTGATCGTAAAGATGTGATGTTGAATGAATCGGATGTAGTGATAGCTTTGCCGGGAGGAGTGGGTACACTGGATGAGGTTTTTCATGTAATGGCGGCCGCTACGCTGGACTATCATCGTAAAAAAGTAATTTTTTATAATATAAATGGCTTTTGGAATGGCATTATCGACTTTTTGGCCGGATTGGAGAGGCAGCATTTTGCCCATCATCCGTTGAACAGTTATTTTGCTGTTGCCAATGACTTGAGAGAACTAACCGAACTACTTAAATAATATTCATGTAACCTATTATGATGACATCTATACACGAATTGTTGCAGAAAGAGGCTCAGGCTGTTTTGAATATTCCTATAACTGATGCTTATGAGAAAGCAGTGGAATTGATTGTTGAGCAAATACACCGTAAAAAAGGAAAGCTGGTGACTACCGGTATGGGTAAGGCCGGACAGATAGCTATGAATATAGCTACGACTTTTTGCTCTACAGGTATTCCGGCAGTGTTTTTACATCCCAGTGAAGCCCAACATGGGGATTTGGGGATTTTGCAGGAGAATGATTTGCTGCTTCTGATTTCTAATTCAGGAAAAACCCGTGAAATTGTGGAACTGACACAACTTGCACATAATTTGAACCCGAAGTTGAAATATATTGTTATTACCGGAAATGCGGATAGTCCATTGGCTAGAGAATCTGATATTTGCTTGTGTACAGGGCATCCTGATGAAGTGTGTGCTCTGGGTATGACCCCCACAACTTCAACTACAGTTATGACCGTGATAGGTGATATTTTGGTAGTGGAAACCATGAAAAAGACTGGTTTTACCATCGAAGAGTATAGCAAACGCCATCATGGAGGGTACTTAGGTGAGCGTTCACGCGAGTTAAGTAAGTAAAATAAAATAGAACCAACCGGAAGGCAAGGAACACAAATGGAATTTTATTAAAGGACTTGTGTCATTTGTGTTCCGGTTGTATGTATATATTAAATTGTAAATATAAAAATGAGAAAAGTAATAGGTATAGGTGAAACCATTCTGGATATTCTTTTTAAAGATAGCCAACCTACGGCAGCAGTTCCCGGTGGCTCGGTTTTCAATGGAATTATTTCATTGGGGCGTTTGGGAGTCAATGTAACTTTTATCAGTGAAACGGGAAATGACAAAGTGGGCGATATCATTCTGAAGTTTATGCGAGAGAATGGAGTAAGCACAGATCATGTGAACGTGTTTCCTGAAGGAAAGTCACCTGTGTCTTTAGCTTTTCTGAATGAACAGAATGATGCTGAATATCTTTTTTATAAAGATTATCCACGGTTGAGGCTGGATGTGACAATGCCTGAAATACATCGGGATGACATTGTGATGATCGGCTCTTATTATGCTGTAACGCCTCAATTGCGTGATAAAGTAAAAGAACTGTTGGATAAAGCTCGTGAAAAAGGGGCTATCATTTATTATGACGTGAATTTCCGCAGTACTCACAAGAACGAGGCGATAAAGCTGCTTCCTGTTATTCTTGAGAATTTTGAATATGCTGATATCATTCGCGGCTCCGTTGAGGATTTTGAGAATATGTTTGGTTTGACAGATGCGGATAAGGTTTATAAAAGTAAGATTGAATTTTATTGTCCGCATTTTATTTGCACGCACGGTGGAAGAGGAATTCGCCTGTATACAAAGAATATAAAAAAGCATTATGAAGTGGATCCTTTGCAGACTGTCAGTACGGTGGGAGCCGGAGATAATTTTAACGCCGGAGTAGTTTTCGGATTGCTAAAATATCGTATCCGCCGGGATGATTTGGATGAACTGTCGGAAGATGACTGGGACCATGTGATTCGTTGTGGAAAGGATTTCAGTGCCGATGTTTGTATGAGTTTGAATAATTCGATTTCAAAAGAGTTTGCTGCCGGTTACAGATAAATCGGATAGCTCTCATTGTTTTAAACTCTTTTATTATGTATGAGAACCTTTAAATTAATAGCAGGTCTTTTCTTTTTGCTACTGGTGGTTGCTTGTCAGGACAAAAAGCGGTCTTCGCAGATTAAGGTAGCGGAGAATGAGTCGAAATATGTGGTTCTGGCATATGTCACTTCATGGGGAGAAAGTACGCCCGATCCGGCATGTTTGACCCATATTAATTATGCATTTGGGCATGTTACAGATAATTTCAAAGGAATACGTATAGATAATGAACCACGTTTGCAAATGGTGGTGGGGCTGCGTGAAAAAAAAACGTCTTTGAAAGTTTTGCTGTCTGTAGGCGGATGGGGAAGCAGTAGGTTTAGTGAGATGGCACAGACAGATAGTACACGTATGGCGTTTGCCGCAGATTGTAAACGGGTGATAGACCAGTTTGATTTGGACGGAATTGATATAGATTGGGAATATCCCGGTATAGGAACTGCCGGTGTATCTTTTTCGCCGGAAGATACTGATAACTTTTCTTTGTTGATGAAGGATATACGCCATGCTATCGGTAAAGACAAACTGCTGACCATTGCTACACAGGCAGGTGCCAAATATTACAACTTAAAGGCTGTCGAACCTTATGTGGATTATGTCAATATCATGACATACGATATGGAGGAATCTCCTAATCACCATTCGGCCTTGTACCGTTCGGAAATGGCTGAGGAATGGTCTTGCGAGGATGCGGTTGCCGCCCATGTTGCCGCAGGTTTTCCTGTCGGACGCTTGGTATTGGGTATTCCGTTCTATGGGCATGGGACTAATGAAGCTCCAGAATTATTGGATTATCGTCATATTATCGCTTTGGATTCTTTACAGAGTTGTTGGGATAGTGCGGCACAAGTTCCTTATATGATAAATTCGCAAGGACATGTGGTCGTTAATTATGAGAATGCCCAGTCCATCGCATTCAAGTGCCAGTTCCTGCATCAGAAAGGGATGCTGGGGGCTATGTACTGGGACTATGATAGCGATGATGAAAAGGGTACATTACGCCATGCCGTCTATCAAGGTGTAATGAACCCTTGACTCTTTCAGCTTATTTTTTCTTTATCTGCATATTTCCTGTAGAGAGGATAAGCCGCTTGCAGTATTTTGTTCTTTAATAAAGGAGAATAGTCGGGATAAACCGATAAAAAAGTTTCTACTGCTTTGTAGGCCGCTTCGCTATCGTGATTCCTTAATAAAGCCCCGACCCAATTGCGGGGGAAAAAGATATCTCCGGTACGTTGAACCTCTGTTAGTTCTTCTAATGCCGGACGGATATATTTCACCGCATAATCCTTTCTTGTAGAATGATTCAGATAGCTTAAGGTCGTAGCTGCCCAGGGCTCAATCCTTCTGTTTTCCGCTTGCAATAAAGATTGGAACAAACTGTCCAATTTTAAAGTATCGGCAGTCATCGCACGTGATATGAAATCGAATTGACGTAGACGGTCCGGATTGTGGATGCGTTGGCGTTGTGTCTGAAGTATTTCTTTTCCTTGCTCAGGTATGCGCAAGGCCAGTTCGTAGGCCAATGTAGTGTAATCTCTTTCATTTAATTGTTGGACTCTTTCGGTTTCCCATAAGGAATAGAGGCACTGAATCATAGTCGGACTTGCTGCTTCTGTAATCAGAAGGCGTAATAACTGGATGCGACAAGAAGGAATCGGATGAGAATAGCTGAGTCTATAAAGCTCATTTTCTATTTTATCACGTTCTACCGAAGATGTCTCTTGCAGAGGAGAGGACAAGTAATTGGTTAATGTCGAAGCTATCAACGGGTTCTTTTCACAATGTATTCCGTTGAGTAATGCATTCATCCATGTAGTATTCGGAATTCTTTTTGCTTGATAATTTTCATGCATCATCATTAAAACTGCCTGTCGGGTTGTTTCATTGTCTATTTCTTGCCAATGTTCCAGCAGCCAGTGGAGACTGTTGTTGTCAGGAATAAACAAACCATATCCTCTTCCGTCCGTATTGGGCAAAATACGGGTGGGGGTAAAGGGTAACGTAATACGGCATAAGCTGTCTGTCAGGCTAGCTTCTATCGTTGTGTCTCTTGTTCCGCAAAGGGTGATATTGAATTTTTGAGGCCAGTTTAATCCTCTTTGATATGGATCTTGCTGATGTATGGTCAACTGTTTGTCTGATATTTCGAATTTGATTATCGGCATTCCTTTTTGGTTTACCCATACATCGCTGAAAGCGGTTAGATCTTGCTCTGTTTTACTGTTTAGAATTTGTATCAAGTCATCCCAAGTAGCGTTGGCGTAAGCGTAAGTTTTTAAATATTCTTGAATCCCTTCCCGAAATGCTTCTTTTCCCATTAATTCCACCAGTTTTACCATCATGACAGGAGCTTTGTTATAAATGATCTGTCCATAAATTAATCCTGCATTTTGAAGGTTATCTAGCGGTTGCCGGATAGCAGTGGTTCCGGGTGTACGGTCTTCTGACAAGGATGCGGCTGTATAAGTCTTCATCCAATTCAGCTGGTGATTGACTTGTGGGAATAATGGTTCGGTAATCAGAGCTGCAAAATAATTGGCAAATACCTCTTTAGTCCAGACATCATCAAACCAGTTCATCGTTACTAAATCGCCGAACCACATGTGAGCGGTTTCGTGGGCGATTAATTGGGTTCGGCGAAGTTCTTCATCAGGAGTGGGATTTTCGCTTAGGAACATTTGCGTGTCATTATATAAGGTGGCGCCTGTGTGCTCCATACCTCCATATTGGAATCCCGGCAAGATAATAAAATCGTATTTGGCAAAAGGGTAGGGGACATTGGTGTATTCTTCCAGCCAGTTCAGCGAAGCGGTCACTTGTTTGAAGATGGTATCTAATTGAGCTACTTTTTTAGAATCTGTTTCGCGGTAGTATGCTGAGATTTTCCGATTGCCTTCTGTATATTCTTGATGTTCTAATTTACCGGTGACAAAGGAAAAGAGATAAGTGCTTAATGGTTCAGTTGGGGCAAAAGTTACCGTTTTGCAGTTGCCTTTTGTTTCTTCTTTAGTAATATAGGTATTGGAAACAGCTTTCCATGCTGTTGGTATATCCAGTCGTAGGGAAAATGTGGCTTTCAGATTCGGCTGTTCGAAACAAGGGAATAAGGTACGGGCACGGTCGGGCACTAATAGCGTATACAGAAATTCATCATTTCTGTTTAGCGACTGGTTGCCGGCAATAAATTTGATAGTGATATTATTTTTGCCTTCTACTATATTTTTTTCAGGTAGGATGATGTGCTCGTTATGGAATTCATAACGGGCAGTTTGTCCATTGACGGATACCGATTTTATTTTTTCAGGCTTTTCTCTGAAGTCGAGAATAATTTCTTGCGGTGCATCCAGATTAAATTCAATGGTAATCTCTCCATTTACCGGTACTGATTTCTGTTCAGGAATGGAGAAATATAGCTTATACTTCAACTCCTTAATCTCCTGTTTGCGCAGTGTTGCCAGTTCTTGCGATACGCCCTCGTCGTAGAAACGAGGATTGCTTGTGGTCTGTTGGCAACTGCATAATAATAAGCTGCACATGAAAATAAGATATCCGATATATGTTTTCATCATCTAAAATTTATCTTGGTTATCTGCGGCAATTTTTCGGATGCCGCGCTGTGAAGCTATGAATGCACCTCCCAATACTCGTTTCCCCTCGTAAAAAACGGCTGATTGTCCGGGAGCGATGGCGGATGCTTCGGAAAGGAAACGGACCAATAGTTGTTTTTCATCTAATACGAGCACTTGACATGGAATAGGCTTGCTGCGATAGCGGATACGTACTGACAAGTCCTTGCATTGCAGTAAATCCTGCATTTCTGTGATATGATAGTCTTCTACCAACATATATTCTGCTTTAAGTTCCTCGGCATCTCCTAACATGACTGTATTCTTTTCTGCATTGATGCGTAGTACGTATGCTGGATGCCCCAAAGCGATTTCCAATCCTTTCCGTTGGCCTATTGTATAATAAGGAAAGCCTTTGTGCTGACCTATCTTGACTCCTTTACTATTTACAAACCATCCCGGTCCTACTTGGGTGTCAATATCCGGGCATTGCGAACGCAGAAAGTTTCGGTAATCCCCTTCTATAAAGCAGATTTCCATACTTTCACCTCCACGGGCTTTCGCTTCGAATCCTTTTTGTCGGAGATATTCCCGTACCTCCTGCTTGGTATAAGTTCCCAGTGGAAAGAGAAAACGTTGAAGTATCTCCTGAGGAAGTTTCCATAGAAAATAGGATTGGTCTTTTGTCTGGTCATCTCCCGCTACTATATACAGTTTTCCCTTCCGTTCTTCCAGTCTGCAATAATGCCCGGTAGAGATATGGGCGCAATTCGTTTGGTCTGCCCATTCACAGAGAATTCGCTCTTTGAATAGCGGATTGCAAAGGACACAAGGATTGGGAGTTCTTCCTTGCATATACTCATCAATGAAGTGTTTTACAATAATCTGTTTGAACTCTTTCCTCACATCAGCTACATGGTGTTCTATTCCCAGCCGTTCTGCCAAGGCTTTTGCTTCCAGCACATCATCAGGTTCATCTTGACCGGGGGTGGAAAAGCGGGAAGGGACATCCCACGTTCTCATGGTAACTCCTACCACTTCATATCCTTGTTCTTGCAGCATGATGCAAGTGGCGGAGCTATCTATTCCGCCACTCATTCCTACCAAGACTCTTTTATCTCTGTTATTCATTATATAAATAGTTCAGGTTCACGGCGTGCCGCACATTTTTGGTGCAGCATGGGAGTGTAAGGAGTATCAAAAACTCGTGCACCATTAGGGCATTCTTTTACGCAAGCGCAGCACTTGATGCATTTGGTAATCTCTGTTTCTATTTTTCCTTCATCGCTTAAAGCAATGGCATGAGTAGGACATACTTCGATGCATTCGCCACAGGCGAAGCATTCTTCAGTGCAGACTGGAGCGGCAGGAGTAGAGGGGCCAACAAAGCGATAAGGTATGTTTCCTTTTAGGTAAAAATCGGATAATGTTTCATCCTTCTCCAGTTTTGTCAGACAGTCTTTTCCAAATTGTTCCGCAATCTGTAAATCGGTAACATCCGGACGGCCTTCTGCAATGGGCATATTAGGACGGCTGTAGCTGTGTTCACCAATAAAGGCACCGGCAGCCAGTGGAGTGAACCCTAATTGAATAGTTTCATCTCTCAATTCGACTAGTGCATCTTCGTAATCGCGGTTACCATATACAGCGACTAAGATAGCCGGAGCATTGTTGCCTTTTAATCTTCGTAGCCGTTGCAATGCTATTGGGGCTACCCTTCCTGCATACACAGGAACTGCAATGATCGTGATAGAATCTTTGATTTCTATCGGGCTACTATTCTCATCTGTAGTGAGATCTATTTCTATTCTTTTGCCCATACCTATACTTCCTCCGATGGCACGGGCTATTTTCGCGGACGTATGTGTAGGCGAAAAAAATATGATGTGATTGCTTGTATATGTTTTCATAAACGCAAATATAGTGACTTTTGTCCAAAGGTAACCAAATATATAGATAAGATGTACAAGGATATCGAAGATTATTGTAACATGGGCTGTCTCTTATACACATCTGACGCTGCCGACGACTTAATAGGTG
>ERZ1027275.319-NODE-319-length-11241-cov-3.523154_pt1 | contig 11241 bp, 10 predicted proteins | sample MGYA00519255_ERZ1027275 | MGnify/ENA primary metagenome ERZ1027275 (study PRJEB26926, sample SAMN06164427) | human gut metagenome | biome: ENVO:00009003; feature: ENVO:2100002; material: ENVO:00002003 | host: Homo sapiens | place: USA | collected 2012 ...
AAGTCGTCGGCAGCGTCAGATGTGTATAAGAGACAGACATGACGCAGAACCATTTCCTTTTGGATGGCAGTTATCCGCATTTCTATTTTCTGACGCTAGACCATTTTGGAGAAGTCAGCGTTTTTCAATTATGTCAACCGGGTATGCAGGAGCAGTTGAACGAAATTCTTTCCGAAAACCTCCTGCCGCCGTCTCCCGCAATGCCAATCGAACATGACGCTTTGGAACAGGACGGGTCGCCCGTCCTGTTTTCGTATCTCTGCGACTTGCCAAGGCTGCACCGGTTTCGCTGTGCGCTGACGCTGCGGAACCAGACTGGCAGCATCCTCTGCTTTGACTATCAGGCAGATGCGCTGCGGGAGGTGTTCGGTGCGCAGGTCAATATCACAAGCATCGACTTTGCCGCTTATGAAAGGATGATGCTCCATCAATAAGAAACAGAAGATCACGCTGGCCTGTTTTCTACCCGTCGCGCTAGCCGCGCTTTTCTATGCGGGCGGCTATCTTGCGCAGTTCATCTACAACTACCAGATGTGGACAGCCGAAGGCGGCACGCCGTACAGCGGCACTTCGCCGCCGATGCCGGACGCCGCGTTCGGCGTCTGCCTCCGGTTCGTATTCCGCTTTCCATACGGTCTGTACGGCATGGGCATCTTTCTGGCGGCAATCGTACTTCTTGTCGTGGCGATCATGCACATGGGTGCCGGCGGCGACGGGCAGTACGACAAGACCAGAAACCTGACATATTCCCACAAGGGAACCTACGGAACCGCCGGTTTTCTCAATCCAAAAGAAGCCGGACAGGTACTCGACTTTGTACCGGACCTGCGCAAGCACCACGGCACGATCCTCGGCGAAGTGGATGGCCGTGTGGTCTGTATCCCGGAGAAAACGCGCTTCAATGGAAATCTTGCCGTCTACGGCGCAAGCGGCTCGAAAAAGACGCGCGCATTCTGCGTCAACATGATCTTGCAGTGCGCGGCACGGAAAAACTCACTGGTCATCTGTGATCCTAAATCAGAGCTGTACGAGAAAACCAGCGCGTATCTACGCGATCAGGGCTACACCGTCCGCGTGTTCAATCTGGTCACGCCCGCGTCGTCAGATTCGTGGAACTGCCTGTCCGAGATCGACGGACAGGAGCTGATGGCGCAGCTTTTCTGCGATGTCATCATCCGCAACACCGGCAGCGACCGTGGGGACCATTTCTGGGACAGCGCCGAAATGAATCTTCTCAAGGCGCTTGTCCTGTTTGTCGAGCGGAGCTATCCACCGGAGCGGCGGAACATTGGCGAAGCGTATCAGCTGCTTGTAAGCTGCTCGGAAAAGGAACTGAACGAACTGTTTGACGCGCTCCCGCTGGGGCATCCGGCCAGAGCGCCGTACAGCATCTTCCGCCAATCGTCGGAGAGCGTGCGCGGCGGCGTCATTATCGGTCTCGGCTCCCGGCTGCAGGTGTTCCAGAATGCGGACATTCGCGCCATCACCAGCCATGATGAGATCGATCTGGAACTACTTGGCAAGCAGCCGTGCGCTTATTACTGCATCACGAGCGATCAGGACAGTACCTTTGATTTCCTGTCCTCGCTGTTTCTGTCGTTCATTTTTATCAAACTCGTCCGCTACGCCGACCAGAACTGTCCGGGCGGCTGTCTGCCGGTTCCTGTTCATGTGCTCGGCGAGGAGCTTTGCGCCTGCGGCGTTATCCCCGATCTCAGCCGAAAAATCTCCGTGATCCGTTCCCGGAACATCAGTATGTCCTGCGTGTTTCAGAATCTCGCCGGTCTGCAAAACCGCTATCCCAACAACCAATGGCAGGAAATTCTCGGCAACTGCGACGTGCAGCTGTTTCTCGGCTGTACGGACGCACTGACGGCGGAGTTCATTTCCTCACGCTCCGGCGAAGCGAGCGTTGCTGTGACCAGTCAGGCCAAGCAGCTCGGCACATGGCGTATTTCCAACTATACCCCGGAATACCGCGAAACGAGCGGTGTCGGCCGCAGGCGGCTGCTCACGATGGACGAGGTTTTACGACTGGACGTGGATAAGGCGCTCGTCATTATCCGCGGGCGCAATATTCTGGAGGTCGATAAATTTGACTACTCCAAGCACTATGAAGCAAAGAAGCTGCGCCCGGACAAAGCGGCGGCACATATTCCGCGCTGGAGAAGCGAAGCGCCGCCGCCCCCAGTCGCACCTGCGCCCCGCACGGCCCCAGCGCTCAAAAAGGATGCTCCTGCAAAAAAGCAGAAGATCATAACCACCAGCAAAGAATCCATTTTATCCAAACCCAAAACAGCAAAAAAGGAGGAATGACCCATGCCCAGAAAAAAGGAATTACCTGCCCCGGACAGCGGCGAACAGGACGACCTGCTTTCTACTGAACCGCAGGAGTCTCCCGATGCGCCGCTCACCGAGCCGCAGGAGGAACCCATCCCCACAGAAAGCCCGCCCGATGAGGGCGTACCGGATGAAGATGCGCCGTCGGAAGAATACACAGAATTTCTTCAGGCACTGAACGAAGCTCCCATGCAGGAAGAACCACAGCCAGCTTCATCTGACGAAGCGGAGCCGATGCCCGCAGAGGAAGAACCGGCACTGACCATCCCCGCAGAAGAACCGTCCGGCGAATCCGCGCCCCCGGAATCTCTGCCGATACCGTACAATGACGCGGTTCTGACGATCACTGCCAGAACGCGCATCAAAAGCGAAGCCGAAGCCACCGACGAACTCTGGCATGAGATCCGCAACGCCTACCGGACGCGGCGGATCCTGACCGGCACGCTGGACGGCATTGAGCAGACGGCAGGCGGCAAAACGCTGGCGACAGTCAGCTTCCGTGGTTTCCGCATTGCCATCCCGATCCGCGAAATGCTTGTGCTGGAGGAACGTATGCCGTCCGGCAGAGCATATGCCGACTACATGAATCGGCTGAACCGCATTCTTGGCACGATGCTCGGCGCGGAGATCGACTTCATTGTCAAGGGCATTGATTCGACCACGCACAGCGCCGTTGCCAGCCGCCGGGAAGCCATGCTTCGGAAACGGCAGACGTTCTATCTCGGCAAGGACGCCACCGGAAATCCCTACATTTACCCCGGCCGCCTGGTCGAAGCGCGTGTGATCGCCGTCGCGGAGAAGGTGCTGCGCGTCGAAGCCTTTGGCATTGAATGTGCCATCTTTGCCCGTGACCTCTCCTGGCAGTGGGTGTCCGACGCCCGCGACCTTTACAGTGTCGGCGACCGGGTTCTGGTCCGCGTGCAGGAGATCAGCGGCGAGGATGCCGAGCATCTTTCCATTCGCGCCGACATCCGCAGCACATTCTCTGAAACCAGCGTGGACAATTTGAAGAAGTGTCAGGTACAGAGCAAGTACGCCGGCAAGGTCACAGATCTTCGCGGCGGCGTGGTGTATATCCGCCTGAACAACGGCGTCAACGCTATTGCGCACACCTGCTACGATTCCAGAATGCCCGGCAAGAAGGACGATGTCAGCTTTGCGGTCACACGGCTGGATGAAGAACACGGCATTGCCGTCGGCATTATCACGCGGATCATCAAGCGGAACCTGTAATCCGGCAGCGTTCTGCCTATGACTGATTTCATATTTCTTGCAGCGCCCACACTGGAACCGCTGCTGCGCCGTCTGAGGTGCCTCCCTGACGGCACTAAACTACAAAAGGAGTTTTCTCTATGAAAGCCAAAGAAGAATACGTTGACGCCCCTCGTGAAACACGCTCTAAAGACATCACCGTCTACGCGATCATTTCCCTCATCCTGCTGGTCGGCGCGGGCATTTTCCTCGCAGTCAGGCTGCTGCATAAGCCCGCAGATGCGGCGCTTGCAGACAGCAAATCCGGGATCGTTTATGACTCGTCTGCCGTTGAGGGCGGCTGGGATAACCTTTCGCCGGAGGAAATCGAAGCGCGGCTGAATGAAAAAGTGGCCGAGGGCATGATTAACATTTCAGCCAACACCGCACCCATCTTTGAGGATGGAGCATCTGAGGGAAATCTGATGCTCGTAAATGAGTCCATCAATAACTATCCGCAGATGGTTCAGATCGTCCGTAATGATACGGGCGAACAGATTTACGAATCCGGCGCCATTGCCGTTGGCAGTAAGATTGAACGTGCGCGGCTGGACGTGGTTCTTCCCGCGGGTACATACGAATGTACCGCTTATTTTCATAACCTTGACCCGGAATCTGGTGCAATCATCGGCACAGCCGGGGCAATCATTACAATTACGATTCAACACTAATTTTAATCAAAGGAGTCATTACAATGAAGAACACTAAGAAAATCGTTTCCCTCATCCTTGCGGTCTGCATGATCGCTTCCCTCGCAATTTCCGCTTCCGCTGCCAACACCGTGGACGTCGCGGGCGGCACGGGCACTTCGTCTGTTACCCTGTCCAGCACCGCGGACGGCAGCATCGGCGGCGACCCGGCAGCTACCAAAATGTCCGTAGTCGTGCCTACCGTCCTCCCGGTTGCTGTTGGCACTGACGGCACTGTTTCCACCGCGACCGACGCGAAGATCATCAACAATTCGTTTGGTGCAGTAAAAGTTGCGAATATTTCCATCGAAGCCGCGCAGGGCTGGTCGCTGGCCGCGTTCGGCAGCAAGGACACCCTCGCCCATGAGAAAGTTAACAGCAACAAGTTCGGTTTCCAGCTCGCCATCGGCGGCGGTGCTGCTGCGGCGACTGATAACAAGAACGCCAGCAAGCAGACGCTTCTTGATACTGCCATTGAAGGCTGCTACATGAGCGGTGCGGGTGATACCAGCGCCAATACGGTCGCAATCTCCTACGATGCTATCGTGACCCCGGTTTCGGAAGCAGTTACCAACACAGCGATTGCTTCCGTGCTGTTCATTATCGCTTGGGATGCAGTCTGATCTATTCGCTATTGCAAAGGGGAACGCGCAAGCGTTCCCCTTACCTTATGAAATGGAGGACGTCAAATGAAACACAAACGAATCCTCGCAATGATCCTTGCCGTAGCGTCGTGCCTGTCGTTGGCCGTCAGCGCGTCGGCGGCAAACACACCCAACCGCAAAGCCACAGATTTCCGCGATTTCGACCGTACCGCATGGTATGCCGAAGCGGTCAGCGCCGCCGTGGACAACGGCTTGCTGTATGGCAAGAGCGCGACCATCATCGACCCAAACGGCGATATGACTCGTGCGGAGATGGCGGCGATCATCAACCGCTCGTTCGGCTGCTACGTGAAAGCCGACATTTCCAAGTACAAGGACGTTTCCAAAGACAAATGGTATTTTGAAGATGTGGCCATGGCGGTGCAAATGGGAACATACAACGGCAGATCGAACACGGCAATGGCCCCGGATGCGCCCATCACGCGCGAAGAAGCCATGACCGTCGTGGCTCGCGCCCTAGAGTTGGACTACGATTCGTATTCTAAGACGGATTTGTCCAAATTCTCCGACCGCAACAAGATTTCCAACTGGGCGCTGCCTTACGTTCGCGCGATGGTCGGCGCGGATTATATCCACGGCAGAACCAAAGGGCTGGAACCGCTGGATAATATCACCCGCGCAGAATTTGCGCAGATTTTCCATAACATCATCGGCAGTTATATCACGGTAAAAGGAACCTACGACAAGGACATCAAAGGCAGTGTCCTGATCCGCACCAACGAAGTAATGCTCAAGGATATGACCGTGGACGGCGACCTCATCATCGGCTGCGGCGCAGCAGATGGCAAAATCACGCTCGATAATGTTACCGTCAAGGGCAGATTGCTTGTCTGGGGCGGTGGCGTTGCGGCAATTTACTGCAACAACGGGACGAATATGCCGGAAGTCGTGGTTGCGCGTGTGGATGATGCAGTCAAGGTGATCTATGACAGAGATTCCACCCTCGCAGTCATTGACACGATCAAAACCAGAATCACAGACAGAGCAAAGGCTTTCAAAGAAACTGAAATTATCTTTTATGACGTTTCAGGACTGCGCGAAGCACAGAAGCAGCTTAACGCCATCGTCGCGGACAATCAGATTGCTCTTACTGCTCCTGCTCATCTATATGCTCTGGTCGGAGAATCCAACGTAAAAGCTGAGTTTACGAATAACAGCAAAGGTGACACTTACAAAATCGAGATTCGCCGCAATAAAGACAATGCGCTCATTGCAGATGGCTTTGAGCTTGCCGCAGGAAAAACCATCTCGGCATTGACGTTGCTGGAAGCGCCGGAGTTCGGCAACACCGACTGTACCGTGGCAATTACGGCTTACCGTGACGGCAAGCAGATCGGCTCCATGCAGACAGAGCTAACGCTCCATGCCGCGTATCTCTGGCCCAAGGAGGTGCAGTGATGAGCAGGAAAAAACTTATCACTTTATTGCTGGCACTGACAATGATCCTATCACTGGCTACGAGTGCGTCGGCAGCGGAAACAACTGAGGCCCGTGTGCCGGTGACGCTCACCGTGGTCAATGTGGCTGCTCCGATCTCTTGCACCGTTCCAGCTTGCTTGCCGGTTTCTCTCGTTGACGGCTATGTGGTCTGTGCCAACAATGCCGCGATTACCAACACTGGAAAAAACGGCGCGATTCGTGTGACCAAGGTAGATGTTCAGGCGGGCACATTTGAAATCGGCAATTTTGACGATTTTACGGCAAGCAAGAACAGCATTGCACTGTCCATCAACGGCTGCAATACGAAGGGCGCAGGTGCCCTGACACTCGTTGACGGTGCGTTCCCGGCGATTGCCGCCGAGAAAAATCTCGCCATCCGATATAAAGCCAAGGTGTCTGCAAGCGAGACTGTCACCAACGTCAATGCGGCAACAATTGTGTTCACCATTGCCGCTGTGAGTGAAAAGGAGGCTGCATGATGAAGAATTTCAAGAAATTCACCGCATTGCTGCTTGCCCTCTGTATGGTGTTTTCGCTGAGCATTTCGGCGTTTGCAGTCGAAGATCACGAACACACAGTCTATGAAAGCGCCCCTGACGAAGAAATCGCCGTGCAGTCCGTTTCTGGTGAAGCTGCGACCAGCGGCACGATTCCGGGCAGCAGCATCAAATGGTCGCTGGACTCCAAGGGTTGGCTGACCATCTCCGGCAGCGGCGAAGCGCCGGTGTTTACAAGCGCAGACGATCAGCCGTGGGCGGCTGTGCGGGAGCAGATCACCGAGGTCTGGTTCGAGGATGTGGAAACCTTGAGCATTTCGGATTTGGCATACTGGTTCGAGGGCTGCACAAATTTGACCACCGCAGAGCTGCCCCTTGCGCCGGTCATTGGCAAGCACGCTTTTTACAACTGCTCGAAGCTCTCCACGCTGACCATGTACTACGGTGAAACGGTTTTGAACAGCATCGGCGAGGATGCGTTCTGGCGCGAAGCCGATTCCGGCGACACGCTCTATATCGCCTACATCATCGGCTACCCAGAGGCAACGGTGCCGTTCTACACCTATGATTGGGCGGCTTCCAACCGCAGCAACCGGTATTTTTACGATTTGTACGGCGTGTATCCCAATGTGGACACTGCAAACACGGCAGTCAATACCGCATCCGTGTCCGGCATCCAGAAAGCCCCCGGCATTTCGCTGACCGCTTCTACCGGCATTGTTGGCAACTGCCCAAGCTGCGGGAAATACTCACTGCAAGGAACGTATGTATCGCAGACCCATACCTCGCGCGGCCATGCCGAGTACTATGAGTGCTACCTCTGCCATTACACAAAAAATCTTGGCACTTATGTGTATAAAGACCATGGTTCTGGTTCGTATGGTTCGTGGACCTGCCCGGACTGCGGCAGTCACACATGGGTTCTGGAATATGAAAATGATGCCACCTGCACGCGAAACGGCTATCGGGAATATAGCTGCGCCTGCGGTCAGACCAAGCGCGAAACCATCTACGCAACCGGCCACAGCTATAGATATGGGAGCTGGGAGCAGCATTCTTCCACCCAGCACCGGCGCGAAGCCTATTGCCGGAATTGCGGCGATTCGGATTATGAATACGCCAGTCACAGCATGAGCTACGGAAGCTGGAGCAACTATTCTTCTTCACAACACAGCCGAACGGCAACGTGCCGCACCTGCGGATACAGCACTACGGATTACGGTAATCATAGCTATTCTACCGGTTCGTGGAGCAAGTACAGCGATACCCAGCACCGCAGAAGCAAGACTTGTTCCGGCTGCGGCGCATCGACCTATGACTACGCCAATCACAGCTATTCCTATGGTTCGTGGGTGTCGGACAGCGAAACGCAGCATAAGCGCACCAAGACGTGCTCGGCCTGCGGCGATTCTGGCTATGAATACGCTGACCACACCGACGCGAACGGTGACGGCAAGTGCGACGATTGCGGTGCAACTGTCAGCCTGACGATCAAGTGGGACGCCGGAACGAACGGCGGCACCATTGATGGCAAGGCCAGCTTTTCCGAAACCATGAAGCCGAACAGCAAGCCGACCGCGCCCAGTGCGCCTCCTGTGAAAACCGGACACACGTTCAAGAACTGGTATACCGAAAAAACGGGCGGTAAGCTCTATACCACCGTCACGGCGATTACGACCAGCCAGACGTTCTATGCGCAATTCACTGCAAACACCTATACTGTGACATGGAACCTTGGCGACGGACGTTCGGAAACGACCGAGCAGACTTACGGTGAAAAACTCGTTCTCCCCACCGATCCGGAACGTAAAAACGCCGAATTTTTAGGCTGGTTTACGGAGAAAGACGGCGGTACAGAAGTTACGGCAAACACTGTTTTCGATGAAACCGCCGCGACAATGTACTATGCACATTGGGAAGTTACTGAGCTGTTTTCGGTGACAGTTCCGGCCACTCTGCCGCTCGTTGTAGACGAAACCGGTAAGGTCTATGTTGCCGCTGCTTCCATCGTCAACAATTCTACCGGTGATGTAATGGTTTCTTCCGTCAGCGTTACCAGCAAAAACGGTTGGGAGTTTGTTCCGTATTCGACCAACATGGCAAAGGCCAAAGTGGATGCCAAGCAGGTCGGCTTCAAGATCAATTCTTCCGAGACCAGCAAAACCGGCGATTCCGAGGTCTTCACACTGGCTGCGCCGTGGACGGTCAAAGAAGCAGATGCACTCTCCATCAACTATGATGCCGTCGTATCCGCTGTTTCTCAGCCTGTGACCGGGCAGGAGATCATGTCGGTCGTCTTTGTACTCGAATGGGCGTAAATGAAAACCGGCAGTCCGGGCTGGACGAAGCCATTCAGGTCGGCAGCGCCGCCGCAAAGGTCGTGGAAGGCGCCGCAAAAGCAGGCAAGATCACGGCCGCAGCTGCAAACGGGGCCGCCCTCGGCGGTCCCTACGGCGCGGCTGCCAGCGTCGCAATCGCGGCAGCCAAGCACGGAAAGAAGATTCTTCTTGCGCTGCTCGCCATCCTTGCAATCCCGCTGCTGTTCCTCGTGATGCTCCCGACACTGATCTTCGGCGGCACCGCGCAGAACGCTGGCGACACCACCATTCTGAACAATCAGGCAGCGATTACCGAGAACATGAACGAGATCGCGTTTGCGGTCAGCGACTTGCTTGGAAGTGGTATTGCCGATGCCGAGCAGCGGATCGCGGATGATTTTGCTGCATCCGGCGCCGACCAGTATGAGATCGTCAACCCATATGAGAATGAGCGCATCAATAATGTCAATCTGTTCATCTCGCAATACTGTGCGTACCGTGATACGGACGTTGCCGCCATTTCTCTGGAGGATATGAAGCAGCTTCTGCGCGCTGGCATTGGCGAACTTTACGACTATACTTATGAGGACGAAACGCGCGAGATAGAAGAAACCATTCTCAATGAAGACGGCGAGGAGGTCACAGAGCTTCGTGAGGTGACGGTGCGCGTCTACACGCTTTCCTATCGCGGCGAAGCGTATTTTGCCGACTCCATTTTTCATCTGACCACTGAACAGAAAACGCTCGCACAGAACTTTGCCGAAAATCTCAGCCTGTTTCTGGGCGACGGCCTGTTCCAGAATCTTTCCTCGTCTGAGAGCAGCTTCACGATCCCTGCGCTTGGCGACATCCGCTACACAGATGGCAGCACGGAGGTCGTCTATTACAATCAGCTCGATGAACGCTATGCGAACAAGCCCTATGGCACCGACGATATCGGCGGCTACGGCTGCGGCCCAACTGCTATGGCAATGGTAGTATCTTCCCTCACGGACGATCTGGTCGATCCCGTGGAGATGGCAAAGTGGTCATACGACAACGGCTACTGGTGCAGCGGAAGCGGTTCGTATCACGCGCTCATCCCGGCAGCCGCCGAAGCGTGGGGCCTGCCGGTTTCCGGCTGCACCGCATCGGAGCCACAGCGGATCACGGACGCGCTTTCCAGCGGCAAGCTGGTCGTCGCTATCATGTCCGCCGGGCATTTCACCTCATCCGGACATTTTATTGTGCTGCGCGGCGTCAAGGATGAAAAGATCCTCGTTGCCGACCCTGCCAGCCGGACACGCAGCGAACAGAGCTGGGAACTGTCCATCATTCTGAACGAAGTCAGCAAAGCCGCCGGTTCCGGCGGACCGTTCTGGATCATTGGCTGAAATTTGCACCCGATCAGCATTGCTGACCGGGTGCTTTTTTCACTGCATTTCATAATTTACAGAAAATTCACAGGTTCAAGTGACCGTTTTGCCGTTTTGCGGTGCGTATTGTTATAGAAGGATTTGGAGGACAAACCTATGAGGACAACCATCCAACAGCTTGCAGAATTTCTGACCGCCTGCCGCGGGAACTGGCGAAATGCCTGCTTCATCTCCTGCAACGAGTGCAAATGTCATTCGCCCTGTTCTGGTTATCTGATGAGCGCAGATGCAGGCGGCAAGCCTGTTTTGATTCCCGCTGCCGAATATGAACGTCTCACTGCGCAGCGGATCGACCCAAGCGAATGCCGCGGCAACCTCTCCCGCAGCGCCTTTGAGGATATTTATGCGTTATATCTCAACTGGTGCTTGTCAGACGATGAAAGCTGCTGTTTACAGATACTCTCCCTTCTTCCTTCTGAGTAATACATAGGAGGATTTCCATTTGAAAAAAGCCCACATTACCTGTCCATACTGCCACGCGCCGGCACAGCTTCGCCCGGCCAGCAGCATCTACGGCATCCACACAAAAGACCGTGCAGCGAAGCTCTACGTCTGCTCCCGGTATCCCGCCTGCGACGCTTATGTACAGGCGCACAAGGCGACCGGACTTCCAATGGGGACTCTTG
>ERZ1027275.331-NODE-331-length-11061-cov-6.710612_pt1 | contig 11061 bp, 10 predicted proteins | sample MGYA00519255_ERZ1027275 | MGnify/ENA primary metagenome ERZ1027275 (study PRJEB26926, sample SAMN06164427) | human gut metagenome | biome: ENVO:00009003; feature: ENVO:2100002; material: ENVO:00002003 | host: Homo sapiens | place: USA | collected 2012 ...
TGAAGAGTACATTTTCAATTATCTTCTACCTCAAAAGACAGGTAGTAAAGAAAGACGGTACTGTTCCAGTTATGGGACGTATCACAGTGGACGGAACACAGGCACAGTTCAGTTGCAAGATGACTGTGAATCCCAATTTGTGGGACACCAAGGGCGGACGCATGACTGGAAAAAGTATGCAAGCCTTGGAGGTGAACCGCAAACTGGACAAAATGCGTGTGAGTATCAGCAAGCATTATCAGGAGATAATAGATCGAGACAACTTTGTCTCTGCCGACAGGGTTAAGAACGCTTTTCTTGGATTGGAGTATCGCTGCCATACCTTGATGAAAGTCTATGAGCAAAGCAGGGATGAAATGGAAAAACAATACAAGGCTGGCATGAAATCTTTGAGCACATTCACAAAATATAGAATCGGTTGTGCTTACGTGGGCGAGTTTTTGCAGTCGCATTACCGTGTAAAGGACATTGCCTTGAAAGAATTGTCCCTGCCGTTTATTACGAACTATGAGACATTCCTTAGAATAGACAAGCAACTGAAGATAAATTCCGCAATGGTGTTTGTCCGTAATCTCCGTGCCATGATTTTTCGGGCGATTGATAACGAGTGGCTCGTCAAAGACCCTTTCAGACGATACGAGTACAAGAACGAGGAAACAACAAGGGAGATTCTGACAAAAGAAGAAATTCACCTGTTGATGGAAACTCCTATCACCAGAAAGCATATGGGGTTGGTGCGTGACTTGTATCTATTCTGCTGTTTCACAGGTCTCGCATTCATTGACCTGTACAACTTGAAGGAAGAGAACATCAAGACATTTTTTGACGATGGCGAGTGGATTGTTATCCACCGACAGAAGACAGGAACGGAAGCCGACATCAAGTTGCTTGACTATCCCAAGCAGATAATGGAGAAATATTGTGGATTGTGCAAGGATGGCAGAGTCTTTCCTGTACCACCTTATAGAAGTTGTCTGCGTTCGCTCAAAAGATTGGGAAAGAAATGCGGTATCACCAAGCCACTTTCCTGGCACATGAGCCGTCATTCGTTCGCAACCTCGGTTTGCCTCTCCAACGGAGTTCCAATAGAAACCGTGAGTTCAATGCTTGGTCACAAGGACATAAAGACAACCCAGGTGTATGCCAAAATTACCAAGGAGAAATTGAGTAAAGACGTGGAAAAGTTGTCTCAGCAAATAAATAACATTGAGGAATTCACGTTTGGAAATGTTTGCAACGATAATACTAACACTATAAATGGCAGAGTATGAAACGACAAGTGATAACAATACAAGAAGATATGGTCATCTACGCCCCACATCATGGTGAGGTGTGGATGACAGTTTGGGAGATTGCCGAACTGTTGAATGTAACAGGGACAGCAGTGAAGAATACCATCAAGCGCATTTGGAAACAAAGTGGGCTGAAAGACTTCCAGCATTCGCAATACATCAAACTTGAAAATGGATATTCTGCGAATGTCTATGATATGGAAGTGATTATCGCCATAGCACTTCAAATGGATACATATCAAGCCTTGTTGTTCAGACAATGGCTTATCAGTAAGGTAGTGAACCGCAAGGATTGCCAAGCAGAGCAAGTAAAAAACGAGTATCCGATGATTATTGTAATGAACGGAACGATGCCAAGAGATGCTAGTTAGAATCTTTCATCTTTTTAATAAGATTTAATAGCGTACAGAGAGAACGATTTTTGTCGTTGTACACTGTACGCTATTTTTGTTTCGCAATCTTACTGATTGTTTGTAATATTCTGATAATCAATGCTAATCCGAATGACAAAATGGCAAAAGAAACAAATTAGGAACAACAAAATCCCGTAACCCCAAAATGAAATTATGAGAAAACAAAAATTAACACGGATAACGCGGAATTTTTCCGATTTTGATATTCATAAATCAACTCCAAAAGAAGAAAATTATAAGTAGGCACATCTGTTTTCATTTTAATAGAATATAGTGGTATGCAAGATGAAGATGGGACGAGTCACTGTAAATCATGCAAAAATTAGCAAAATTTCTAATTAGGCAAATTATTTGCCGATTTTTATAATGATTTTCGGATAAACAAACGATATTTGGAGGAAAATGAGTATCTTTGCAACCGAAAACAATAATAATATACGCAATGGCTGAGAAAAATCTTAATCGTATAAAAGTTATGCTTGCAGAAAAGGGGAAAACGAACAAATGGCTTGCAGAGGAACTTGGCAGAGACCAAGCAACCATTTCCAAATGGTGTACCAATGCTTGTCAACCTCCTTTAGAAGCATTAATACAGATATCTCAATGTCTGGAAGTTGATATAAAAGAACTCATTAGGGTTCCTGAACATAATCCTTATAAAGAATTGTAATGAAAAAAATAAATACTTCATTCTCATTATTTGATTTCAATAAGAAACGTGTGACTTAGAGCAATTTGATGCAAGATCTTAGGTGAGTCGGTCTTGACCTTTTAACTCAAGCAGCGAGCACTCGGAGATATTTCTGTTTTTTATCCCAACTGGCTTATAATTCGGAAATTTATCAAAATTTGTATCGAAATTAAATAAGCATAACAATGGAACCATCTATATACAGTTTTTCACTTTGTACCGCACTGCCGTTAATGTTATTCTTCGGCTTTTATTTTTTGTTTGCAAAGACTCCTGAAAAGAAAATTTTCACGAATTATCTCCGCTCCCGACAGATGATGGGTATAGCTATGTTGCTGCTTTCAGCAAACTATTCGGTACATTTCTTCTTTGGCATCCGATTCAAAAATGTGAATTCTTCCATATTGATGAACATGTCCACATACTTTCTGTGCTACTCTCTGTTCAGTTCGGCATTGATAATGTTGCTTGATCGTTTTTACATTACCAAACGGCGTGTGTGGACACATATCATTTTATGGATTATATTTTCAACTTTTTCCGGAGTTGTATTGTTTCTGTTGCCAAGCGGAATCATGCAAAAAATCTCTTTATTTGCTTTAGCTGTCTGGTTAATCGTTTTTGGAATCGTTTTAGCTCGCAGAGTCATAATTGCATATCGTAGAGCCATTCGGATTTTCAATGAAACTCAGGCGGATGATATAGGTACATATATCGAATGGCTTTCCATATTCACTTATTGGGCTGTTATCTTCGGTGTCGGATGCGGATTGCTGACATTTCTGCCAGACAAATATGTTTTTATTTGGATTTTGTCGTCAATACCGTTCTACAGCTATCTTTTCCACAGCTATCAGAACTACCTGCTGTTCTATGAACAGGTGGAAAATGCTTTTGAGCAAGATATACAGTCTGAAGAAGAACTTCTGACAGATACGGAAACAAAACCTGAAATACTTTCTGAGAAAGAAGTTCCAGTGTCCTATACAGAAATTATAGAGAAAGTGGCCAACTGGATAAAGACAGACGGCTATGTCCAGCAGGGACTTACCATAACAGAACTGTCCGAAATACTTCATACGAACCGTACCTATCTTTCCGCTTATATCAAGACTACGTATAAAATGACATTCCGCGAATGGATAACCAGTCTCAGGTTGGAGTATGCGAAAAACATACTGAAGGAGCATCCAGAAATCAATATACAGAAGCTGGCTGAGTCTTCTGGTTTTCTTTCCCAAAGTAACTTTATCAAATTATTTTCCGAGAAAGAAGGATGTACGCCTGCCAAATGGAAAAAATCAAATCGGGAATAAATTGTGTAGTAAAACAACATCGGAAAAGGTCACAGAAACCCATTTCCAAAAAGTGCTCAAACGACAAAAAAGTGCTAATTCGACAATTCAAAAAGTGCTAATTCGACAAAAAGATGCTCAAACGACATTATTTCTAAAATTTTACAGCAAAAGTTTTTCTAATCTTTTGGGCATAGAATGACATTTATTATCTTTGGAGAGGACAAAGATAATAAATGCAAGTTTATATGAGCAGAAAAATCACTTTTCTTACCTTGTTTCTGTGGCTGATGACGGTAACTTTTCCTGTCATTGCGCAGCAGAAAACAGACACGACCTACACCTTCCGCTTCGTTCCGCAGAAGGACATGTTCTACGTTCCTTGGAATGGCAATGACACTGAACTTGCCCGCCTGTTGGAATGTATTGAAAACAACAAAGCAACAATTCTTGACGGCAAGTTGCCGCTACTGGTTGACGGATACTGCAATTCGCTGGGCGGTGAAGCCGAGAACCTTGCCACGGCGAAGATCCGTGCCAACCGTGTGAAATCAGAACTGATTACACGCGCGAAAATCAAGGAAGAAAACTTCATTACCCACAATCATGCGACAGAGGGTGATTTTGTAATCGTGCGCCTAACGGTACCAGCAAAGGAAACAGCCGCGATGGATGCGGAAGCGGAAGCGCGACGCAGGGCAGAAGCCGAACGACTGGCAACCGAGAAGCGTGCCGAGCAGGAACGGCTTGCCGAAGAGCAGCGCAAGGCGGAAGAAGCCCGACTTGCCGCTGAAAAGGCAGAAGTCGAGAAAGCCGCTCAACAAAATACACTTGCCAACACGCCGTCGGAAACCAAAATCACAACTGATTATCATCTCTCCCTGCGTGCCAACCTATTGCGCTGGGCTATCTTGACACCAGATCTTGGCGTGGAATGGCGCATCTGCCCATCGTGGGGCATTGCCGTAAACGGCTCGTGGACTTCTTGGAGTTGGAATGACAAAGACCGTCGCTATGCACTCTGGGAAGTGGCTCCGGAAATACGTTATTACATGGGTGAGAAGAAAGCCTGGTATCTGGGTGCGATGTTCAAGGCCGGACAGTTCAACTACAAGATCTCCGAAACAGGCAAGCAAGGCGACCTGATGGGTGGCGGCATCACCACAGGCTATCAGCTACGGCTGAACAAGGCACTGGCTCTTGATTTCAACCTCGGCTTGGGCTACCTGAATGCCGATTTCGAAAAATATGAAGTCATCGATGGTGTGCGCGTGCGCTGTGGCAACGAGACAAAAAATTGGTGTGGCCCCATCAACGCCGGTGTGACATTGGTATGGAAGTTATTCTAATACGGAGGAATAGAGTATGAAAGCAAGACAATATATAAATATGATGGGAATGGCAGCCGCCGTGCTGCTCTCTTCCTGCGTGAAGGACACGCTTTATGACACGCCGCATCCCGACTATGGGAAGATTGCGGTGACAGCCGACTGGTCGGCACGCGGTGAGGGTATCAACATACCTGCCACGTGGACGGTCACTATGGGCGACTATGCGGGTACAGAGACTTCCGCCACCCATGCCCCCGACCATCTGTTTGCTCCAGGCAGCTACACCCTTGCGGTGTGGAACCCAGCTGAAGGAATCACGGTAAACGGCACCATTGCCGCAGCCACGGGAAACCGGGCAGGCGCGGATGTCTTTGTGAACAATGCCCCGGGATGGTTCTTCACCTATACGAAACAGGTGAGCATCGAGAAAGACAAGGACTATCCGCTGACCGCTGCAATGAAGCAGCAGGTACGCGAACTGACACTTATCATCAAACCGACGGGTGATGCCGCCGGACGCATCACGGAGATTGTTGCCCATCTGACGGGTGCAGCCAGAACACTCGATTTCGCTACCGATACCTACGGAGCCGCTCCAAACGTCGTGCTGCCCTTCACCAAGATAACCGAAGGTGACGATGCCGGCAAGTGGAAAGCCACGGTGCGGCTGCTGGGTGTGACCGGCACGGAACAACTGCTGACGGCTGAAATCCGCTATGCGGACGGCAACCCGACCCCCACCACGCTGAAAAGCGACCTCACAGAAGCTCTCAAGGAGTTCAACACAAGAAAGGGCAAATCGCTGACCCTCGGCGGAACGCTGGTTGAGACACCCGAAGGCATGGAAGTGGACGGAGCCGAAATCAACGGCTGGGAAGAAGTGAAAGGTGATGATGTAAATGCCGATTTGTAAATAATAAAATGACAGATATAATGAAGACAAGATTTTTTGCACTTGCAGCGCTCGCCCTCGCACTGGTAGCCTGCAACAACGACAACGAGAACATGAACGGTGACCCCGTGGCTGCCCAGTTTACCGCCAACATCGCCCCCGCCACCCGCGCCAGCGGAACCACCTGGACTGGCGGCGACCGTATCGGCATCACCGACATCGGCAACGATTCCCAGTACGGCAACGTGCCTTTCATCCTGAAAAACGGGAAATTTGAGGCAGAAGGAAAGGTCATCTATATCGAAGATACAAAGACCCATACTTTCCGCGCCTACTATCCGTACAACGCGGCGGGAGGCATCCTCACAGCCACGACCGATGCCACGGCGCAGCAGAACCAGCCTGCCATCGACTTCCTCTTTGCTTCAGGAGCCACGGGAGACAAAAACAACCCGGTAGTAAGCTTTACAGACAAAACCGCCAAAGGCGGTGAAGACAACTCCTTCCACCACCGCATGAGCCAGATAACCCTTACCTTCGAGGCGGGCGACGGCGTGAATTTCAGCGTGGTCAAGCCTGAAGGTTACACGCTGGACGGATTGTTACTCACCGGTACGTTCAACACGGCCGACGGTATTGCCACCGCAGACAACGGGGCACAGACCGGAGAACTGGCCATGAATCTGGCAGACGGCAATCTCACGTCATCGATCATCCTCTTCCCGCAGACAGTTGCATCCCTGCCGTTGGTTGTGAATTACAAAGGTCAGGAATATCATGCCACACTCACCGTGCCCGAAGGCGCACTGCAGGCGGGCAACAACTATACCTATACCGTCAAGGTACGCAACAAAGTCCTTGAAGTCAGCGAAGCCACCATTGCAAAGTGGAACGATATAAACGGCGGAGAAGTGGATGCTGGCCTGTAGGATTTTAATAATTAATCGATTAGAATGAAGAATTATGAGACATAGATTATTTATCCCCGCAGCCACCGCACTGCTGTTCGCCCTCGCCGCCTGCACGCAGGACGAACTTGCTGGCGATAACCGTCTGCCCGAAGGTGAATACCCCGTAGTCATCCGTGCCACCGGACTGTCCGTAGAGGCAACGCCGCTGGCAGCCCCGTCAACCCGTGCCACCGTGGACGGCGACTGGCAGGGCGTCACTTCCGTGGCACTCAAGATGGGCGATGCGGTAAAGGAATACACCGTAACGGCTTCTACCGATTTCAAGAGTGCCACGCTCTCACGCGAGAACGACCCGTACTACTGGACCAGCCGCGACCCGATTACCGTATCGGCATGGTGGCCCTTCAACAATGCCGACATCACACAGATGCCTGCCGTGAAGGTGGCCGAAGACCAAAGCAAATTGGCTGACTTCCAGAACAGCGACTTCATCTCTGCTGAGAATCGGAAGGTGGAATTTAACAACCCGACTCTTGAATTTACCCACCGCACGGCACGCGTGACAATCGAACTGAAGCCCGGCACGGGATTCACGAGCGTCGCCGGTGCCACGGTGAGCCTCGTGAGCCTGTCCGCCAATAACGGCAACCCGACCGCCATCAAGACCTACAACGCAAGCGGCAACACCTACGAGGCACTGACCGCCCCGCAGACCGTTGCGGCAGGCAAGCCGTTCGTCAAGGTGGAACTCGGCGGCGGCACCTTCTACTTCCGCCCGCAGAACAACGTCGTATTAGAAGCGGGCAGCCGCTATAAATACACCGTTAAGGTGAACACCACCGGCCTGACGTTAGAGGGTTGCACTATCGGTGACTGGGCTGACGGCGGTGGCGAGAGCGGCGAGGCCAAGGATTTGGGCTACATCTACGACAGCAACACCAATACCTACACGGTCTATAACGCCGACGGCCTGATGAATGTAGCCGAATTAGTGAACGGAGGTAAGACCGACATAAACATTACCCTCGACAAAAACATTGACCTCACAGGCAAAAGCTGGACGCCGATAGGCACAGACTACGACAACTCATACACCGGCACCTTCGACGGCGGCGGCCATACCATCACGGGGCTAACCGTTACGACAAATGACGAATATGCGGGTCTGTTCGGCTATCTCGGTAATTTCAATAATGGCGCCGCTACGGTGAAGAATGTGGTGATGGATGGCATACAGATAACATGCAATCACAGGTTGGGTTATGCCGGCGGCGTGGCAGGATTTAGCTGGGGCACCATTGAAAACTGCTCGGTGTCGGGCAGCATTAGCGGCACGGTGAGCGTCGGCGGTGTGGTGGGTGTTCAAAGGGACCATCCCATCACCGGATGCAGTTCCTCTGCCACAGTGAAGGGAACGCTCAATGTCGGCGGCGTGGCAGGTCAGACGATTTTTGGTGCCACCTTGACCGCTTGCTATGCCACAGGCAACGTGATCATAGAAATAGACCGCACACAGAATATCTCTGGCGGCGGTCTGGTAGGATTCAACGACGGAATAAGCCTCCTTTCCTGCTATGCCACGGGCAACGTAACCAGTACGGGTAGTAGCACTGGCTATGTACATATCGGCGGCTTTTTGGGAGATAACTACACCACCGTGACCGCCTGCTATTGGAAGAACAATCATGAACAAGGTATCGGCTACAAAAAGGCAGGCACCGTCACCGAAGTCACGGAGGTGGACGGCACTGGCGTTACCTGGCAGAACGCCGTTGATGCCATGAACACCGCCTTGCAGAACGCTGGTTCAAAGTGGCGTTACGAACTTAACGGAACATTGCCTACCTTGAAGAAGCAGTAAACCGTTGCGGGCGGAAAAAGTTCCGTCCGCAACGGAAAGAACCGAAGTATAACCCCAATAAAGAAAGGAGGACGTGATGGAACACACGGAGAATCCACCATATTGGTTTTGGCATCAAGGCATTGTCAATAATAATATAGTCTCCAGCGTAAATATGGAAACTGTAAGCCGGACATTGTCAAGATTGGTGCTCATTAAAGACAACAAATCAAGTATTTAAATTAAAAACATGGGACTTTTTCACAGAGGCAAGAAAAATAATGACGATGAGCCGGACAGTGTTCAAACCAATTCATTCTCTGATATTATGAATGGTTTGCAGTACGCCGTAAACTGTGCACAAGATACATTACAGAATCATCAGATACAAAATCTGACCAGACTTTTTGAAGGAACAAATGCAAATAACGCAAATACGTTCCAATCAAAAAAAATCATGGTTGGAGACAAGACTATTGATATTCCACTTATAGCCTTGATATCCCATCATTATCTTGCAATGGATAATGTGCAGATAAAGTTCAAGGCGAAGGTCGGAAGCGTGGAATCACAAATTCCGGAAAACAACTTGCTGTTATCCAGTCCGCACAGAGCCAATCTCCAGATGCAGATGAGCAACATAAAACCAGATACAGATGATGTCATGGAGGTTTGCGTCAATTTTAAAGTTCAGGAGACTCCGGAGAGTATTTCCCGAATCATTGACGATTTTGTAAAAAACATCTAACAATTTCAAAATTCAAATGTTATGGCAGAAGAAATAAAGAACCAAGGGCAACAAGAATATGCAGAAAATATAAGCGGGCAAGCGAAAGAGATTATTTCCGCTGCATTGGAAGAGACTAAAAATAACGGTACATCCCCTGTACTTGGAGATTCGAATGTGACTGACAATTTTAAGGGGCTTCCCATGCGGGAACTGATTGCAGCACCGCTTATTGCAGCAGCCGAAGCTCAACAGGAATTGGCAGCGACAGCATGGAATTTCTACCAGAAAATTGCTTTTGATGAAGACGGTAAAACCGCTCGTGTATTGGAATTCGATATTAAAAGACCGATACAGCAGGATGGAAAAATGACAACAATGTCACAAAGTGTCAAGGCTCCGTTTATAGGATTGGTGCCTATTCCTTCCCTGCTCATAGATCGCGTGGATGTCGATTTCCAGATGGAGGTTACCGATACATCAAACGTAAAAAGCACTACCAACGCAGAAGTAGAGACAAAAGCTTCTGCAAAACATTGGTTTATAAATGCGGAAATCAGCGGCAAAGTCACAACCGCCCGCGAGAACACCCGCATGACCAACCAAACGGCAAAATACCAGATACATGTTTCTGCCAGCCAGCAGCCGCAGACCGAAGGTCTGTCTAAACTGATGGATATAATGGCATCATGTATCGAGCCTATAAATACAGAAAGCAGTAAATAGAGTATAAACATATAGAACGGGATGGATAAAGTCCCGTTCAAATTTGATAACAATTATTATGAAAACATAATAAATGCATCAAACATCTAAAAATAGCCATATGAAAATTTGTACATGGAATTCCCAAGGAAATCCTCTTAATGATGCTATTAAATTAAATATATTGAATCATCTATTAACAATAGAACAATGTAATGTTGTTATGATACAAGAATGTGGTCAATTCATACTGCCTGCACAACATAGTGGTAGATACCACTATGTTGTGGTAGAACATGCAGGTGCTTATAATCAGAGATGTAATACTTGTATTATTGCGGATTTGAATTTTGTAGCATCAATACATTATCTGATATCAGGAACAGGCCGATCCGCAATTTGTTTAAATTATAATGGATGTAACATTTATACCCTTCATTGCGAATCTGGGTCTGGTGCTGTAGGAGATATAAGAGATTTAGTACGCCATGCAGTATCTCCTTTCATCATTGGCGGAGATATGAATTCAACGCCAAGCGAATTATCAGATAATTTAAGAATAATGACCACAGGTACCAGAAGTAGGCCGGGAAATAGTGCTTATTTTGCCTGTTGTGGTATGCCAACACATATTTCAGGTCGAGAATTAGATTATTTCCTTATCGATAGCAGATTACAGCTAAAAACAAGTGTACGAGGATATCATATGAAGGGTGGGGATCACTATCCTGTGATATTGGAGATTTAGTTAACCAATTATATTGTTTCATAAACAAACAGTGTCACTGCGATATAAAATATTTTCCACCTGTACGGTTGAAGTTGATAAGGATTCTGTCAACAACCCCGATTGTCACTCCCCACATGTGCATTGCCTCATAGCAATACCAATACACATTCATAATTGCTAGTATGATACTCACGGCACGGAGAAAATCCATAATTTTTCCCAATGCTCTCAAAT
>ERZ1027275.333-NODE-333-length-11050-cov-5.871396_pt1 | contig 11050 bp, 7 predicted proteins | sample MGYA00519255_ERZ1027275 | MGnify/ENA primary metagenome ERZ1027275 (study PRJEB26926, sample SAMN06164427) | human gut metagenome | biome: ENVO:00009003; feature: ENVO:2100002; material: ENVO:00002003 | host: Homo sapiens | place: USA | collected 2012 ...
CTCCACCTATTAAGTCGTCGGCAGCGTCAGATGTGTATAAGAGACAGGTATTCTCATTACCTATAGCAGACCATCTTGTATTCAAGGGCGGAACATCTCTTAGTAAGGTATGGAAAGTGATACGACGTTTTTCCGAAGACATAGACTTGGCCATTGACCCGTCCATTTGGGGATTTGAGGGAGATTTGACGAAAAAGCAAATCAAACGGCTACGTAAGGCTTCTTCCATCTTTGTGCGTGACGAACTTTGCCAGTCATTACAAAGGGCGGTTACTGAAACAGGTATGGAGAAATGGCTGTTAGTGGAAGCTGACCCTGACGGTGAAGGTGATGGGACATACCCGGAGCCAAGAGTGATACACATTCGTTACAGGTCTCTTTTCGATGAAGATTTACCTTATTTGCATTCAGAGGTAAAACTGGAGGTTGGTGCTCGTTCCTTGCTCGAACCCACAGCAGAAGCAACGGTAACAAGCATTGTAGAAGACGCATTACCTATTAGCACGATAGTTAAGCAGGTTGTGATACCCACAGCCTTGGCAGAGAAAACATTCTTAGAAAAGGCATTTTTGTTGCATGAACTTTTTTCATCTCAAACTTCAAGAGAAGCCAATCGCAAATCCCGCCATCTGTATGACTTGGCACAAATGATGAGCACTGACATTGCGACACGGGCGATTGCCAACGATGAACTTTGGAATACAATCCACCATCATCGTGAATTATTCACAAGCATGAGTGGGGTGGATTATACTCCCGACATTCGCAAACGCATAAGGTTGCTACCTCCCGATGATGTTATGGACGATTGGTACAACGATTACAAGGACATGCAATCGTCTATGATATATGGAGAGAAACCATCGTTCGAAGAATTGATAGAAAAAATGAGAGAATTAGAAAATCTATTTCATAATACTAAACACTAAAAATATTGATAAAATGAGATATTGTTTTTCTGGTCACGAATCATTTCCTTGTAAGTCTATGTGGCTAAAGAAGGGATATGATTATTGGGTTGACCGTAATAGATTTACAGACCCTGATGCTGTCGTAAAACTCGGTGTCGGCAAAAACATGGTTCAATCAATTAGATTTTGGCTGAGGGCATTTGGTCTTTTGAATGATGACGAGGCAACGGAGATTGCTCATTATCTCTTTGATGATAGAGATGGAAGAGATCCTTATGCCGAAGATAACGCCACCCTATGGATTCTTCACTATATGTTAGTAGTGACAGCGGTTTCAAGTATTTATCGTCTGTTTTTTGTTGACTTGCAACGTGAGAAGAAAGAGTTTGATAAAGAACAAGTTCTTTCATTTATCAAAAGAAAGTGCAATGTACCTGAACAAAAAAACGTGTTTAATGAAAATACTGTAAAGAAGGACATAAGAGTGCTTTTGCAGAACTATCTTGCACCGACAAGTCCGAAAGGATACGAAGAATATGCGAGTATTTTGTTAGAATTAGGTCTTCTCCGTGAGAACGAAGGAAAGTATTCATTCAATGAAATTTCTATAGAGCAAGTTAATCCTTTGATTATTCTATTTGCATTGGTTCATATAGCCGGAGAGGACAAAACAGTTTCTTTTGATAAGTTACAAGAACTATCATTGATATTCTGCATTCCCACTTCTTCTTTCTTGATGGTAGTACGCTCGCTAAGTGAACAATACCCCAAAGAAATTAGCTACACAGATAATAGCGGAATTAGAAATGTACAATTTCTCCAGAAATTAAATATACTTGAAGTGCTGAATAGATATTATAACAACGATGAAATTTAATTTATCTATAAACATAAGCCAAGGCGTGAGCGATAATTTCAATTACATCGTTACGCCCAATGCACAAAAGGTGTATGGCAATATAGTCGATAGCTTCCAATCAGGAATTCACTCATTCTTGATAATTGGAACATACGGAACAGGAAAATCTAGTTTCCTAATGGCTTTAGAACAAGACCTACTCAACAATAAATCAAAATTGGTATCGGAAAGAAGCGTTTTTGCAGATGCCAAGAGTTTTGAGTTTATGAATATCGTAGGAGACTATTCATCTCTTTCGACGTTGTTATCAAAGGAGCTGTCAATTGCTCCTTCCGATGATAGCAAAAACGTTTTTAGTACACTGACAAGGTATTTGATAAAATTAAAGGATCAGAATAAATTCTTGTTTATTTTCATTGATGAATTTGGCAAGATACTTGAACATGCAGCCAACAATAATCCAGAAAAAGAACTATATTTTTTACAGACATTAGCAGAGTTTGTTAATGTTTCATCTCGAAATGTAATACTTATTACCACACTTCACCAAAATTTTGGATCCTATGCTCACAAACTTACAGAAACTCAAAGAAATGAGTGGTTAAAGGTAAAGGGGCGTTTTAAAGAATTGGTTTTCGCAGAGCCAGTAGAACAACTATTGTTTTTGGCAGCCGAAAGTCTAACCAAATCAAAGACAATGACAGATAATGCCAAAGAGAATTTCCTTGAAATATTTTCGTTGGCAAAGAAAAATAAAATCATATCAGAGTCGCTGACAGTCAGAACGTCTAAGATGCTATATCCATTGGATGCGGTAGCTGCTTCATGCTTGACACTGGCTATTCAACGGTATGGGCAGAATGAGAGAACACTATTTTCTTTCTTGCATGACACTGCATCCAACTCAATAAACAGTTTTCTCCCAAATGACACAACGACTTATAACTTGGCTGTTGTCTATGATTATGTCATATATAACTTCTACACAGCTTTGGCGGAAACAAATCTTGACTCTACCAACTGGCGTGCTATTCGTGTTGCCATAGAACGAGTAGAAAGCGGAATCATTAATAAGAACAACATCGATGATGCACTTAAAATTGTTAAGTCTATCGGTTTGCTTAACTTGTTCTATAATGGTGTGGTCGTTGATTTAGCATTCTTGGAGACTTACGCTTTAAAGGCATTGGGCATAAAGAATCCAAGAGGTATTATTGAGAAATTGACCGCGAACAAGATTATTCGTTTTGCTGCATATAAATCTCAATTCATTTTATTTGAGGGTACAGATATAAATATTGAAGATGAACTATATAAGGCAGCCACAATTGTACCTGTACCAAAGTTGGTCGCAGCAGAAATTGCTCCTTATGTAAAGAAAACCGTTGTCGTAGCATCTGCCTCATACTATAGGACTGGAACTCCTCGTTATTTCCAGTATGTAGTTTCTAATGAACCATATGATGTAGAACCAACAGGTGACGATGATGGCTTTATAAACCTGATTTTCCCTTTAGAGGATATTAAAGATTGCATATTGAAGTTGTCTGCGAGTTCAGGCAAAGCCATAGTCTATGCCTACTTTAATGATACAGAAAAAATTGTCAGACACCTATATGAAATAAAGAAGCTGCAATATCTCCTTGATAATGTGGTGTTGGAAGACCGAATCGCAAAAGGAGAGATACTTAAGCAACAGTCCTTTGAGGCGCAATTACTTAATGAAGCTATTAATAGTTGCGTTGAAATGCCCAATGGTCAGGTTGAATGGTTTTTCAATGGAGAACAACAGATAATAAAGAGTCGAAAAGATTTCAATAAACTTCTGTCTACTGTTTGCGATGTAGTATATAATGAAACACCTATCATCAGAAATGAATTATTTAACAAGCAGAAAATAAGCTCGGCAATTTCTTTGGCAAGAGTGAACCTGTTAGATGCAATGATTGAGCATTGGCAAGAAGAAGATTTTGGATTTTCTCCAACCCAATATCCGCCTGAGCGTACTATATACAATACATTGTTTAAGAGTTCCGGAATCCATCGCCAAAACGAAGATGGATTGTGGATCTTAGGAGAGCCAATTACTCCAAATCTTCAATCGCTATGGACTGTTTGCTCTGATTTTTTAGCAAAAAGTACAGAGAAAGCCTTTAAACTGTCAGATTTAGTAAAGACATTAAAAATGCGTCCATACAAATTGAAACAAGGTGTCATAGACTTCTGGTTGCCCATCTTTTTATTTGTAAGGCAACAGGAGTTTGCGCTTTATAATGGCGAAACATTTGTTCTGAATATTAATAAAGAATTGTTTGAGCTATTGCAGAAACGCTTGAATGACTTTACGATAAAAGCTTTTGATGTTAACGGTATCAAATTGGAGTTATTCAATAAATACAGAGAATTCCTGAATAAAGAGCGTGGAGAAACCATAACATCCAATTCTCTTATGGATACAATCCGCCCATTCTTCAACTTTTATAACGGCTTGAACAAATATGCCAAGACTACTCGTAAATTTGATTACGATGTGACCGCAAAATTTAGAGATGTTTTAGCAACAGCAAAAGACCCATGCAAAGCATTTCTTGAAGATATACCAGCAGCTTTGGGCTACAATGATTTTCATAATGAAGAATTTGCTGCTCAGTATTTGCAGCTTATCAAAACCGCTGTTCACGAATTGGTTATCTGTTATGATTTGTTTATAGATCGTATTGAAGATGCTGTGGTAGGATATTTAGGACTGCCTCACGACTATATAAAATATAAAGAGATTTTGGTTCAGCGTTATTCAAGTATAAACAAAGGATTGTTAACAACTAAATCTAAATCATTTTTGGATAGAGTCCTTGCTCCATCTGATAATAAGCGTGAGTTTTATGAGAAAATAGGTTTGGTGGTATTCGACCTTAAAATAGAATCTATAGAAGATAAAGAAGAAGCTTTGTTTTTATCGAATCTTACACACTTGTTTGGAGAACTAGAACGATATACAGCGTTCAATGAAGTTAATAATGAAACTGACGAAGTGGCATTTAACTTTGAATTGGCGACTAGCAAAGGTGATTTCAAATCAAGTAGGACTTATCGTCTTCCTAAAGTAAAACTTGCAGAAGTTGCAGAAATTGAAAATAGGATACAAACACTATTATCTGGTAACGATGAGCTAGATGTTTGTATATTGCTCAAAATGTTGAACGAAAAATTGCGATAAATATGGTACGACACATATTGGGTATATCAGGAGGCAAAGACAGTGCAGCATTAGCCATTTACCTCAAGAACAAATATCCACAAATGAAATTGGAGTATTATAATACTGATACAGGCTGTGAACTGGCAGAGACAGAACTATTGATAAGTCGTCTTGAAACATACCTTGGTGGTATAACGATGTTGAGAGCCGCTGCTGGTAGTCCAGAGCCAACACCATTTGAACATTTTTTAAAAGCGTCTGGTAACTACTTACCTTCGCCTCAAGCTCGTTGGTGCACTCAGAAAATGAAATTAGCCGAAATGGAGAAGTTTGTGGGAGATGCACCTACAATTTCCTATGTTGGTATTCGTGGAGATGAAGACCGGGAAGGGTATGTTTCCACTAAACCTAACATTCAAGCTATATTCCCTTTTCGCAAGAATATTTGGAGTGTGGATGTTGTAAACAAGGTACTTAGCAACAATAACATTGCTCAACTCTTAGAAATATATACTTCATTGTGTGATGAAGAAACTTTGAGCGAAGCGAAGAAGATTATTGAGAAGCCTCTCACAAAAGATTTCTATTATAGTAAAAAGACCAATTCGCTACTAGATTTGGATACAAAACTATTTAATAAAGCTGTATTTAAGTTCCTCAAAACTACGGATTATCCTGTAGGTAAACTTGACGATTTCCCATTAGTTGATAATGACGATATTCTCGTGAGGGATGACATATTCCGAATCCTTGAAGAAAGTGGTGTCGGTATACCTGATTACTACAAACCCATTAAGTTTGAAGTTGACGGAAAGATTGGTACGTACAATCGTAGTCGTTCTGGTTGCTATTTCTGCTTTTTCCAACAAAAAATAGAATGGATATGGCTTTACGAGCAACATCCTGACCTCTATCAAAAAGCAATGGATTTTGAGAAAGGTGGTTATACTTGGAATCAAAATGAGAGTTTGGCAGACCTTATCAAGCCAGAGCGTATCCGTCAAATTAAATTGGATGCTATCAAGAAACAAGAGGCTAAGCGTCAAGCAGGCTCATGCCGATTAGCAGACAATATTGGTGATGTTGATGAAGATAACTTTTGTGCGAATTGTTTTATATAAAAAATGTAATAATATGAAGTATTCTAATTTAGAGTGGACTATTGGTGAACTGATAAATTTAATAGAATCTCAAAAAATCAACCTCCGTCCTCCTTACCAACGAAACTTTATTTGGTCCTCAAAGGATCAGAAATTGTTAATTGACTCTATTCGCAAAGGTTATCCTTTACCCAACTTCTTTATTCTGAAAAATAAGGATAATACATTTGAAATGGTTGATGGTCAGCAACGTGCTATTACAATATATAAGTTTATAAAGAATGAATTTCGTGATTCTTCGAAACGTTACTATAAAGATTACAATGAGAACACATTTATGAACTATAGGATAAATGTTGTTCTGTTGGAGGAGTTCAATGGTAGTACAGAAACGAAGGAAGAGTTCTTTTATTTAGTTAATAAAAGAGGAGTGCAGTTAAATCCTTCTGAAGTAAATCATGCGTATTATCATGATACAGATTTCATGCATCTTGTCAATAGAATGTCCGAATATCAACCCTTAATAGACTTGGATATTTTTACTGATAAGACTGTAATGAGAATGAATGATCGAAGTCTCGTAGAAGAATTAGCAGCATATCTGATAAAAGGTATTACAGATAAAAGAAATGCTGTAGAAGAATTGTTTGAGAGCAAAATAAAATCAGATGTATCAGAATTGAAATTCACACGTTTTTGCAATATTATTGATAGGGTAAATGCTATTCAAGACATAAAGCCAATCAACGAAACAAGATACAAACAGCGTAATGATTTTTATACACTATTTTGTTTTATAGATAAACATATCGATGATTCTATTATCGTATTGAAAGAGCAATATAAAATTCTATTGTATATAAGTGATAATGGTATTATTTATCCATCAAATGACGACTACGAGTTGTTCAAAGAATATGCTATTAATTGTGTAAGTCAATCTAATTCAAAGCGAGCTAGGGAGAAAAGGCTGCTATTCTTTGAGAATATGCTCGCAAATGAGTCAAATACACCGAGCGAGGAACAAATACAGTTAATGGATTTTGCCCAAAATGAACTTGAGGAAAATCTTTCTACTAAAAAATACGACAAGTATTTACTTGTAAATTGTATAAAGTAATTATGACTATGATAGTAAATACACCATTTATCTATGATCGCAATTGTATTCGTATATACGAAGAAATCACTAATAATGCAATTACGATTGATGGTATTGACTATTTTGTTGATTCTATCAGCCCAGGATACAAGAATAGCAAAGGTGCCAATTCTTATGTATTCGCTTTATATCAAGCACAAAATTATATAGACGATGGTAGTTCTGTTCCTGATAGAGTTATTAAGATCTCTAATAAAAGAGATAATAATAATTCAGTATCTGAAGGCAATAAACGTTTCTATAGAGAGATTGAAGCTTTAATTGAATGTAAAAAACGCCATATTCATAATGTAGTTACAATTGCTTCTTTTGGTCAATTGTCTTGCAAAGTAAAAAAAGAAGGCGGCAAGAGTCCTACATATCTGTTCCCTTTCTACACAATGGATTATGCTTCTGGAGATTTAAAAAACTATTTAGAGAATAATGATATTCCATTTGGGAATAGAATAGATTTATGCCTACAAATAGCTAATGGTCTGAAAGAATTGAAAGATATAGGATATTATCATAGAGATCTAAAACCTGATAATATACTCATGTTTGATGATACATGGAAGATTGGTGATCTTGGGCTTATAGCATTTCGTGATAAAGACAACATATATGATAAGAAAAATGATTTTATTGGTCCTAAAGGATGGCTTTCACCAGAAGCTATGAATAAGTATCTTCAGTCAGATAATAATAAATACAAATTTGACTGTAATATAGATCACCAGTCAGATGTCTTTCAATTAGGAAAGGTCTTTTGGTATATACTTCAAGGAAATGCACCTATTGGAAACATTCGCCGATCTGATTTCTTTGATGGGCATGATGACATATATAGTGTATTGAAATATATGCTCAATCATTCTAAAAAGAAACGACCTATATCTATTGATTATGTGATTAATGAGTTAAGTCGCATCATGCAGAAATATAAATTTGTATGTTGAAAACTGATGTAATATGGCCGGACAGTAGGCGTTTCATGTCGCGAACAGAGTGGGAGCCACTAGGCTTCTTCTCTGAGGCATTGTGTAACGCTACAACATTCGATATTAAACTGGGATTCTTCTCATCATCAGCGATCAATGTGTTAGCTGATGGTTTTGCCGCATTTCTTTATAACGGTGGTAGAATGAGGTTGATTATCAACGATGTTTTGTCCGAGGAAGATCGCAATGCTATTGTGGTTGGTGAATCGGAAGTAAACACACCGTACTTTGACCTTAATGCAATAGACTGTATATCATATACTCTTTCTAAGCGTGATAAACATTTTTTTGAGTGCTTGTCTTGGCTTATCAAAAATGAGCGTATTGAAATAAAGATTATTACACCCAAGGTTGGTAATGGTATAGCACACTCTAAATGTGGTATGTTCTCTGACGGTATTAGTAAAGTGGCATTTGATGGTTCATGTAACTTCTCAAGAATGGCTCTTGTAGAAAACATTGAGAGCATCAATGCATTTTGTGATTGGGATGGAGAGCGAGACAAGAACCGTATTAACGATATTGTCAACGATTTCAATCGTACATTCTCTGGTGAAGATGATACGGTCAAGTATCTTAAAGCTGACCAAATTATCACGCATATCACAAAGACCTATAAACATAAGGATATAAAGGAGCTTCTAGAAGATGAACAACGTATTCTTTATAGTAGGACAGAGAATAGCACGTCGGATTCAATCCGCAGGATTTTAGAACGTGCAAAAGCCAAAGTCACAGTAATAGTTGATACCTTGAATAAAGGGAAAGAGAATATTAAAGAAGAGCGGTCTGTACCACTATCTCCTCAATTTCCATTTCCTGAACCAAGGCCATATCAAAAAGAGGCTTTCAATAACTGGAAGGCATCACAAAAGGGATTATTTGCAATGGCTACTGGTACAGGAAAGACTTTGACCTCACTGAACTGCTTATTGCAGATTTACAATAAATTTAAGTTCTATCAAGCTTTGATACTTGTGCCTACGATTACCCTTGTTGAACAGTGGGAGGATGAATGTAAACGATTCAATTTTAGCCACATTATCAAAGTGAGTTCTAAAAACCAAGGATGGAGATCAGAGATTGATGACATAAAACTAAAAGAGAGTCTTGCCGAGAGCGATGAATCATCTTTGTCGTTTATTATCATTACCACGTATGCATCTTTCTCAAGAGAATCTACATTTAAGCAGCTCATGTCATTGAGTAAGAAAATACAGCGACAGATGTTATTAATTGCAGATGAAGCTCACAATATTGGTGCACCAAATATCATGTCAAAGTTAGATAGGGTGAAGATTCTACGCCGTATTGGTTTATCTGCCACCCCCGAACGTCAATTTGACGATAAAGGAAACAAGGCTGTTATGCAATTCTTTGGGTGCGATGCCCAATATACATTTGAGTATTCTATGAAGGAAGCTATCGACAATGGATTTCTTTGTCGATATAGATACTTTCCACATGTTGTACGCTTGAATGAGGATGAAATGGCTGAATACAAGAAGATTTCTTTGCAGCTTGCCAAGTTCTATAATATAGATGAAGGTTCTTTCTCTGGTGTGGATGATATTCTAATGCGCCTATTACTCAAACGTAAGAGAATCATTCATAAAGCCCAGAATAAGGAAGAAGTATTCCGACAAATCGTAAGGCAACGCTTTGAAGAACGCGGAAGTCTCAAATATACACTTGTTTATGTTCCTGAGGGTATGCAACTTGACTGTTCCACTCAATATGCTACAACCGACAATCCAACTGATGATATGGATGTAGATAAGTTGATTGACAAATACACTCAAATTGTTCAAGAAGTTAGTCCAACAACTACGGTAAAGAAGTTCATATCTGGTATTCAGAACAGAGACGAAGTGCTGAGTAAATTTTCTACTGGTGATATCGAAGTGCTTACGTCCATGAAATGTTTGGATGAAGGTGTTGATGTTCCAAGAAGCGAACTTGCAATTTTCTGTGCAAGTACAGGAAATCCAAGACAATTTATCCAGCGTCGTGGTCGTATATTGAGAAAACATCCCGATAAGCATATCGCAATCATCCATGACCTTGTAGTAGCACCAGAATTTGATTCAACAGAGGAAAATTACAACATGGAACGTAACTTGCTAAAAGGAGAATTGCAAAGGGTCAAAGACTTTGCTAGATTATCCGAAAATCCAGCCTTTGCATACACTGAATTAGAAGAAATAACAAATTATTATAACCTGTCAATATTCTAACAAAATGGCATCAATGACAAACAACGAAAAGATACTTCAGGCTGTACTACTTGATGATAAGCTGATGGAGTTTGGTGGTTACACTGCGGAAGACATTGGCAATATATACCAAGCAATAGACTCCGACAATTGTGTTATCAGTGCAGTTGCACAAATTATTAGTCGTACAAATGAAGGAGCTACAGAAAGAGAACTTTGGAAAGAGATTAACGATTATCTAAAACGTAACGTATGAGAATCAAATCAATCGATATCAAAAACTTCAGAAGCTATTATGGTGAGAATAACCATTTTGAGTTTTCTGATGGCCTCACGCTAATTCTTGGTGACAACGGAGATGGTAAAACCACCTTTTTTGAGGCCTTGGAATGGCTATTTGACACAACATCGAGTGAATCACGTTCATTCAGTGAGTGAAAAGGCAAGCCTCCGCAAAACGAAGCCGTTCCGAAGATATTTGTAAAGAAAAGCACCCGAGTTCAATCATTGAGAAAGAGCCGTGTTTTACGCCTTAATCATTCGTTAAATATTACTAAAGTAAGCATTCGAAGAAATGCACCTTTTACACCTGTCTCTTATACACATCTCCGAGCCCACGAGAC
>ERZ1027275.340-NODE-340-length-10975-cov-4.182784_pt1 | contig 10975 bp, 11 predicted proteins | sample MGYA00519255_ERZ1027275 | MGnify/ENA primary metagenome ERZ1027275 (study PRJEB26926, sample SAMN06164427) | human gut metagenome | biome: ENVO:00009003; feature: ENVO:2100002; material: ENVO:00002003 | host: Homo sapiens | place: USA | collected 2012 ...
AGATTCATGAGCGTCTCGTGGGCTCGGAGATGTGTATAAGAGACAGCTGCTGCGCCCTATATCGTGGCCCGGGGCCGCAAGGGCGGCAGCAACGTGGCGGCGGCCATCTGCAACGCCATGCTCTACCAGATCAGGCGGTAGGTTATGAAGGAATTTATCATACGGGACGGAAAAAAACTCCGTCTGGGCTACACCACCGGTTCCTGTGCCGCGGCGGCAGCCAAGGCCGCCGCATGGATGCTGCTGAGCGGCAGTAAAAAGGAGTCCATCCGCCTGCTGACACCCAAGGGCATGGAACTGACGCTGGCGGTGGAGGACATCCATCTGTCCCCAAACTGTGTGCGCTGTGCCATCCGGAAGGACAGCGGTGATGACCCGGATATCACCCGTGACACCCTGATCTATGCCGAGGTGCGGAAAACAGAGACTGTTGGCATTGTCATTGACGGCGGACAGGGTGTAGGTCGGGTAACCATGCCAGGTCTTGACCAGCCGGTGGGTGCGGCGGCCATCAACCGTGTGCCGCGGCAGATGATAACCGAGGCGCTTTTGCGGGAGGCGGACGCCGTCGGCTACGGCGGCGGGTTCGCGGTGGTCATCTCCATCGAAGGCGGCGAGGCTGCGGCCAAGCGCACCTTCAACCCGCATCTGGGGGTCGAGGGCGGCCTGTCGGTGCTGGGCACCAGCGGCATTGTGGAGCCGATGAGCCAGCAGGCGCTTCTGGATACGCTGCAAATCGAAATCCACCAGGCAGCGTTGAAAAGCCGCCGCCTGATTTTAGCCCCCGGCAACTACGGGCTGGACTACCTGGCCGCCAACTACCCCGCGCTGCACGAGATCCCTATCGTAAAAATCTCAAATTTCATCGGCGAGGCGCTGGATATGGCAGCGGCGGAGCACTTCGCGGAGGTGCTGCTCGTCGGGCATGTGGGCAAGCTCGTTAAGCTGGCGGGCGGCATCATGAACACCCACTCCCGCTGTGCCGACTGCCGCACGGAGCTGTTCTGCGCCCATGCGGCGCTCTGCGGCGCGGACGCGGCGACCTGCCGCGCCCTGATGGACGCCGCCACGACAGATGCCTGTCTGGACATTCTGGACGCCGCGCAGCTGCGGGAGCCGGTCATGGCCGGCCTGCTCACCGCGATCCAGATGCATCTGGACCGCCGCGCGGCGGGGGCGTTCAAGGTCGGTGCGGTGCTGTTCTCAAACCGGAACGGCCCGCTGGGCCAGACAAAAACTGCCGATACACTGTTGAAATTGTGGGAGGGAGCCTGACATGGTACATTTTGTGGGGGCCGGTCCCGGCGCACCGGACCTGATTACTCGACGCGGCGCGGCCCTGCTGCAAACGGCGGACTGCATCATCTACGCGGGCAGCCTGGTCAACCCGGCGCTGCTGGGGCTGGCGGGGCCGGACTGCGCTATTTATAACAGCGCCGAGATGACGCTGGAGCAGGTGCTTGCCGTCATGAAAGAAAACGAAGCATCGCACAAAACCACCGTGCGCCTGCACACGGGCGACCCCTGCCTGTACGGCGCGATCCGGGAACAGATGGACGCGCTGGACGCCATGGGCATTGCCTACGACGATACGCCCGGTGTGTCGAGCTTCTGCGGTGCGGCGGCGGCGTTGAACGCCGAGTACACGCTGCCCGGCGTCAGCCAGACCGTCATCATCACCCGCATGGAGGGCCGTACCCCTGTGCCCGAAGGTGAGCGGCTGGCCGCGCTGGCCGCCCACGGGGCGACGATGGTCATTTTCCTCTCCATCGGCCTGATCGACAGGGTGCAGGATGCGCTTCTACAGGGTGCGTATACCGCCGCGACCCCTGCCGCCGTTGTCTACAAGGCGACGTGGCCGGAACAGAAAATTGTACATTGCACCGTCGGAACGCTGGCCGAAAGCACCCGCGCGGCGGGCATCACCAAGACGGCGCTCATCGTCGTCGGGGACTTTTTGGCCGCACAGTATGACCGCAGCAAGCTGTACGACCCGGCGTTCACAACGGAGTTCCGAAGGGGGACGGACCGATGACCTGCGCGTACATTGCGTTCACGGCGCGGGGCCTGGCGCTGGCGCAGCAGCTGGCGGCAGCCTGCCCCGGCAGCGTGGCCCGCGGCGGTGCGGACGGCGTCCGCCTGACCGATTGGACCGCTGCGCAGTTTGCACAAAGCGACGCACTGATTTTTGTAGGAGCTGCCGGGATCGCGGTGCGGGCCATCGCGCCCCACTGCCGCAGCAAGGCTGCAGACCCCGCCGTCGTTGTGCTGGATGAGGGTGGGAAGTTCGCCATTCCGCTGCTGTCGGGGCATCTGGGCGGCGCAAACGAGCTGGCGCAGCGGCTGGCGGCGGTCTGCCATGCCGTGCCGGTCATCACGACGGCCACCGATGCCAATGGCGTGTTCGCCGTGGATGAGTGGGCCAAAGCCCAGGGCTGCGCCGTGCTGGAGGCCAACGCCAAAAACGGCGTAGGCACCGAGAAATTCTCCGCCGCCGTCCGCGAGCTCCTGCGGGATAAGCTGGCCGCCGCCGCGGCCAGAGGCCAGGTGGGCAAGGTGGTCCGTGTCATGGTCCTGGGTGTCCCCAATGTGGGCAAGTCCACCTTTATCAACAAGGTGGCGCGGCGCAAGGCGGCCGCCGCGGGCGACCGGCCGGGCGTCACGCGCGGCAAGCAGTGGATCACGGTCGATCAGGGCCTTGAGTTGCTGGACACGCCGGGCATCCTCTGGCCGCGGTTCGACAGTCAGGAGGTCGGCGAGCTGCTGGCCATCACCGGCGCGATCAAGGCCGAAGTGCTCGACCGCGAGACGCTCGCGGCCAACTTCATGCTCCGGCTCGCACGGTTTTATCCAGACGCGGTGGAGCAGCGCTACAAGTTCCGCCCCGACCCGGCCTGCAATGGCTTCGAGCTGCTGGAGCAGGCGGCGAAAAAACGCGGCTTTCTCATCTCCGGCGGGGAATATGACCTTGAGCGGATGGCGGGCGTGCTGCTCGATGAATATCGCGGCGGCAAGCTCGGCCGCATCACGCTCGAGATGCCGGAGGCGGAAGTATGACGCAGGTTGATCTGTGGACATTGGAAAACGAGCTGCGCACGCTGGACGCCGAGCTGCTGTGCGGCGTGGACGAGGCCGGGCGCGGCCCGCTGGCAGGGCCCGTGTGCGCGGCGGCGGTGATGCTGCCGCCGGGGCTGGAGATCCCGGGCCTGAACGACTCGAAAAAGCTCTCGGAGAAAAAGCGCGAGGCGCTTTATGATACCATCATCGCGCAGGCGCTGAGCTACGGCATCGCGTTTGCAACCGTGGAGGAGATCGAGGAGCGCAACATCCTCGGCGCAACGTTTCTGGCCATGAACCGGGCCATCGCGCAGCTGTCCCCACAGCCGGCGCTCGCGCTCATCGACGGCAACCGGAACACCGGCATCACCGTGCCGAGCCGATGCATCGTCGGCGGCGACGGCAAGTGTGCCGACATTGCGGCGGCCTCCGTGCTCGCAAAGGTCACACGTGACCGCTATATGCGCCGGATGGCGGAGACTTATCCGCAGTATGGGTTTGAAAAACACAAGGGCTACGGCACGGCAGCACACTATGCGGCCATCCGGGCGTATGGGCCATGCCCCATCCACCGGCCGTCGTTCCTGAAGAAGATGCACTGATATGGCCGGTGCAGTCAAGGGAACGAAGGGCGCCTGGGGCGAGGAGTGCGCGGCGGCGTACCTGCGCCGGCGCGGCTACCGCATCCTCGCGCGCAACTACAGCTGCCGCTTCGGCGAGATCGATATCATCGCGGCCGACCGCCACTATGTCGTGTTCGTGGAAGTGAAGCTGCGCGCGTCCGACCGGTTCGTACGCGCGGGCGCGTATGTCACCACGGCCAAGCAGGCGCGCATCCGCACGGCGGCGTCGCTCTGGCTGGCAGAGCACGAGACGCAGCTGCAGCCGCGCTTTGACGTGATCGAAATTTATGGCGACGCGGACACGCCGCGCCGTCAACGCAGGATCAATCAGATCGAAAATGCTTTTGAATAACGAGGGATCAGATATGAACTACTACAGCACAAGAGATCATCAGCAGATCGTTTCCGCCGCACAGGCGATCGCCTGCGGCCTCGCGCCGGACGGCGGCCTGTTCGTGCCGGAGTCGCTGCCGGAGGTGTCCGCGCAGCAGCTTCAGGCGCTGTGCGGCATGACCTACCAGCAGCGCGCCGTGACGATCATGCGCCCGTTTCTGAGCGAGTTTACGGACGCCGAACTGGAGCGCTTCACCGCTGCGGCCTACGGTAGCCAGTTTGATGACCCGGCCGTTGCGCCGGTGCACCGGCTCGATGACACCACGGCGTTTCTCGAGCTCTGGCACGGGCCGACGTGCGCGTTCAAGGACATGGCGCTGCAGATCCTGCCGTACCTGCTTACGGCGAGCCTGAAAAAGTGCGGCGAGCAGCGGCAGGTGTGCATCCTCGTCGCCACCTCGGGCGACACCGGCAAGGCGGCCCTGCAGGGCTTTGCCGACGTGCCGGGCACGAAGATCCTCGTGTTTTATCCCTACAGCGGCGTGTCGGAGATCCAGCGTCTGCAGATGGTCACGCAGACGGGCGACAACGTTGCAGTCAGCGCCGTGCGCGGCAACTTTGACGATGCGCAGACCGGCGTCAAGCAGATCTTCGGCGACAAGGCGTTTGCCGCCGAGCTCTCGCAGCGCGGCTGGTTCCTGTCCTCGGCCAACTCCATCAACTGGGGCCGCCTGCTGCCGCAGATCGTCTACTATTTCTCGGCGTACTGCGACGCTGTCACCGGCGGCATGATCGCCATGGGCGACCGGCTCAACTTCGTCGTGCCGACCGGCAACTTCGGCGACATTCTCGCCGGCTGGTACGCAAAGGAAATGGGCCTGCCGGTGGGCAAGCTCATCTGCGCGTCGAATGCGAACAACGTGCTCACGGACTTCATCCGCACAGGTACTTATAATAAGAACCGTCCGTTCCACACGACGGCGTCCCCGTCGATGGACATCCTCGTGTCGAGCAACCTTGAGCGCCTGCTCTATGCGCTCTGCGGCAGCGACACGGAGGTCGCAGGCTATATGCAGCAGCTGCGCGAGCAGGGGAGCTACACGGTCTCCGATGCGCTCAAGGCAAAGATCCAAGAGGTGTTCGCCGGCAGCTTCTGCAATGATATCCAGACGCGCGAGAAGATCGGCCATGCCTGGCGCGACCATCGCTACCTGATCGACACGCACACGGCAGTCGCCTATCACGTGCTCGATGATTACCGCCGCGAGACTGGCGACACGACGCCGTCCGTCGTCGTGTCCACGGCCAGCCCATTCAAGTTCTGCGACCAGGTGCTGCGCGGCATCGGCGGCACGGCCGATGCCTTCGGCCCGGCGTTGATCCGCCGCCTGTCGTGCGAGACGCAGATCGATGCGCCCGCGCCGCTGACCGGCCTGGACGCGCGGCCGGTGCGCTTCGGCGGTTGTGTGGACAAGGCGCAGATGCTGCATACGGTGGACGAATTCCTGAAATAATATGTAACGGACGGGGAGACCCGTCCGCCGGGTCAGAACGCCGCGCGGCCCTTCTTGGTGAAGGTGCTGCAGAACGTCTCGTCCTTGCAGGTGCAGGTGCCCTGGGTGTTTTTGACCTGAATGTGGTCTGCGTGGCAGCGCTTGCCGTCCGCATTGTAGGCGCAGTTGCTCACGTCGCACGCAACGTTGTACTCGCAGCAGTCGTTCATATGATCGCTCATGGTTTCTGCCTCCAGATCAGATTCCGGCATCCGCCGGTCGAATCTATTGTGTGCAGCCGGGCGCGGAATATACGGAGGAACGCAAATGGCATTGTATGCAATTGGCGACCTGCATCTGTCGCTGGGCGCAGATAAACCCATGGACGTATTTGGCGGGCCGTGGGAAAATTATGTAGAAAAAATCAAACTTGGCTTTTCGTCCCTGCATGACGACGATGTCTGCGTGCTCTGCGGCGATCTTGCCTGGGGCATGACCATGGAGCAGGCGCTGCCGGACTTTCAGTTTATCGAGGCGTTGCCGGGGAAAAAGATCCTGCTCAAGGGCAACCACGACTTCTGGTGGAGCACCGCGAAAAAGGCTTACAGCTTTTTTGCGGCGCACGATATGCACACCATGGATATCCTCAATAATAACTGCTATTTCTACGGCGATTATGCCATCTGCGGCACGCGCGGCTGGTTTTATGAGGAGGCCGGGGGCGAGGCGCACGACCGGAAGATCATGCTGCGCGAGGTCGGCAGGCTCGAGACGTCGCTCAAAGCGGCGGGGGATAAGACGAAGCTCGTCTTTCTGCACTACCCGCCGAAGTATCTCGGCTATGAATGCCCGGAGATCCTAGATCTGCTCGATGCCTATCACGTGCCGCTGTGCTGCTATGGACACATCCACAGCCGCGGCTGCCGCAGCGCCTTTCAGGGCATGTATCACGACACGGAGTTCCGGCTGCTGTCGGCGGATTATATTTCGTTTTGCCCGCGCAGGATCCTTCCGTGAAACAGGTGTTGATTTTAGAGGATGAATCTGTTATAGTATTTAGGCATGTTCTTTTCATGACAAATTTCACGTAAACAATGCACCCGGCGATAAATGATTAGAGGAGGAAACCCAATGAACATCCAGAACATCGAAAAGAAAGAAAAAAACATGGCGACCTTTGAAGTGAAGGTCCCGGCCGATGTCTTTGACAATGCGGTCAACGAAGCATATAAAAAGAATAAGAACCATCTCTACGTGGCCGGCTTCCGCAAGGGCAAGGCCCCGCGCGCCGTCATCGAGGGTATGTACGGCAAGGAAGTGTTCTACCCCGACGCCATCGAGGCGCTGGCGGAGGATGCGTTCGAGGCAGGCCGTGCCGAATGCGGCTTTGAGTGCGTCGGCGCGCCGAGCCTGATCGACCAGAAAGTCACCGAGGACAAAGAGCTGATCTACACCTTTGAGGTCGGCATGTATCCGGAAGTGCAGCTCGGCCAGTACAAGGGCCTCGAGGTCCCGCAGAACCACGAAGCGTTTGACGAGAGCAAGGTCGACGAAGAGATGCACAATGTCCAGAAGCGCAACGCCCGCCTGCTCGATGTTGAGCGCGAGGCGAAGATGGGCGACCATGTCACGATCGACTTCGCCGGCTTCATCGATGGCGAGCAGTTTGACGGCGGCACGGCCGAGGATTATGACCTTGAGCTCGGCTCCAACACGTTCGTGCCCGGCTTCGAGGAGCAGATCGTTGGCATGAAGGCCGGCGACGAGCGCGATGTCGTCGTCACCTTCCCCGAGAACTACGTTGAGGCGCTGGCCGGCAAGGAGGCCACCTTCAAAGTCACCGTCAAGAGCGTCAAGGAGCCCGAGCTTCCGGAACTGGACGACGAGCTGGCCAAGGACATCTCCGACTACGAGACCATCGCGGAGTACCGCGACCATGTCCGTGAGGATCTGGAGAAAGAGTTTACCGAGCAGCAGGAGTCTGATTATGCGACCCGCCTCATGAAGGCCGCCGTCGACAACATGACCGTCGAGATCCCCGAGCCTATGATCCTGGCCAAGCTCGACGAGCAGCTGCGCAACTACATCTCCACCATGGGCATCAGCCCCGAGCTCACCCGTGAGCAGGTGCTCGCCTCCATGGGTCTGGACGAGAAGACCTTCCAGGAGATCATGCGTCCGCAGGCCGTGTTTGAACTGCAGACCGATCTGCTGCTCGACGCGATCGTCAAGGCCGAGAACATCGAGCTCGACGAGGGTGAACTCGACGAGACCTACAACAAGATGGCCGAAGAGTATAAGATGGACGTCGACAAGATCAAGCAGTATGTCGACGAGAAGATCATCGTTCTCGATATGAAGCGCCGCAAGGCCGCCCAGCTCATCCGCGACACCGCGGTGGACAAGGAGCCCGAGGCGAAGGAAGAAGCCGCTGAGACCAAGGAAGAGGCAGCCGAGTAATTCCCCGAAAGCTGTTTGGATTCCGGGCAGAACGGTTATGCTCTCTTGGATAAGCGAAACATCGAAAGGAGCGTACCATGAGTTTAGTACCGTACGTTGTCGAGCAGACCTCCCGCGGGGAGCGCTCGTACGACATTTTTTCCCGCCTGCTCAATGACCGCATCATCATGCTGTCCGAGGAGGTCAATGATACAACCGCCAGCCTGATCGTGGCGCAGCTGCTGTATCTCGAAGCACAGGATCCCGATAAGGACATCCAGTTTTATATCAACAGCCCCGGCGGCAGCGTGACCGCAGGCCTCGCCATCTATGACACCATGCAGTACATTAAGGCGGATGTTTCCACCATTTGTGTCGGTTTGGCTGCATCGATGGGCGCGTTCCTGCTCTCGTCCGGCACCAAGGGCAAGCGTCTGGCCCTGCCGAATTCGGAGATCATGATCCATCAGCCCTCCGGCGGCAGCCAGGGCCAGTGCACGGATATTCAGATCCAGGCACGGCAGATCCTGCGCATCAAGGATCGCCTCAATCACATCCTCGCAGAGAACACCGGCAAGCCGGTCGAGACCATCGCCGAGGATTGCGAGCGCGATAACTTCATGACCGCGGAGGAAGCACAGGCTTACGGTCTGGTGGACAAGGTCATTTATAAGCGATAATCTGTCAGGGGAGGGAACCGCCGTTCCCTCCCTGTTTCAAATGTAGAAAATGTGAGGTTTTTATGGCCAGAAATGACGAGAAAAAGAGCGTGCGCTGCTCTTTTTGCGGCAAACCGCAGTCGCTGGTGAACCGGCTCGTTGCCGGCAACGGCGTCTATATCTGTGATGAGTGCGTGCGCCTGTGCATGAGCATCATCGACGAGGGCTATCAGCCCGAGAGCGTCTCCACGGCGCAGGTCACGCTCCGGCGCGACCAGCTGCCGAAGCCGGCCGAGATGCGCGCCACGCTCGACGACTATATCATCGGCCAGGACCGTGCCAAGGTGGTGCTGTCCGTGGCGGTGTACAACCACTATAAGCGCATCCTGCGCGGCGATCAGGATAACGATGTCGAGCTGCAAAAGAGCAATGTCCTGCTCATCGGCCCGACTGGCAGCGGCAAGACGCTCTTTGCCCAGACCCTGGCCAAGATGCTCGATGTGCCGTTTGCCATCGCGGACGCGACTACGCTCACCGAGGCCGGCTATGTCGGCGAGGATGTAGAGAACATCCTGCTCAAGCTCCTGCAGGCGGCGGACTTTGACGTCGAGCGCGCACAGCGTGGCATCATTTACATCGACGAGATCGACAAGATCGCCCGCAAGAGCGAGAACACGTCCATCACGCGCGACGTCTCCGGCGAGGGCGTGCAGCAGGCGCTGCTCAAGCTGCTCGAGGGCACGGTCGCAAACGTCCCGCCGCAGGGCGGACGCAAGCACCCGCAGCAGGAGTTCATCCAGGTGGACACGACGAACATCCTCTTCATCTGCGGCGGCGCGTTCGACGGTGTGGACAAGATCATCGAGCGCCGCATGGACAAGAAGTCCATGGGCTTCGGCGCCGAGATCCAGAGCGCCAAGGAGCGCGACCTGACCGAGATCATGAAAAACGTGCAGCAGCACGACCTGCTGAAGTTCGGCATCATCCCGGAGCTGATCGGCCGCATGCCGGTCATCACGGCGCTGGCCAGTCTGAGCCGCGAGGACATGGTGCGTATCCTCAAAGAGCCCAAAAACGCCCTGACCAAGCAGTATCAGGCGCTGATGCAGTTTGATAACGTCGAACTGGAATTTGAAGACGAAGCGTTGGGTAAAATTGCGGATAAGGCGATCGCAATGGAGATCGGCGCCCGCGGCCTGCGCAGCGTCATGGAAGGCGTCATGACGGACCTGATGTACTCCGTTCCGTCGGACCCGACGATCGCCAAGATCACCATCACCGCGGCGAGCGTGGACGGCACTGAGCCGCCGCGCATCGAGCGCCGGGAGCAGTGAGCCATTGCCTTCTGCCCCCAAGACCCCTGAGCGAAAGAGGAATCTGAATGGATAACACAACGACTATGGATCATGCGGAATTCACCGCCCGGCGCAGCCTGCCCATGATGGCACTGCGCGGCCTGACCGTGTTTCCGGGCATGATGCTGACCTTCGAGGTCGAGCGCAGCATGTCCATCGCGGCGCTGAACATGGCCATGAGCGACGATCAGATCATCTACCTGGTCCCGCAGAAAGACATTGCGACCGACATTCCCACCCCGGACGATGTGTACGGCGTGGGCACGGTCTGCCGCATCAAGCAGATGATGAAGCAGCCCGGCACCAAGACCATCCGCGTCATGGCCGAGGGCGTCGAGCGCGGCCGGACGCTGGCCGTGCGCACGGACATGCCCTGCTTTGTGGCCGAGGTCGAGCCGATGCCGGATGTGGAAGAGCGGAAAACGGCGCGCACCGAGGCGCTCATCCGTCACTGCTGCAATTTGTTTGATGCCTATGTTACCGCGTCCGGCAACATGGCGCCGGAGTCGGTCATCAGCGTGCTCGGCAGCACGAACGCGGCGTTCGTGTCGAATTTTATCTCCCAGCACGTGTTCCTGCGTCCGGAAGAGAAGCAGGAGCTGCTGGAGGAGACGCGCCCGAGCCGGAGACTGTCCAAGCTCTCGAAAATGCTGCTGCACGAGACGAGCGTGCTCGGCCTGCAGCATCAGCTCGAGAAGGCGGCACAGGACCGGCTGAATCAGACGCAGCAGGAGTATCTGCTGCGCGAGCAGATGAAGATCATTCAGGCGGAGCTCGGCGAGTCCGACGATCCGGACTCCGAGAGCGCGGACTACCGTGAGAAGATCCTCGCCCTGCACCTGCCGGCCGACTCCGAGCAGCGCCTGCTCAAAGAGGTCGACCGGCTCAAAAAGCAGCCGTTCGGCTCATCGGAGGCGGCTGTCATCCGCAATTATCTGGACATCTGCCTCGAGCTGCCGTGGAACACGCGCACGAAGGAAACGCTCGACGTGCGCGCCGCGCGCGAGGTGCTGGAC
>ERZ1027275.344-NODE-344-length-10927-cov-4.867458_pt1 | contig 10927 bp, 10 predicted proteins | sample MGYA00519255_ERZ1027275 | MGnify/ENA primary metagenome ERZ1027275 (study PRJEB26926, sample SAMN06164427) | human gut metagenome | biome: ENVO:00009003; feature: ENVO:2100002; material: ENVO:00002003 | host: Homo sapiens | place: USA | collected 2012 ...
GTTATAACGTCCGAATTACTCCACAGAGATCATGTAGTAGTACACGGGCTGGCCGCCGCTGATGTGGCTGACCTCGACACTGCCGCCGCACTTGGCGCGCACCAGATCGGTCGTCTTTTCGGCGTCCTCGTCGCTGACGTCGCAGCCGGAAATGACCGTGATGAACTGGGTGTCCTTCTTCTTCATGGAGCGGGCCAGACGATAGGTCATCTTGACCAGGTCGGTGCCGGTGGCAACGATTTTGCCGTTTTCCAGCGCCATGATCTCGCCCTTCTTGATGGGCTTGCCGTCAAACTCGCTGTCGCGGGCGGCATAGGTGATCAGACCCGTGCTGACGCGGTCCGCCGCCTGCATCATGGCAACGGCGTTCTCCTCCGGCTTCAGGTCGGGGTCAAAGTTCAGCATGGCGGTCATGCCCTGAGGCACGGTGCGGGTGGGCAGCACGATGACCTTGCGGTCCGCGAGCTTCTGCGCCTGCTCGGACGCCATGATGATGTTTTTGTTGTTGGGCAGAACGAGCACGGTCTTGGCGGGCACGCTCTGGATGGCGGCGAGGATGTCCTCGGTGGAGGGGTTCATCGTCTGGCCGCCGCTGACAACCGCGTCCACGCCCAGGTCGCCGAACACAGCCTTCAGGCCCTCGCCCGCGGCCACGGCCACAAAGCCGTACTCGCGCTCGGGGTCAACGGCGGCGTAGGTGAACTCGCTGTCCTTCTTCTCCTCGGCCTCGGCCTGCTTCTCCAGCCCCTTCGCCTGCTTCTGGCGGGCGAGGAACTGCTCGTGCATGTTTTCAATTTTAAAATTGGTCAGATAGCCGTACTTGATGGCCTCGCTCAGCATCATGCCGGGGTCGGAGGTGTGGACATGGCAGTTGGCAACATCGTCATCCTCGATCACAACAACGGAGTCACCGTTGGACTCAAGGAAGGCGCGCAGGCGGGTAACGCTGGCATCGGCATCCTTGTGCAGCAGGAACTGGGTGCAGTAGCCGTTCTTGATGTCCTCGACCTTCATCAGGTCGTCGGCAAAAACGCCCTTGCCTGCGGCTTCGCTGGATACCTTGGGCTTGGCGGCGACCTCGGCACCGGCGATGATCTCGCCGCCGTCGAACACCTGCTTCATGCCCTCAAAGATCAGCATGATGCCCTGACCGCCGGCGTCCACGACACCGGCCTTTTTCAGCACGGGCAGCAGGTTCGGGGTGTCGTCCAGCGCGGCCTGACCGGCCTGCAGCGTGGCGTCCCACATGGCAGGAACGTCCAGCTCGGTGCATTCGGCGGCCTTCTCGGCAGCCAGACGGGAGACGGTCAGGATCGTGCCCTCGGTGGGCTTCATGACGGCCTTGTAGGCGGCGTCCACGCCGGCGGAGACGGCGGCGGCAAATTCCGCCGCGCTCGCAGTCTCGCGGCCCTTGAGGGACTTGGCGACCCCGCGGAACAGCAGCGACAAAATGACGCCGGAGTTGCCGCGCGCACCGCGCAGCAGCGCGCTCGCGGCGCAGTCGGCCACGGCGCCGACGGTGTCGGTCTGCTTACGGCCGAGCTCGATGGCGGCCGAGTTCATCGTCAGGCTCATGTTCGTGCCGGTATCGCCGTCCGGAACAGGGAAGACGTTGAGCTCGTTGATCTTCTGTTTGTTTTCTTCCAGTGCCGCGTTTGCGCACAGGAGCATTTCCCGAAGCGCTGCGGCATCAATGATTTCTCTCAAATCTGTACACCTCCGACAGGGGGAATGAAAATGGCCCGGAAGCGCGGCTCCCGGGTGGGAAGCAGTGCGAAATGTCCCCGCTTAATCGAGGAACATGGTGTCCACGTACACGTCCACGCGCGCTACGGGGACGCCGGTGGCCTGGTTGACCTTGTAGCTGACCTCGTTGATGATGCTGTGGGCAAGCGCGGAAATGTTCACGCCGTGATCGACCGCGATGTGCAGCTCGAGCGAGATGCTGCCGTCATCGGCGAACGTGGCGTTGACGCCCTTGGACATGGATTCGCGGCGCAGGAGCTGGAACGGTCCGCTGTCTTTGCTGCGGCCGACCATACCCTTCACGCCGAAGCAACTGGTCGCGGCGTCGCCTGCAAGGTTGGTGAATACTTCATTGGTGATGCTGATGGTGCCATTCGATTGTTCGATTTTGACCATGTAGACAGCCCCTTTCTTAACAGCAGTGATATATTATATAACAATAGGTGAGAAATCACAAGCGAAAAATTAGCGAAAAAACTGGACATTTTCCGTGAAAACGCCGGTTTTCACCCGGAAACTTGCACGTTTTCAATAGTTGCATTTCGAAAATTGAAACAAGAATCAAAAAACTATTATTTACGTTTTTTTGAAACTGTGTTATCCTATTGACGTGAATGGGCGGATAGGTGCCCATTGCACGAATATAGGATAACATATAAGAGAAATAGGAGATGAAGTTTATGGCAAGAAAGCTCGTTACCATGGACGGCAACAACGCTGCCGCCCACGTGTCCTATGCGTTCACGGAAGTGGCTGCCATTTACCCGATCACCCCGTCGAGCCCGATGGCCGACCTGGTCGATCAGTGGGCCGCTGCCGGCCGCAAGAACATCTTTGGCACGAAGGTCCGTGTGCAGGAAATGCAGGCAGAGTCCGGCGCAGCCGGCGCTGTCCACGGTTCGCTGAATGCTGGTGCCCTGACCACGACGTACACCGCCTCTCAGGGCCTGCTGCTCATGATCCCGAATATGTACAAGATGGCCGGCGAACTGCTCCCGGCCGTGTTCCATGTGACGGCGCGCGCGCTCGCGTCGCACACGCTGTCCATCTTCGGTGATCAGTCCGACGTTATGGCCTGCCGCCAGACCGGTTTTGCCATGCTCGCCGAGGGCAACGTGCAGGAAGTTATGGACCTGTCCCCCGTGGCGCACCTGGCCGCCATCAAGGGCCGCGTCCCGTTCCTGAACTTCTTTGACGGCTTCCGGACCTCGCATGAGATCCAGAAGATCGCCGTCTGGGATTATGACGATCTGGCCGAGATGGTGGACATGGATGCGGTCAATGCCTTCCGTCAGCGCGGCCTGAACCCGCAGCATCCGCAGATGCGCGGCAGCCACGAAAACGGCGATATCTTCTTCCAGAACCGTGAGGCGTCCAATAAATATTATGATGCCGTGCCGGATCTGGTCGAGGAGTACATGGGCAAGATCAATGCCAAGATCGGTACGAACTACCAGCTCTTTAACTACTATGGCGCTCCGGATGCTGACCGTGTCATCATCTCCATGGGCTCCATCTGCGACGTGGCCGAGGAAGTCATCGACTACCTCAACGCGCACGGCGAGAAGGTCGGCCTCGTGAAGGTCCGCCTGTACCGTCCGTTCCGTGCCGACAAGCTCATCGCGGCCATCCCGGCGACCTGCAAGAAGATCGCCGTGCTCGACCGCACGAAAGAGCCCGGTGCTCAGGGCGAGCCCCTGTACCTCGACGTCGTCACCGCGCTGGCCAATGCCGGCCGCAACGACATCGTCGTCACCGGCGGCCGCTACGGTCTCGGCTCCAAGGACACCCCGCCGTCCTCCGTGTTCGCGGTCTATGAAGAGCTCAAGCGCGACACGCCGAAGCGTCAGTTCACCATCGGCATCGTCGATGACGTGACCAACCTCTCCCTGCCGGAGACGGACGCGCCCGACACTTCCCCCGAGGGCACCATCGCCTGCAAGTTCTGGGGTCTCGGCGGCGACGGCACCGTCGGCGCGAACAAGAACTCCATCAAGATCATCGGCGATCACACCGATAAATATGTTCAGGCCTACTTCCAGTACGACTCCAAGAAGACCGGCGGCGTGACCATCAGCCACCTGCGCTTCGGCGATCACGAGATCAAGAGCCCGTACTACATCAATAAGGCCGACTTCGTGGCCTGCCACAACCCGTCCTACATCACCAAGGGCTTCAAGATGGTCCAGGATGTCAAACCGGGCGGCGTGTTTATGATCAACTGCGAGTGGACGCCTGAGGAGCTCAGCCACCATCTGGACGCCTCTGCCAAGCGCTACATCGCCAAGAATAACATCCAGCTCTACACGATCAATGCCATTGACCTGGCCATCAAGATCGGCATGGGCAAGCGCAACAACACCATCCTGCAGTCCGCATTCTTCTCCCTGGCGAAGATTATGCCGGAAGAGGACGCCATCCGCTACATGAAGGAGAAGGCCAAGGCCTCCTACATGAAGAAGGGCGAGGACGTCGTCGAGATGAACTACAAGGCCATCGACCTCGGCGCGACCGCGTATGTGAAGATCGACGTTCCGGCCGACTGGGCCAACGCCGTCGACGAAGCGCCTGCCAAGGAACTGACCGGCCGTCCGGCCACCGTCAAGATGGTGCGCGACATTCTCACCCCGGTCGACAAGATGGACGGCGACAGCCTGCCGGTCTCCGCGTTCGTCGATCACGCCGACGGTACGTTCGAGCTCGGCGCCTCCGCGTATGAGAAGCGCGGCGTGGCCGTCTCCGTGCCCGAGTGGGACAGCACCAAGTGCATCCAGTGCAACCAGTGCGCTTACGTCTGCCCGCATGCGACCATCCGCCCGTTCGCGCTCACGGCCGACGAGCTGGCCGCCGCGCCTGCGCAGACCAAGGCGGTCGACTTCAAGGTCGGCGCCGGCAAGGGCGTTTACAAGTTCTCCATGGCCATCTCCCCGCTCGACTGCATGGGCTGCGGCGTCTGCACGCACGTCTGCCCGGTCGGCGCGCTGACGATGCAGCCGCTCGAGAGCCAGGAAGATCAGCAGCCCGTGTTCGACTACATGGTCGCCAAGGTCGCTGAGAAGAAAGAGCTTCAGGACTTCACCGTCAAGGGCAGCCAGTTCCGGCAGCCCATGCTTGAGTTCTCCGGTTCCTGCGCCGGCTGCGCCGAGACGAGCTATGCCCGCCTGATCACGCAGCTGTTCGGCGATCACATGATGATCTCCAACGCGACCGGCTGCTCGTCCATCTGGGGCGGCCCGGCTGCCACCAGCCCGTACACCGTCAACAAGGAAGGCAAGGGTCCCGCCTGGGCCAACTCCCTGTTCGAGGATAACGCGGAGCACGGCCTCGGCATGTACCTCGGCCAGAAGAAGATCCGCGACGATCTGGCGGAGGACATCCGCTACATCGCCGAAAACGGCAAGGATCCCGCCAAGGTCGCGGCTGCGAAGAAGTATCTTGAGACCTATAACGACGGCGAGGCCAACCAGACCGCCACGGCGGAGTTCCTCGCTGTGATGGAGGCCAAGCCCGCCTGTGACTGCGAGCGCTACCAGCGCATCATGACCAACAAGGACTTCCTCAACAAGAAGAGCTGCTGGATCTTCGGCGGCGACGGCTGGGCTTACGACATCGGCTTCGGCGGCCTGGACCATGTCCTGGCGCAGGACGAGGACGTGAACGTGTTCGTCTTCAACACTGAGGTCTATTCCAACACCGGCGGACAGGCGTCCAAGGCCTCCAACATCGGCCAGGTCGCGCAGTTCGCGGCTGCCGGCAAGGAGCTCAAGAGCAAGAGCCTTGCCGAGATCGCCATGAGCTATGGCTACATCTACGTGGCGCAGGTCGCCATGGGCGCAAACCCGGCGCAGACCATCAAGGCCATCAAGGAAGCGGAAGCTTACCCCGGCCCGTCCCTGATCATCGGCTACGCCCCCTGCGAGATGCACAGCATCAAGAAGGGCGGCATGACCAACTGCCAGGGCGAGATGAAGCGCGCGGTCGACTGCGGCTACTGGAATCTCTTCCGTTACGATCCGTCCGCTGAAAAGCCCTTCGCGCTCGACAGCAAGGAGCCGGCCGGCGGCTACCGCGACTTCCTCATGAACGAGGCGCGTTACGCCCGCCTGACCAACGAGTTCCCGGAGCGTGCCGAGGAGCTGTTCGCCAAGTCCGAGGGCAACGCCAAGGCCCGCTACGAGCACCTGCTCAAGCTCAAGCAGCTTTACGACGAGGCATAAGTTTACCTACCCACGCAGGCGGGGCTGATTTCAGCCCCGCCTTTTTGCGCTGAAAAACGCAAAAAGGCACCGCCGCAAGCCTTCTCCAATGCCCTGCCCGCCGGAACGTGTTGAAAACCGGCGGGGCATGGCGTATACTAGATAACAAATCCCGCACGAAAGGGGAGACCGCCATTTGAATACGGACACCTATCAGAACGCGCTCGAATCCACGAAAGACAGCATCGAGGACGTGAACAGCGCCATCGGCTTCAGCCTCGGCAATCTCACGCTCGAAAAGCTCATCACCTCCGCCATCACGCTCGTGATCTGCGTGCTCGTCATCTGGCTCGTCATGCGCGTCGCGCGGCGCATCTCGGCGCACTCGCGGCTGTCGGAGAGCCTGAGCAGGTTCATCCTCAAGGTGCTCAAGATCGCGCTGGAGTTCATGGCCATCCTCATCGTGGCCGACAGTCTTGGCTTTAACGTTACGGCGCTGCTGGCCGTGTTCAGCCTGCTCGGCCTGGCTTTGTCGCTCTCGGTGCAAAACTGCCTGTCAAACGCCATGAGCGGCATCACCATCCTGCTCACGCGGCCGTTCGAGGACGGCGATTTCGTCGAGGCCGGCGACGTGAGCGGCACCGTCAAGGACATCGGCCTGATCTATACGCAGCTGTGCACGCTGGATAACAAGGACATTTACGTGCCGAACAGCGACCTCTCCGCGTCCAAGATCGTCAACTACAGCCGCGAGCCGCAGCGGCGCGTGGATCTGACCTTCGGCGCGGACTATACCTGCCGCCCGGAGCAGGTAAAGGCGGCGCTGCACAACGCCGTGTCGCTCGTGTCCGGCATCCTGCCGGAGCCGGCGCCGTTCGTGCGCGTGTCGGGCTACGGGGAGAGCAATATTGAGTATACGGTGCGCGTCTGGTGCAAAACGGCCGATTACTGGACCGTGTATTATGACCTCATGGAGGCCGTCGGAGCGGCATTTGACGCGCACGGCGTGTCCATGTCCTACCCGCAGATGAACGTGCACGTGCTCGATACGCCGGAAAGTGCAAAAAGGGATTGACTTTCTCGCTTTTTCAGGTATAATAATATGGCCTGCGTGTTGACGTGGGTGATCCTTGCTCTCATTTGAGATGAGGGCCACTAGACCAGAAGGAGGTGCAACTGAAATGGCAAAAACCACCGAAAAGTACGAACTGATGTATATCATCAACCCCAATCTGTCGGAGGAAGAGACTGCAGCAGTCGTCGAGAAGTTCAAGGCGCTTGTCGAGCAGAACGGCACGCTGGAGGAAATGGAGGAGATGGGTAAGCGCAAGCTCGCTTACGAGATCAACTACATTTCTGAGGGCTACTACGTGCTCGTCAAGTTCACCAGCGGCCCGGATTTCCCGGCCGAGCTGGATCGTGTGCTGGGCATCACGGACGGTATTCTCCGCTCCCTGATCACCCGCCGCCCGGAATAAGGAGGCACGGCAATGCTGAACCACATTGTGCTCATGGGCCGTCTGACCCGTGACCCCGAGCTTCGTTATACCCAGTCCCAGATCCCCGTGGCGTCGTTCCGGCTGGCGGTCGACCGTGATTTCGGCGGCCGTGACGGCGGCGAGCGGCAGACGGACTTCATCGACATTGTCGCCTGGAGAAGCACGGCGGAGTTTGTCTCCAAGTACTTCACCAAGGGCAGCATGGCCGCCGTGAGCGGCCGTCTGCAGATCCGCGAATGGACTGACCGCGAAGGCGGAAAGCGCACGACCGCGGAGGTCGTGGCGGACAATGTCTACTTCGGCGAGAGCAAGCGCCGCGACGGCGGCGATACGTCTCGCCCGGCAGCGCCGAGCGCATCGGCCCCGGCTCATCGCGGCAGCTATGGCGGATATGACAATGTCCCCCAGGGCGGCAGCGCATTTTCCGAGCTGGACGACGATGACGGCGATCTGCCGTTCTGATTTTGATAAAGGAGGATTACAGTCTTGGCTTTTGACAGAGATAAGAGCAAGAACCGCAAACGCAGAAAAGTTTGCCAGTTCTGTGTGGACAAGTGCACTTATATCGACTACAAAGACACCGCGAAGCTTCGCCGCTTCCTGTCCGAGCGCAGCAAGATCCTGCCGCGCCGCACGACCGGTACCTGCGCGATGCATCAGCGCGAGCTCACCGAGGCCATCAAGAGAGCGCGTCAGATCGCCCTCCTGCCGTACGTGACCGACTGAGTTTCTGTTCACAGACAGCAAATCGCCCCCATCGAACGATGGGGGCGATTTTTCTTTTTCTTTTGCGCCGCGTCAGTCCCCGAGGTGCAGCGGGATGTTCTCGACCTGCGCAATAACGGAGACCATGGCGCGGATCTGCGGCGTGAGCACCTTGTCGCGGTGGTGCACCAGCTGGCTCCACTGCTCCATGTGGCAGTCCGTGACCGGCAGAATAGCAAGCCGGCCCTCTTCCGCGCGGCGGCGCGCCGTGTAGCGCGGCAGCACGGACAGATAGGGGTTGTGCTCGAGCAGCTGCATGACCATGCTCGTGCTCTCCAGCTCCAGAAACGGCCGGATCGACAGCTTCTGGTGCGCCAGCTCCATGTCGAACTGGTGGCGATAGCTGTTGAACTGCGGCATGAGCACGAACGGCTCATTGACGAGGTCGGCCAGCTTGAGCTGCTTGGCGGCGGCGAACGGGTGCTTGGGGCTGGCGACGATGACGATCTCCTGCGGACACTCGAACAGCTTGATCCGCTGCGCGTCGTAACCCATGTCGTCGAGCGTGTAGATCAGGTCGACTTCATTGTGCATGAGCATATCCGAGAGCGTTTTCGTGTCGCCCTCGACCAGCTGCGTGTTCACATGCGGACAGTGCTCATGATACAGCGGCAGGATCTCCCCGAAGCTGGCCGTCATGATGGATTCGATCGTGCCGATGCGCAGCGTGCCGGTCAGATCGCGCTCCTGCACCGTAAACGACACGGCGCGCGCCGCGGCCGACACGACATCGCGCGCGTAGGGGATGAACTCCTGCCCGTAGTGGGTGATGGATACGGTTTTTCCGATGCGGTCAAACAGGCGCACGCCCAGCTCGTTTTCGAGCTGTTGGACCTGCACCGTAACGGCGGACTGGGAATACCCCAGGGATTCTGCGGCTTTGGAGAAGCTCTGTAGCTGCGCGACCTTTAAAAACGTGGTCAGCAAACGAAGTTCCATAAGGCGATGCCTCCTTATCCCGATTTGGTTCCGTTTTTATCTCAAGCTTATAATACGTCGCAAATCCGGCCTACGTCAAGCATTTTTTCGCCTATCCAACAGGTGACAGGGGAGGATTGACATGAAAATATCATTTTTGCGAAAGAATATCATCAAAATTTTGAATTGAATCGAAAACGCAAAATGTACCTTTCGGAATTGTGAATTTTACAACAGACGCGCGATATGCTATCATGCAACTGTAAGCGAGGGGATTGGCCGACGGCCTCCCCAGAACCAAAAAATTTCAGGAGGTAGCTGCTATGAAAAACATTTGGCTGAACATTCTTGCGTTCGTTGCGTTTCTCGCGATCGAGATCGTCGCTGTCTCCTTTATGAGCACGTACTCCGCGGGCTCTGCTGCGATGGCGCTGCTGGGTGTGCTTGCGCTCGTGATCGGCGGCATTTACACGGTCCTGCTTGGCAGAGACATCGTGAGCATCCGTCGCTGATCTCATTTTCCTTTGCTACTTTTCATCCATTTCTGTTTTTTTCTCCAAGGTTTCCGGGAGTAACCGCCTCCCGGTGACCGCCCCCCAATGTGCGGTTTCCCGCACAAAAAATCTCCTCCCGTAACCGCCGGGAGGAGATTTTTTTATCCGTGCCGACGTTCGGAAAAAGATTTACAACCGTTCCGGCCTGTGATACACTACGCTCAGAACTGTATATTGCGCAGTCTTCGCCGCTTCGGGCGGCAGGGGAAATGTGGGTGCAAAGCCCCGCGAGTCGGTCACTGTGAAGCCGCCGGAAGGCGGATCAGTCAGAATGCCCGAAGGCTGCAGGCATTTCTGCCGGAACCGGAAGTTGCATGGCTGAACGAAGGAATTTCGTCCGGCCGGTTTTGTTGCACCTGTCCGCCGGTTTCGGCGGGCAGAATTTTTTCTTTCAGGAGGGAATCACATGAAAAAACGGTTGCTGTCCCTGCTGCTGGTGCTGGCAATGGTGTTCAGCCTCATGCCGGCGGCACTGGCCGCGGACAAGCCGAGCTTCCAGAGCTTCTTTGAAAGCGTCCCGGCCAACGCCGAGACGGAGCCCGGCTCCCCGAACAGCACGAACAAATGGAAAGTGGCCTCGTTGGACGGGGACTATGTGCTCAAGTCCGGCGGAGCCGGAAAAAGCAGAGCCAGAAGCATCCTGCAGTTGACCTTTACCGCAGACGCAGAGCTCACATTTGAGTACAAGGTCTCGTCCGAGCCCAATTACGACTACTTCACCATCACCTATGACGGGGCGGAAAAGGTCAAAGAGAGCGGCGACCTCGGCTGGAAGACCTACACGCTCTCGGCCGAGTCCGGCAAGGTGCTGACGCTGACCTATGCAAAGGACAGCAGCGGCGACAAATTCGACGACTGCGTCTATGTCCGCAACTTCACGGCGGGCGAGGCCACGGTCGTCACCTTCCACGCCAACGGCGGCGTGGGCGCCGACTACACGCAGAATTTCTACGGTCAGGCCGCGCTCAAGCTCAACGCCTTCACGAAGGCGGACGGCGTGTTCGCCGGCTGGGCGACAACACCGGACGGGGAAGTCGCTTACACCGACGGCGCGAAGCTCAACCCCACGGAGGCGATGGATCTCTACGCCGTCTGGACGCCGGCGTACACCGTCACCTTTGCCTATAACGACGGCACAACAGCCGACACCACGGTCGCCATCGCGTGCGACACGGCCATCGGCGCCGGCGCCATCCCGCAGCCGACGCGCACCGGCTATACGCTGTCTCTTATACACATCTGACGCTGC
>ERZ1027275.345-NODE-345-length-10919-cov-5.894698_pt1 | contig 10919 bp, 9 predicted proteins | sample MGYA00519255_ERZ1027275 | MGnify/ENA primary metagenome ERZ1027275 (study PRJEB26926, sample SAMN06164427) | human gut metagenome | biome: ENVO:00009003; feature: ENVO:2100002; material: ENVO:00002003 | host: Homo sapiens | place: USA | collected 2012 ...
ATGAGCGTCTCGTGGGCTCGGAGATGTGTATAAGAGACAGTGATAAAGGACACCGCCCTCTGCGGACTGGGGCAGACTTCGCCCAACCCGGTACTCTCCACCCTCAACAACTTCTACGACGAATACGTGAAGCACGTCAGGGAGAAGACCTGCCGCGCCCGGCAATGCAAGTCACTGCTCACCTACACCATCAATCCGGAGTTGTGCATCGGCTGTCACCTCTGCTTCAAGCATTGTCCGGCAGACGCCATTCTGGGAGATGTGCGCAAGCCCCACGTCATCAATCCGGACAAGTGCATCAAGTGCGGCATGTGCATGGCACGCTGCAAGTTCAAAGCCATATCTGTCTGCTAATCCCCCATTGCCATGGAAAAGAAACAAATTACCTTGCAAATAGACCGGCACTACATCACCGTGCCCGAAGGCGCTACCATCCTGGAAGCCGCCCGCAAAATAGGTATCGACATCCCTACCCTTTGTCACATCGACCTGAAGGGTACCTGCATCAAGAACAACCCCGCATCGTGCCGCATCTGTGTGGTTGAAGTGGAAGGACGGCGCAACCTCGCCCCCGCCTGCGCCACCCGCTGTACGGAGGGGATGGTGGTGCGTACCAGCACCCTGCGCGTGATGAATGCCCGCAAGGTGGTTGCCGAACTCATCCTGTCCGACCATCCCAACGACTGCCTCACCTGCCCCAAATGCGGCAACTGCGAGCTACAAACGCTGGCACTGCGCTTCAACATCCGCACCATGCCCTTCAACGGCGGCGAGCTATCACCCCGCAAGCGGGAGGTGACTTCGTCCATCGTCCGCAACATGGACAAATGTATCTTCTGCCGCCGCTGCGAGAGTGTCTGCAACGACGTGCAGACCGTAGGCGCGCTGGGTGCCATCCGCCGCGGATTCAACACCACCATTGCCCCCGCCTTCGACAAGATGATGACGGACAGTGAGTGCACCTACTGCGGGCAGTGCGTAGCCGTCTGCCCCGTAGGCGCGTTGACGGAACGCGACCATACCAACCGCCTGCTCGAGGACCTTGCCAATCCAGACAAAGTGGTCATTGTGCAGACGGCACCTGCCGTACGAGCCGCCCTGGGCGAAGAGTTCGATCTGCCCCCCGGCACACTGGTGACGGGCAAGATGGTATATGCCCTGCGCGAACTGGGTTTCGACTACGTGTTCGACACGGACTTTGCCGCCGACCTCACCATCATGGAAGAAGGAGCCGAGATACTGAACCGCCTGACCCGTTACCTCCAAGGCGACAAGTCCGTCCGCCTGCCTATCCTTACCTCCTGCTGTCCGGCATGGGTCAACTTCTTCGAGCACCACTTCCCCGACATGCTCGACATACCCTCTACGGCACGCTCGCCGCAACAGATGTTCGGCTCCATAGCCAAGACATTCTGGGCAAAGAAGATGGGCATTCCCCGTGAGAAGCTGGTAGTGGTATCCATCATGCCCTGCCTGGCAAAGAAATACGAATGCGACCGAGAGGAGTTCAAGACAGACGGCAATCCCGACGTGGACTACTCCATATCCACCCGCGAGCTGGCACGCCTCATCCGACGCGCCAACATAGGATTCACACTGCTGACCGATAAAGAGTTCGACCTGCCGATGGGAGCCTCAACGGGTGCAGGCGTTATCTTCGGCACTACCGGCGGCGTGATGGAGGCAGTCTTGCGCTCCGTCTACGAAATCTATACGGGACGGACGCTGGATAATGTAAACTTTGAGCAAGTGCGCGGACTCGCCGGTGTACGCCGCGCCACCATCGACCTGGACGGCTTTGAACTGAAAGTAGGCATCGCCCACGGTCTGGGCAATGCACGCCATCTGCTGGAGGACATCCGCAACGGGCACAACGAGTATCATGTAATTGAAATCATGGCTTGTCCCGGCGGCTGTATCGGCGGTGGCGGCCAACCGCTGCACCACGGCAATTCGGACGTGCTCTATGCACGTGCCAATGCGCTGTATCGCGAGGACGCCAACAAACCGTTGCGGAAGTCGCACGAGAACCCCTATATCAAGACACTGTATGAAGAGTATCTGGGCAAGCCGCTCAGTGAAACCGCGGAACATCTGCTGCATACACACTACTTCAACAAGTCTATGGATTAACCGCTAAAAAACAGAAGAACTATGTCAGAAATAAAATTGGCTTGTGACGTTGTCAAACAAGTGCGTGCCATTTGTGACAAGCATGGCAACCAGCCCGGCGAACTTATCAATATACTCCACGAAGCCCAGCACCTGCACGGCTACCTGCCCGAAGAGATGCAGCGTATCATTGCCGCCCAACTGGGTATTCCCGTGTCTCACGTGTACGGCGTGGTGACGTTCTATACTTTCTTTACGATGCTGCCCAAGGGGAAGCATCCCATCTCCGTGTGTATGGGTACCGCCTGCTACGTGCGTGGTTCGGAGAAACTGCTCGAAGAGTTCAAACGCGTGCTGGGCATTGAAGTGAGCGAAACGACTCCGGACGGCAAATTCTCCCTCGACTGCCTGCGTTGCGTAGGCGCCTGCGGACTGGCACCCGTAGTGATGATTGGCGAAAAGGTGTACGGAAGGCTGCAACCAATTGATGTTAAGAAGATATTGGAGGAGCTGGAATAACTCATTTCAACCTTGCGGATATCCATCCCAAGGAATGATTATCTTGTCCAGTATACCACTCAGGCAGGCTATTGCCACTCCGTAGTTCGTCATAGGAATATGTTGCGCACGGGCATGGGCTATACGATTGAGCACATATTTCCGGTTGAACATGCAGGCGCCGCAATGGATAATCAAATCATATCGGGACAAGTCTATGGGAAAGTCATTTCCGGAGACGAAGTCTATCTGCAACTCCCCGCCGATGCGTTTTCGTAGCAGGCGGGGAATTTTGACGGTACCGATGTCCTCAGTCAGCGGAGCATGGGTGCAGGCTTCGGCTATCAGTACACGCGATTGGGGTGTCAAGCTATGGATAGCGGCAGCCCCCTCCACGAAGGCATTGATATCTCCTTTATAACCGGCAAAAAGAACCGAGAAGGAAGTAAGACTACTCTCGGCAGGCTTTTGCTGATAGACGATGGGAAATATTTGTGAATCGGTGATAATCAGCTTGGGCGGACGGGCAAGGGCTTGCAGGGAAGCTTGCAGCTTGTCGGTGGTGCAACTCATCACCAGGCACTTCTTGTCCAGCAACTCGCGGATGGTCTGCACTTGCGGAAGAATGAGACGGCCTTTTGGGGCTTGCATATCCTGGGGCATAACCAGTAGGACGACATCACCCTCGCTTACCAAGTTTCCCGTGATGGTCTGCTCACCAAAATTCTCGGGAAGCTTTTCGAGAATAGCATCGAAGATGCCTTGAATGCCGGTACCCTCTTTGGCACTGACCACAACGGGAACCTGCCCGCACTCCTTTTCAATCCGAAGCACCACGGAAGCGGTGTCTTGACGCGAATCAGCTTTATTCAGTATCAGTATCACGGGAATTTCGCGCGCTGCCAGCAGCTTTATCCATTGCTGTTCCAGCGTTCCGTCAGCTTCATAGAGCAAGAGGGCGATGTCCGCTTTCTCCACCGTTTTTAAGGTACGCTCCACGCGCATACCGCCCAACTCGCCTTCGTCATCATCAAAACCGGGGGTATCGATAAAAAGGCACGGTCCCAAAGGATATACCTCCATGGCTTTAGTCACGGGGTCGGTAGTAGTGCCGGGCGTTGCGGATACTAATGCCGTGTCTTGCCCGGTCAAGGCATTGACCAGGCTGGACTTTCCACTGTTCCGCCGCCCAAAGACGGCAATGTGCAGACGGTTGGAATGAGGTGTATTATTCATAAATCCGAAAGCTAAAATCTAAAGTCTCTTTTCCCTTCTCCTATTTCCTGGAGGTTACGTTCGGCTATCGCCCGTATCTTAGGGTTCGGGATATGTGTCATCTCCTCACAAATCAGCCGTATGCCCTTCTCCTTGGTTTCGGGGGAAGCATAGTCCTCCAGATATTCTTTTAATGTCATCAGTGCATTGGGCTGACAGCAGTTTGCTATCTGTCCGCGCTTGACGAGCGACATGAAGCGGTCTCCGGTACGTCCCTTACGGTAGCAGGCGGTGCAGAAGCTGGGGATATGCCCCAGGTCGAGCAGCCAGCTCACCACTTCATCCAGCGTACGCCGGTCGCTCACATCGAATTGGGAGGAGTCTTCCTCTTTGGCTTCCGGCACGGCATAACCTCCTACACTGGTGCGTGAACCGCCGCTTATCTGCGAAACACCCAGTTCGAGCACCCGACGGCGTACGGCTTCCGACTCACGGGTGGAAATAATCATTCCCGTATAAGGCACCGCAATACGCGCCACTGCCACAATACGGCAGAACATCTCATCCGAGATGGCATCGGGAAAATCTTCGGTCGAAATATCATCTGCCGGACAGATACGCGGCACGCTGATGGTATGCGGACCCACGCCAAAGGTAGCTTCCAGATGTTCGGCATGCATCAGCAGTCCTACGAAGTCATAACGATAGGTGTTCAGACCGAACAATACGCCGATACCTACGTCGTCGATGCCACCCTCCATAGCACGGTCCATCGCTTCGGTGTGGTAGGCATAATTACTTTTCGGTCCCGTGGGATGCAAGGCTTCGTAATGCTCTTTGCTGTAAGTCTCCTGAAAAAGGATATAAGTGCCGATGCCAGCCTCCTTCAGCAGCCGGTAGTTCTCCACTGTAGTGGCGGCTATGTTGACATTCACCCGGCGGATGGCCCCATTCTTGTGATGAATGCTGTAGATGGTGCGGATAGACTCTAAGATATAGTCGATAGGGTTGTTTCGAGGGTCTTCTCCGGCTTCCAGCGCCAGGCGTTTATGCCCCATGTCCTGCAAGGCGATAACCTCGCGGCGTATCTCCTCTTGCGAGAGTTTCTTGCGGGGGATGGTACGGTTCTTGGCATGATACGGGCAATAGACGCAACCGTTCACGCAATAGTTGGAAAGGTAAAGCGGGGCAAACATCACAATGCGGTTGCCATAGAATTTCCGTTTGATTTCACGTGCCAGATGATAGATGCGCTGCACCAGTTCCGGCTCGTCACATTCCAGCAGCAGGGCCGCCTCCCGATGGGAAAGCCCCTGGCACAAAGCAGCCTTGTCAATCAAACTTTCGATGAGCGGACGGTTGTTGCGGTTTGCCTGCGCATACTCCAATGTATCCAATATCTCCTGGTGATTGATGAATTCTTCCGCTTGTCTTGACTTTATGTTATACACTTCGTAAATTGATAATTGGTAATTAAAATAAAGAATGAAGATTTGAAAATTATCAATTATCAACGGTCAATTCTCCATTCTCATAATCTCCTCTCTCTTTTGATACCTCGTAGCCTATCCCTTTCAGTTGTTCCTCCAATTTTAGCAAACCTTCTGCCGCTTCGGCACCCGCAGAAGCTTTGTTATCATAGAGGGAGTACTTCGCCCGCTGATGAGAAGGCGAAAGATTAGGCATCACGACATTGGCGCCAGCCAATATTCCCCGTTCCCGTCCGTCCGGAGCAAGTGTGGCCAGGGCAGTGGTAGCAGGTATCAGTGCCGCGGGATGCATCAACCGGAAGATAGAAAGCAACTTCAACGTCAACTCCATATCTCCCGGCGGAAAAGAGGAAAACGGAGTATCGTGATGTGGAAGAAAAGGTCCCATGCCTATCATCTCCGGCTGAAACCGTTCGATGAAGAGAATGTCTTCTACCAAATGGTCCACCGTCTGATAAGGACTGCCCACCATGATTCCGGTTCCCACTTGATAGCCTATCTCTTTCAGCCAGTCCAAGCATTGCAACCGATGGGAAAGGGACATCTCCGCAGGATGAAGCCGGTGATAATGCCCTTCGTTGCAGGTTTCGTGCCGCAACAGATAGCGGTTGGCACCTGCCAGGAAGAAACGTTCGTAGGCTTCCCGCGATTTCTCGCCCAAGGATAAGGTAATGGCACAATCCGGGAAGGATTGCCGGATGGCGGCAACTGTCTCCACCATCCCCTCATCCTTCACCGCCGGCGCTTCGCCCCCTTGCAGCACAAAGGTACGGAAGCCCAACCGATAGCCTTCATGGCAACACGAAAGAATCTCCTCCTGCGCCAGCTCATAACGGGTTATGTTCCGGTTCTCCTTCCGTATGCCGCAATAGTAGCAGTTATTGCGGCAACGGTTGGTTATCTCAATCAGTCCACGAATGAAGATTTTATTGCCAAAGCGGGCAAGCGCTTCTTCCCGGGCAAGCTCCTGCAGGTAGGCTGCAAGTTCTGTGTCCCGGCAAAGAAGCAAGGCTTTATACTCTTCGGCATCCAGCCTGCGATTGCTCCGCAGTTTGTCAATCAAATATTTCAATACGTTTCCTCTCTCTTAGCCAACTCTTGTGTCAACTGACGCTTTCCGGCAGCTATCTCATTGTGTGCACACGGTCCGGTGATGCAACCGCCCTCGCATGCCATCACTTCGATGAACTGTCCCGGAGCCTTACCGGTTTTGGCATAAGCACGCAGCGAACCGATAGCCTTCTTATCCAGATTAGCCACCTGCACGGCATTGATTTTATCCGCTTCTTCTTTCAGATAAGCCTTCACAGCACCCATCACACCGCCTGCCTGGGCAAAGCCATGTGCCTCGCGCACGGAAGTGAAACTCATGGAATAGGGCTTCGCCTGCTCCATCTGAATATCCAGTCCGGCAAACACGGAAGCCATCTCCTCGAAAGTCATAATGAAATCCACCGCTTCGTCACGCTGCGCCTCTTTACGCTTGGCTACGCACGGACCGATAAAGACCACCTTTGCATCCGGATACTTCTCCTTGGCAATGCGTGCGGCATAGTACATCGGCGAACCGGTGCCCGACACGTAGGGCTTCATGGCAGGAATATGCTTGTTCACCAGTTCTATATAAGACGGGCAGCAGGAAGTCGTCATAAACTTCTGTCCCTCTTCCAACTTCTCAATCAGTTCGTGCGCCTCGTTGCTGACGGTATCCATCGCACCTTGCGCCACCTCGATGACATCCGTAAAGCCCACTTGTTTCAGTGCGCCATACACTTGTTCAATAGTCGTCTTGAACTGCCCCAGAATGGACGGAGCCACGATAGCCACCACCTGCTCACCCTTACGGATTCTGTGCAACACGTCGAACACTTGCGAAATCTCGAAGATAGCTCCAAATGGGCATGCGTTCAAGCACTTTCCGCAGTAGATGCACTTACTTTCGTCGATGTGCTCTATCCCCTTCTCATCCTTGCTGATGGCTTTCACGGGACAAGCTTCCTCGCAAGGTACAGGAATGTAAACGATGGCATGATAAGGACAACTCTTATGGCAGATACCGCAACTGATACATTCATCATGGTCAATCCATGCCTGGCCGCTCTCCTTGACATGCACTGCCTTCTTGGGACAATTCACCTGGCAACTGCGTGCCGTACATCCGCGGCAGAGGTTCGTAATCTCGTAGTTAATCTGCACACATGCCGAACAAGCTTCGTCAATCACACACATGATGTTGTCTTTCGGCCTGCCATTTTCCGCTCTGTCCAATGCACGGGCAGCGTACTCCGACAAGGGGGTCAGCTCATCCGTCTCGTCCTCCATATCGAGTCCCAGAAGCGGCAATGACTTGTACTTCCACACCGCGCGCTCTTTGTGCACACAGCAGCGTCCCGCGTGCTTGGATCTCTTCGGACTCAGCTCGATGGGCAGCCGGTCTATTTTATCCACAAGTTCGTTGTTATTCCACAGCTTTACCAGTTCCTTCAGCAATCTGTGGCGGACAATCATAATGTTGCTCGTAAATGCCATAATTTTTAAAATCAGAATTAGTTAGTTCGGTAACGGTCTGCAAAGATAACGATTGTTTCACAAAAAAGGCTTAACTTTACACCCCAAACAGTATAAATACAACCGATATGTTTACCATAAGAAAAGCAACGACAGCAGACTGCGCACTGATTCAGAAACTTGCGCAGCAAATATTTCCCGTCACGTATAAGGATATCCTTACTCCCGAGCAGACCGACTACATGATGGAATGGATGTATTCATTGGACAATATCCGTAAACAAATGGAAGAGGAAGGCCACGTCTATTTCCTGGCTTACGAAGAATGTGAAGCGGCGGGCTATGTGTCCGTACAGCAGCAAGGAGAAGATTTATTCCACCTGCAAAAGATTTATGTGCTCCCCTATTACCAGGGTGCACATTGCGGCAGTTTCCTCTTTCGCGAAGCCATCAAGTACATCAAGAAAGTGCATCCCGGCCCTTGTCTGATGGAATTGAATGTGAACCGTAACAACAAGGCACTGCAGTTTTACGAACATATGGGAATGCGGAAACTCCGTGAAGGGGATTTCCCGATAGGAAACGGATATTACATGAATGACTACATCATGGGACTGGAAATCTGAGTCCCGGCATTAAAAGCCCTCCAAAAACTAAAGGCTGCGCAGTTCATTACGAACATTGCGCAGCCTTTAGTTTTATCTTTCGTTTCCGATTACTTCGCCACCTTTTCAAGCCATTTCAGCATGAACAGCATGGTGAACATGGAAATGCAGCACGCTACTACAAATACCGTCCACGTCATCCAGATAGGAATGCTTTCGTAGAGGATAGCACCGATAACGAGCAACTGATTACCAATGGCAGTAGCGCCGAGCCAACCGCCCTGCATGATACCCTGATATTTGGGAGGAGCCACCTTGGACACGAATGAAATGCCCAACGGAGAAATGTACAATTCGGCAACAGTCAATATCAGATAGGTAACCATCAGCAACAGCGGAGTCACCTTCACCGGAGAGGTACCCAAAGCGATTATATCCTTGTGCATCGGCAAGTTGCTTACATAAGAACCGATAGCCATTATAAGGAAGCCGGTGGCAGCAATACCCATACCGATGGCAATCTTCCGCGGAGTGGAAGGCTCTTTACCCTTGGCACGCTGTGCTGCAAAGACAGCCATGATGACCGGTGTCAGAGATACAACGAAAATCGGGTTCAAAGACTGGAACAGCTCAGCGGAAATAGCCATGCCGAACAAATTCAAATCTGTATATTCCTTGGCAAAATACGTCAGTGTCAACCCATTCTGATGGAACGAGAACCAGAAGAAAATTACCACACCGAATACGGCAAACAATGCATACATGCGCTGTCTTACCTCTTGTGCGCTCATCTCCACTGCAGTGGCATCGCCCGCTTTTGCAGCCACCTTCTTGCTGGGATCGGGGAATTTCTTTCTGTTGATGACGAAAATTACCAAAGAGAGAACCATAGCCAAGATAGCTACACCGAATGCATAATGGAAACCGGTGGTAAACACGTTCAGATATTCATTGGCAAATACCGTCATATCCGTTACGGGTGTTCCGGAAATAGTGGCTTTCGTTGCCAGTGCACTATAAGTGTCCACAGCTTCGGGAGTCAGCGTTCCTGCCAGATGTCCGTGGCAAAGGGCAGGCAGGTCGGCATCATAATTGTAGCCGAATGTGGACAGCCACCAGTTACGTACGCCTACTGCAGCAAACGGAGCAAAGATGGCACCTACATTGATGAACATATAGAATAAGGAGAAACCGGAATCACGCATGCTGGAATATTGGGGATTGTCGTACATCTGCCCTACCAGCGCTTGAAGATTTCCCTTGAAAAGACCATTTCCGAAAGCAATGACAAACAAGGCCGCACAAGTAATCACCAAAAACAAGGTTTTATTGGCAACCGGTGTAGGAGACGGGATGGCAAGCATCAAGTAGCCTACCGCCATCAAGACAATGCCAGTAAAGATGGTACCTTTGTAATTACGGGTTCTGTCGGCAATAATACCACCTATCAATGCAAGAATGTAAATAGAAAAATAAAATGTTGAGTAAATCAAACCTGCCTCTTTTCCATCCAGTCCGAACTTGGCTTGCAAAAAAAGTACAAGAATGGCCATCATGGTATAAAAGCCGAAACGCTCGCCCAAATTAGCAAAGGATGCGGCAATCAGACCTTTAGGGTGTTTGTTGAACATAAAAATTAGTTTTTAGAATTAGTAATTGGATTGATTTCTTGAATAATTCCTGCAAATATATAAATTCTATTGAATATTTCCTTATAAAATTAAAATATCTCGGCAGAAATAGAAGATTTATTCATTAAAAAGAACACAAACTTCTGCACGCACTTCTTTTACCAAATCCTTCGGGTCCAGTTTAAGCTGCAAACCACGTTGTCCGGCACTGATATAGATATACGGAAACCGCAGGCACGTTTCATGGATATAGGTAGGGAAAGACTTCTTCATGCCGATGGGCGAACAGCCTCCGCGGATGTAGCCAGTCAGAGGTAAAAGTTCCTTAACCGGAATGAGGTCACACTTCTTGTTGCCCGATGCCTTTGCCGCCAGTTTCAAATCCACTTCGTGCTCACCCGGGATGACGCAGACAAAGTAGCCGGATTTATCGCCGTGAAGAATAAGTGTCTTGAACACGCAGTTGATGTCCTCGCCCAAACTGGCGGCTACATGTACGGCGCTCAAATCGTTCTCATCCACCTCGTAGGGAATGAGTTCATAGGCTATCTTGGCTTTGTCGAGCAGCCGCGCTGCATTCGTCTTATTAATTTTCACCATAACAAGTTACAAAATTAGTAATTATCCCCCAGCTCTTCACGCAGGAATTTCGGAGTATAGCCTTTCTCGCTCTTCGCCACCTCTTCGGGTGTTCCGCAGGAGAGGAGTTCCCCTCCCCCCTTGCCACCTTCGGGACCCATATCAATGATGTAGTCCGCCATCTTGATGACATCAAGATTATGCTCTATGACGATGACGGTGTTTCCTTTGTCAACAAGTTTGTTCAGTACCTGTCTCTTATACACATCTCCGAGCCCACG
>ERZ1027275.368-NODE-368-length-10606-cov-5.168894_pt1 | contig 10606 bp, 7 predicted proteins | sample MGYA00519255_ERZ1027275 | MGnify/ENA primary metagenome ERZ1027275 (study PRJEB26926, sample SAMN06164427) | human gut metagenome | biome: ENVO:00009003; feature: ENVO:2100002; material: ENVO:00002003 | host: Homo sapiens | place: USA | collected 2012 ...
GTCGGCAGCGTCAGATGTGTATAAGAGACAGGCCGAGCTGGAGCACTGCCGCCGCGCAAAGCTGGATTTGGAAAAGCTTGTATAACAAAAGGAGCGTATACAAATGGAGCATATGGCATGGAAGGGCCGCATCAAGCCCGGCTGCAAGGCAGAATATCAGCGCCGCCAGCGGAAATCTGGCCCGAGATGGTCAAGGTGCTGAAGGATGCAGGCATCTGCAATTACAGCATTTTCTACTGCAACGATGAGCTGTTCGGCTATTACGAGTGCGAAAAGGGCGTCGCCTACGCGGAAAAAGTGCAGTCCGAAAGCCCTGTTGTAGATCGCTGGAACGAGTACATGAAGGACATTCTGGAGCTGGAAATGGACCCTGTAACGGGCGCCCAGCCCAAGCTGGAGCAGGTGTTCCGGCTGGATTGAGAAAGGGCAAAACATCGATATGCAGGCAAAAGCCCCCGCTGCTTATGGCAGCGGGGGCTTTTGTCATGCCGGACAATTTACAACGCGCCGTCCGAGCGGACGTTGTCGTAGTTCAGCACACCGGCGAAGAAGGCCAGCGCCAGACCCTGACCCCAGCCCTGAATCCAGTCGCGGCTGATGCCGCGGTAGCCGTCGGCGTCCTTCATGACCGCCGTGCCGCCCGAGACATTCAGCACACGGCCGTCCGGGCTGACATTGGCCAGCATACCGGGGATAGCCTTGTTGATGTACTTGATGTGCAGGGGGTTGCCCTTGGTGATCATGGCGGCAGCGATGCCGGCGCTTGCGCTGACCTCCTCATAGGAGGCGGCATCGTCCACGATCGTGCGCCACAGGCCGTTCTCGGTCTGGCAGAGCTTGAGCGCGGCCAGCTGGTCGTTCAGGCTGCCGACCACATCCAAGAACTTGGGGTAGAGGTAGCACTGCGGCAGCCGCACGCCGACCTGCGACATCGTGTAGGCCGCCCATGCGTTGGCGCGGCCCCACTTGATGCCCGACATATGGTCGCCTGTAATATTATTGTAGCCGTGGTAGTACAGTCCGCTCTCGGGGTCCTGCAGGTACTTGATGTGCCAGTAATACTGGTTCAGCGCATCATCGATCAGGGCCTCGTCCTTCAAAAGCACGCCCATCCGCAGCAGGAAGAAGCCCGCCATAAAGAGCGTGTCTGCCCACGCCTGCTCGGGAAAGTCGTTGTTGACCGAGACGGTGTGCTGCAAAACATGATCCCCGAAGCGCAGCGCCTCCTTTTCCAGATACTCGACCTTGCTTTTGGCGATGTCCAGATACTTTTCATCGCCGGTATGCTCATACAGGGTGATCAGGCAGTGCCCCATCGAGCAGGTGTTGACCGTCCAGCTCGGCAGGCCCAGCTCGATATACTCGTCCACGCGGTCCTTGACCAGCTGCAGGTAGCGCTCGTTTTTGGTGACCTCATATGCCTCGCAGATGCCGTAGTAGGCAACACCGCAGGGCCAGTCCCATGTCATGTCCATCCGCATCGTGCGGTCCACGATCTTGTCGATCGCAGTCTCGATTTGGGCCTTGTCAAAAATCAGGTTTGCCATTGCTCTCTCCTTTTTAAATTGCGAATCCGCTTATACCAGCGCCACTGTCTTTCCGGCGGGGATCTCATAGTGGCGGCCGTCCACCTCGACCCAGATGGACTGGGCGTTGGGGTTGCAGACCTTATCGCCCGCGGCGGTATACTGCAGGCGGGCGGCATCGGCCATGTAGTCCACGATCTCGATGTTGGTGGCGTACCATGTGTCCTCGCGCCCGCCGGCCAGCTGGCAGAACTGCTCCATCAAGGCCCAGTCCTCCTCGGTGCGGAACTCAAAGCTGTGGCCCCAGACATACATCATGTAGAGATACTGCGTCTTGTACAGCTCTACAAAGCGCTTGCCGTCCTCCAGCAGGTTGTGGGTGTGGTGGCAGGTGGCTTTCCATGTCATAAAATCGTGGGGCATCGCAAAGTCGTGGGTGTCGCCCACCACGCGGGCGTAGCGGATGCCCAGCGCGGGCAGCAGGGCGGCGATCTCCGGTGTCCAGCTGCCGTTGGGGTAGGCAAGGCCGCGCACGGGGTAGCCCATGACGCCCTCAAGCTGCATACGGTCGGCCAGCACCTGCCGGGCGGTCTGGTCCAGCGGGCTGCGGGAGATGGTGGGGTGGTGGTAGGTATGGCAGGCGACCTCATGGCCCTTGTACAGCTCGACCCACTCGCTCTCCGGGATGCGCTCGGGGCGGGGCAGACCGCCGTTCAAGTTAAAGGTGCCCCGGATGCCGTAGCGGTTGAACAGCTCGACAAGGCGGCGGTCCTCCAAACGGCCGTCATCATAGCTCATCGTCAGCACCTTATGCTTGCCGCCGGGGAAGCAGGTGTAAATGACCTTCGGTTCGGTGTAGTTCATAAACAAAACCTTCTTTTTTGTCAAAATTTATTTGAAATTCGCCCGCAGCACATCCAGTGCCGGGGTGGTGTCCTGTAAAAGCTGCTGCACAAAGGCCTGTGCCGTGCGACAGGCGCCGGCGTTTTGCTGGTGGGCGTTGTCCTGCTTTGCGCCCACCCACATATAGCGGGCCTTGCAGCGCTCAGCGCCAAAGGCGGTGTTGGCGGCGGCGGTAGCGGCGCCAAGGTCGATAAACGGCGCGCCGACCTCGGCGGCAAAGCCGCGCATCGCCTCGCGGTAGGCGGCAAACGAGGGGTGGCAGACACCGGCCTCGTCAAACTCGCGCATCGCCACGGGGGAGGCAAAGATGCACACTGCGCCGTGGCTGCGGGCAGCGTCCCAGAAGGGGCGCAGGCTCTCACCGAAGGCATCCGCCGGGACATAGCGCTCGGCCTTTGCGCGGTTGGCATCGTTATGGCCGAAGCTGACCACCAGCAGATCACCGGGGCGGATATGCGCGGCAATGTCGTCCAGCCGCCCCTCCTCGCGGAAGGTCTTGCTGCTGCGGCCCGCCATGGCGCAGTTGTCAATGACAAGGCCCGGCAGCTCGTAGCGCATCTCCTGCGGGAAGGGGCAGTCCGCGCGGTGGGCAGTTTGACATACAGCGTCACCGTGCGCCAGCGTGTGGAGCATCTCGCCCCAGCCTGTCACCGGCTTATCGCCGGGGGCGTAGCTCTGCATGATGGAATCGCCCGCCATCCAGAGGGTAGGCTTGGCGTTCAGCTGCGGCAGCACATTGGCAAAATCCATGTCGCCTGCATAGTAGAAGGACGGGTAGCACGGCTGGTTGTAGCAGTTGTTCTGCCATGCCACGCCGCAGCGGTACTGCGCATCGTGCATCAGGGTAAACAGCTTGTGGGGGGTAAGATCGGTGGTGGTGTAGATGCGGATAGCGGTGTCGTCCGCCGTGCGCACCAGCAGCTCCTCGCGGAAATCACCCAGCACATCGGCCACCAGACAGGGGTTGCCCTTGGTGCCGTTGTTGGTGGCGGTGCCCGCGGGCTGCAGCATGACGCCGTGGGTCAGATCGTTAATGACGCCGTATTGGCTGCCGTGCAGGTAGTCCGCACCATCGGTGATCTGGGTGGAAAGGTCGCCCGCCCAGTAGATTTTCATGTTGGTGCCGGGGGTGGGCAGCTCCAGCGTGCGCCCGTTTACATCGTACACATCCTTGACCCAGACCTGCAGGCCGCGGGTGTTCGGGTCGATCTTGCCGATCATACAGCGGCCCAGATCCTCTTCGGCATATTCGCCAAAGCGGACATCGCCGGTCTCGGCGTCGCGCAGCGCCCAGCCGTAGGGGGCGCGCTCGCCCTCCTCATAAACATTGAAGATCTCCAGACCGGGGCTGTCGGGGTCGATGTCAGCCACATGCATCGCATCGCCGTGGCCGAACTTGGCACGGGTCCTGCCGTCCGGCAGGGTGCCGTATTGGGAGTAGAGCAGGCTTCCGTCATGGTCGATGGCTGCTGCGCCGTACACAATTTCCATGCAGCCGTCCCCATCAATGTCAGCAGTCGAAATACTGTGGTTGCCCTGCCCGGCCAGAATGCCGTACACAGGGTCGGTGCCGACAGCGAGGTGGCAGCCGCTGTCGTTGAAGGGGTTCGCCATCGGCACAAAGCCGGAGTCGATACCCCATACCTTGTGAAAGCGGTTCTCAAAAAAGTCGTAGGCCGCCAGCGTGGCGCGGGTGTAGTAACCGCGGCAGGCGATCAGATAGGGGCGCTCACCGTCCAGATAGGCCACCCCGGCGTTAAAGCGGTCCACGCGGTTGCACGGCTCGATGCGGGGCATTGCATAATCACCCCACAAAAGGCCGTCATCCACGCGGGGGTAGGGGTAGTCGATCGTGTCCAGCTCGGCGCCGTCCCCGCCGAACATCGTCAGGTACTCGGGGCCGTCATAGACAAAGCCCTCGAACTTGCGCAGCTCGTTTTTGGGGCTGCGGCTCGGCGCGTACACATCAAGGAAATAGTCGGCCAGCGCAAGAGCATCAGCCTCGCACAGGGGGTAGGCATAGCGCGGCGCAAGGCCGAAGCACTGCTCCACCGTGGCGGGCCAGCGGCCGTTTACGACCTCGGGGTGGGTGTGCCAGCGGCGGAACACCTCGGCCATATGCAGGCGGTAATCCTGCGCCGTGCAGACATAGTTGTCCGCGTGGCTGTACCCGGCGTCCAGATCCTTCTGCGGCATCGTGATATACCGGCGGGACAGCACGGTGCCGTCCGGCGCAAAGCGGGTCATCACGGTGCCGGGCGCGGTCTTGACAGCCATCTCGGCCCTGCCGTCCCCGTTGAAGTCGTACACCATAAACTGGGTGTAGTGCGCTCCGGCGCGGATGTTCTGCCCCATGTCCAGCCGCCAGACCAGCGTGCCGTCCAGCTTATAGCAGTCGATAAAGCACCGCCCGGTGTAGCCCTTGATCGACACATCGTGGGAATTGTCAGGGTCCCACTTTACAAAATACTCGTACTCGCCGTCATTGTCAATATCACCCACACTCATATCGTTGGCATGGTAGGCAAAGGGCTCCCCGGCCGGGGTCACGCCGTCCGCCGGCTTTTGCAGCGGAAGCTCATAGTACCCCTTCTGCCACGGCTTTACGCCCCTGCAGGCGGGACCCTCGATGCCGTTTACCAGCGGGGCCACGGCGTAGGTATCCCCGCTTGTGCCCTGCGCGTCAAGATAGTTTGTGCTGTCGTTCACGGTGGCCAGCCTGACCCCGTTTTTATAGAGCACAAAGTCGGTGCCGGTCAGGCCGGTGGCGTTGTGGCCGGTGACCTCGCTTTTAAAGAGCCGCCAGCTGATAAACACACCGGTGTTTGCCGTGACAGCCACCAGTCCGCGGGACAGCGCCTCCAGCTGCTGCTGCAGCACGCGGCCCACGGGGGTCTGCACGGGTGTGCTTTCCTCCAGCAGGGCCCCGTTTTCTGCCAGCGCCTGCACCTTGATGTAATAGGGGATATGCGTCGAGCGGCAGAAGGTGAAAATGCTTTCCCCGCTCTCGCCCGCCGTTTTGAACCGCACGGTCTCGCCAGAGCGGTCGCTCCACAAAATGCGGTAGCGGGCGGCCCCGGCCACCGGCTGCCAGCTAAGGGTGGTTTGGGCAGCCGTCTGGCTGCGCACAGAGATTTGCATGGACTTTCCCTCCATCATAAAAGAGCGCCGCAACATCCGCTGCGGCGCTCACATTCAATTAGGCTTTATCTGCTGCGTACAGGGCGTTGACTTCCTCAATGACCTGCGTGCCGCCGCGGGCATTCCACTGGTCGAAGGCAGCCTGCAGACCGGCCTCGTCGATCTGGCCGCAGATATACTGGGTGCGGGCATCGTCCAGAATTTGGACAAGGTCGCTGCCGCACTCGGCGTAAGTGTCGGACTGGGTCAGATAGCCCAGCGCGGGGTTGAACACGGCATACTGCACATTGTTGGCAATGCTCTCCTCGTAAGCCAGCTGATAGTCAGCCTTTTCAAGCTGGTAATCGGGGTTCTGCTCAGTCAGGTAGGGGACATAGGGCACAGCCTGATTCAGACCTGCGTGCGGGCAGTTGGTGGTGTCGTACTTGCCGTTGGGAACAATCTTGCCGTCGGCGTTGATGTCATAGCAGATGTCCTTCAGGCCGTAGTCGGCCAGCGCCATCATCTCGGGGTCGCACATCTTGTCAAGGAAGTGCAGGCAGGCCTTGACATCCTCCTCGGTCTTGGCGCCGGACTTGGTGATGAGGTAGAAGCCGTTGTAGCCGGTGGTGGCAAGGGTGTGGCCGTTGATGGGGCCGACAGAGGTCATCGTTGCAATCTTGGAGGCATCGTTTACATCGGCAATGGCATTGTCCTCAAAGTATTTCCAGATGCGCTTGGTGCCGTCCATCGTGTCGACAAAGACACCGGTGACGCCCTTCTGGCTGTCGACCTGGAAGTTGGCAGTGTCCACGGTTGCCCAGTCGGGGCGGACCAGACCGTCGGCGTAGATCTTGCGCATCCAGTCAAGGGCTTCCTTATACTCAGCGGTCTGGTGTACGGGAACCAGCTTGCCGTCCTGCTCGACCCAGCCGTTGCCGCAGCCGAACCATGTCTGGATAATATCCCACGGGCCGGTGTATTTGCACATTTCCAGACCGTAGGTGTCGTTGGCACCGTTGCCGTCCGGATCGTCATAGGTGAACTTATAGAGCATGTCATAGACATCCTCGACCGTCTTGGGGGCCTCGGTGATGCCCACGGCCTCGGCCCAGTCGGTGCGGTAGCCCAGCCCGTTGCGGCCGATGGCGCGGGAGCGGGGGATGCCGATGATCTGGCCGTCCACGGTCAGGCCCTTCAGAACATCGGGGCTGATCTGGGACAGGTTGGGGTATGCCTCGCTGTCCTGCAGGTACTCGGTCAGATCCCAGAAGGCGCCGCGCTTGGCAGCATCGGCTGCGTTGGCGTTCTGGTCCAGCGTCTTGGTTGCGGTCAGGATCATCGGCATGTTGTCCTTGTCCATCAGGGTCAGGCCGAACTTCTCGCTGTAGGTGTCGTTGGCCTCGGTGCGCCACTCGACATGGGTGCCGGTGTAGGCCTCGTACTTGGCGATGACCTCATCGGAATGTTCATTGCTCAGCACATGGCCGGTGAAGTCAGGGATCATAAAGCTGACGGTGGGGGTGCCGGAGGCAGCGCTGTCCGCAGAGGAAGCAGCGCCGGAAGCGGAGGTGCTGTCGGAGGCGGAGCCGCCGCAGCCTGCGAGCATGGCGGCGGACATCGCCAGCGCCATAGAGAGGGCAAGTGCCTTTTTCATTTTCGTTTTTCTCCTTTTTGTATAAAAGTGGTTGTATTGCTTGGTATCAGCCCTTGACCGAGCCGACCATGACACCTTGGGTAAAGAACTTCTGCACAAACGGATAGATGCAGAGGATCGGCAGGGTAGACAGCACCGTGGTGGCCATCTTGACAGCCTTGATGGGCGGCATACCGGCTGCGCCCCAGTCAAAGGTGGAATCCTCGGCTACCTGTGTGGTCAGGAACACCAGACGCCGCAGCACGATGGTGATGACCTCCATATCGGAGTTGTTGATGTACAGCATCGCATTGAAGTAGCTGTTCCAGTGGCTGACTGCGTAGAACAGGCTGACCGAGGCCAGCACCGGCGCGGACAGCGGCAGGATGATGCGCACGAAGGTGATCAGATCGTTGGAGCCGTCAATGATGGCGGCCTCCTCCAGCTCCATAGGGATACCCTGGAAGTAGTTCTTGATGATGATCATGTTGAAGGCGCTCATCGCCGTGGGCAGCCAGAGCGCCCAGTAGGTGTTGCCCAGATGCAGCACATTGACCACCATAATGTAGGCGGGGACCATGCCGCCGGTGAACAGCATCGTGACGATGACCATATTGATAAAGCCGTTGCGGCCCTTGAGGTAGGGGCGGGACAGCGGGTAGGCGATCGTGCAGGAGACGAACATATTGATCAGCGTGCCGATCACGGTGACGATCACCGAATTTTTCAGTCCGCGGAACACATCGCCCTGCTTGAGGATGTACTGGTAGGCGTTCAGCGATACATCCTGCGGGATCAGGAAGAAGGGACGCTCGGTCAGCTCGCGCTCGGTCGCAAAGGAGCCGGCCACCACATAGACGAAGGGCAGCACACAGGCCAGCGCCACCAGCGCAATGATGACATACAAAAGAACCTGTACAGCCTGATCGCCGGGAGTGCGGGCTTCCAGCGTGCCGGTGGCGCGCACCTCGTCTTTCTTATGGGTAAAGGGCATTGTCATTGTAGCACAGCTCCCTTCTTTAGTACAGGCCGGACTCGCCGCACAGCTTGGCGATCTTATTGGCGGTGACGACCATCAGCATACTGATGGTGGACTTGAACAGGCCGGTGGCGGTTGCCAGCGAGTACTGGCCGCCCGTGATGCCCTTGGTGTAGACATAGGTGTCAAACACATCGGAGGCTGCGCGGTTCATCGAGTTCTGCATCAGGAAGATCTGCTCGTAGCTGGTGTTCAGAAGCTGGCCGACCTTCATGATCAGCATCAGGACAATGGTGCCGCGGATGGCGGGCAGCGTGACATGCCACATCAGCTGCCAACGGCCTGCGCCGTCGATCTTGGCAGCCTCATACAGCTGCACATCCACACTGGACAGCGCCGCCAGATAGATGATGGTGCCGTAGCCGGTCTCTTTCCAGATATTCTGGCCGACGATCAGCGCGGGAAAGAGCTTGGGGTCGCTGAGCAGGTCGGGCGCATTCGCGCCGAAGATCTGGGTCAGCACATGGTAGATGGCGCCGTCCGTGGTGGAGAACATCTGGAAAGTCAGCGCCGCCACAATGACGATGGAGACAAAGTGGGGGATGTAGACCAGCGTCTGCGCTGTGCGCTTGAACCATTTGCAGCGCAGCTCATTTAAGATCAGCGCCAGAATGATGGGGGCCGGGAAGGCGAAGAAAAGGTTGGCCAGCGAGATAGACAGCGTGTTGCGGAACAGCGTCCAGAAGTCCGGGCCGGTGAAGAGCTTTTTAAAGTACTTCAGCCCGACAAAGGGGCTGCCGAACACAGATTCCAGAATCGTGTCGCCGTTGAAAGGGCTGAAATCGGTAAATGCCATATACAGGCCCGTCATCGGCAGGTAATTGAAGATGATCATGTAGAGCAGCGCCGGCAGCATCATGATATATAACCAGTAATGCTGCATGAACGCCTTGCGCCATGTGTTGTGGCCCAGCTGTTTCTGGGCGCGGGCATTGGCCTTGCTCTGCTTGACCGCAGCGGTTTGTGCCATAAGCGTTTCCTCCTTGCTTTGTGTTCTCATCAGCCGGCGGCCGCGGTGCTTTGGTCGGGATCGCGGGCCCTCGTCATCCGGCGGCGGCTGTTTCGTTGCTTCCATTGTATCCCCTGCTCTGCGGATTTGGCTACAATCAAAAACATGCGAAAATTTTCATTATATTTCACGATGCAGCGCAATTATCAATGTGAATGACACACAAAACAATCCTTATATCTACCGGCACTATCGTTTGCTGTTTCGGGTTGAAATTGTGAATATTTTATACATGGTACCTGCCTGTTTTGTGCATTTTGACAAAGAGCGTTCTTGACCCTGCTGCAGCCTTACGGCTGCGGAATCTTTACCGCACAGCCTTGCCCTGACTGCCCCGCTTTGCCGGCGGGATTGGGTCACTCCGCCCTGCTGCCGGCAAACATATCCTATTTCCATATCTTGATATTTATCGCTGCACCTTGCTTTCAAAACCTTCTGCCCATCAAATGACACTTGTTTTTCGCCGCGGCAGCGCGTATGATAAAGATAAGATCGCGGGCCTGCAACTGTATACAGCACATCTGACAGGGAGAAAACGCTATGTCTACACTGCAAGGCGAAAGCTTTTATTTCCACCACGGCTGGCACTTTTTGCGGGCAGATGCCTTCCCCATGGCAAAGGCCGTTGACGCCCACCGGGACGCTGAGGGGCACGCCTTTTATGAGGCCGACTACCGGGAAACCGGCTGGCAGCCCGTCACGCTGCCCCACACCTTCAATGATGAGGATCTGTTCCGTGACCGCATTCAGGACGGCGGCAGCGGCCAGCGCCGCACGGCAGCCTTCTATCGCAACATCCTCACCATTCCGGCGCGGCACAAAAACCACAAGGTACTGCTTGCGTTTGAGGGGCTTCGCCAGACCTGCTACCTCTATGTAAACGGCACGCTGGCCGGCTACTATGAGGCCGGCGTTGCGCCGTTCGGCTTTGACATCACCCCCTATGTGCGGTACGATGCGCCGAACCTCATCGCCATTGCGACCGACAACACCGCCACCCGCAATGCGCCGTTCTGCATTGCCGAGACCCCCAACAAGCCCGATGCTGTCCCCGGCAGCTATCTCTTTCCGCAGGAGCAGGCCGTCCCCGCCGACCGCGTGGGCGTCCCCTTTTTCTGGAACTGCAACGACTTCAATCCCTCGGTCGGCGGCATCACCCGCCCCGTGCAGGTGTTTTTCAAGCCCGATGTCTATTTGACGCTGCCGCTCTACTCCAATTTGCAGACCAAGGGCCTCTATGTCTACGGCCGGAATTTTGATCTGGACAACGCCACGGCGGATATTCGGGTCGAGGCCGAGATCCGCAACGAGGGCAAGGTCCCCGTTTCCGCCCAGCCTGTCTCTTATACACATCTGACGCTGCCGCCGACTTA
>ERZ1027275.373-NODE-373-length-10555-cov-4.157905_pt1 | contig 10555 bp, 9 predicted proteins | sample MGYA00519255_ERZ1027275 | MGnify/ENA primary metagenome ERZ1027275 (study PRJEB26926, sample SAMN06164427) | human gut metagenome | biome: ENVO:00009003; feature: ENVO:2100002; material: ENVO:00002003 | host: Homo sapiens | place: USA | collected 2012 ...
AGATTCATGAGCGTCTCGTGGGCTCGGAGATGTGTATAAGAGACAGTCCCAGAACAGCGTCCGATGCACGGCCTGCTGCCCTGTGAGCTGCTCGATGGGCAGCAGGAGAGCAATATCCTGCTCGTTTTCCCACTCGAACTGCGCCCGGACGCTGCCCGCCGCAGGCGCGCTCCTACGCGGAGAGGACGTCGGCGAAACACAGATGAAGCTGGATATCTGATAAAAAGAAGTACGGGAGGACGACGGTTTGAAACGTGAAACGCTCAAGACCATCTGGCAGATGGGATGGAAGATCACCCTTGGCAGCGCCATTTTCGCACTCGGCTTCGATCTGTTTCTGGAGCCGAACAATCTGAACGTCGGCGGCATGAGCGGTCTGGCGATGGTCCTGCGCGAGCTTCTGGGCTTCGGCCAGATCGGCGTGATCACCATGCTTTTGAACGTACCGCTGTTTGTCCTCGGCGCAAAGAAGCTTGGCAGAAAATTTCTGTTCGGTTCGCTGTCCGGGATGCTGCTGAGCTCCGTATTCATCGATCTGTTCGCCTTTATCCCCGCGCCGAAAACGGAAATTCTGCTCGACAGCCTCTATGGCGGCATTCTCGTCGGGCTTGGCATCGGCCTTGTGTTCCTGTCCGGGGGCACGACGGGCGGCTCCGATATCGCAGCCAGACTGCTGCGCCGCCGCTTCCGCTCGGCCAGTCTCGGCAAGGTCATGCTGGCGATCGACCTGTTCATCATCACGCTGACCGGCATCGTGTTCCACGATCTGTCCAAGACGCTCTACAGTGCGCTTCCGCTGGCGGCATCGTCGTTCGTGATGGATCAGCTGCTCTACGGGCTGGATCATTCGACCGTCGCGCTGATCATCTCCGAGCACTACCAGACCGTCTCCGAGCAGATCGGAACCCGGCTCGACCGCGGCGCGACCGTACTGGAGGGCAGCGGCAGCTATACCGGCAGTCCCCGGCCCGTGCTGATGTCCGCCGTGCGGCAGAAGGAGCTGCCGGAGCTGAAATCCATCGTGCGTTAGATCGATCCGGACGCGTTTGTGATCCTGCTTCCCGCGCACCAGGTCCTGGGCGAGGGCTTCCGCGGCTCGGGTGAGGAATTATAACGGCAAGGAGGGGCTGCTTTGAAACGCTGGATGATGACGGCTGCGCTTGCTCTGCTGCTGGCAGCCCTGTGCGGGTGCAGCAGGCTGGTCCCGTCCTCCTACACCCTTGTGACCCCGCACAACACGGGCACAAAGGCCGAGCCGCAGAGCGACGTGCTGACGGTTCGCGATTATAAGTCGCTCAAGAACGCCCTGCGGACGCTCGTGCAGAACGGCGTGGAGCATGGCGTGATCCATACGAGCCAATATTCCGGCGACGTCGAGGAGGATCTTCCTGCCGCCGTGTACGAGTTTTCGCGCGAGGATCCGATCGGCGCGTACGCCATCGACTATATCACGCACGACTGTACGCTGATCGTCGCCTATTACGAGATCAGGATCGATATCACGTTCCGCGATGTGCGCACGCCGCTGGACGAGATCGAATATGTCGGCAGCGAGTCGGAGGCAAAGCGTCTGCTGTGTCAGGCGCTGGAGAATTACGACGACCATCTGACGCTCTACGCGACCTATCCGGGCCAGCCCGACTATGCGGTGCTTGTGCAGGATTACTGCGGCGCGCATCTGAAGGAGCAGTCCGCGCAGCCGGAGCTGACCGTCACGTCCTATCCGGCTGACGCCCGCAACCGCATTGTGGAGCTGGTATTCGACTATCCGGCCTCCCGGCTGGAGCTGCGGAGTATGCAGCAGGACGTATCCGAGAGTCTGCGCGCGGCGGAAATTTATGTCCGCTACTGCACGAGCGAGACGGAAAAGGCCTCGCTGCTGTTTACGTATCTGGCCGAGCGCTTCCCATATCAGGAGGGCACCAGCCGCACCCCGGTCTATTCCGCGCTCTGCCAGGGCATTGCCGACAGCAAAAGCATGGCGCAGAGCTGGCAGCTGCTGTGCGATGAGGCGGGCCTTACCTGCCAGACCGTCAGTGGTATGCGCGGCAGCGAAAGCTATTACTGGAACATCATGCAGCTTGACGGCGGCTACTGCCACGTCGATATCCTGCGCGACCTGCTTGGCGGCGGAACGCTCCGGCTGCGCTATGACGAGGATATGACGGGCGAATATTACTGGGATCAGCCCCAGACGCCCGCCTGCCCGGCACCCGTTCCGGAGGAGCCGCCCGTCGAGGACCCGGAAGAGTCTGCGCCTCCCGCTGAGGAAGACCCCGGCACAGCCGTTCCCCCTGACGAGGAGCCTGCACCGCCGGAGGAGCCGCAGCCTCCCATTTCTGACGAACAGACCTGACAAAATGCCCGGACGCGCTGCCGTCCGGGCATTTTCGTGCCATGCTCCGCAGGATAAGGGAAGCCTTGCGCGGCTGCGCGGGATGTGGTAAGATAAGAAAAAACAAAGGAAGCGCATTGCATGGAAACACAGAGGCTGCCGGAGGGCGTGGAGCTTTCCTATACGGACCGCGCCGTGCATCTGACGACGAACGGCGCGCTTATGACCTATCTGCGGCAGCGGGGCAACGGCTCGCTGCCGCTCAGCCGCATGATTCTGGACGGCTACGCGGCGGAGCACGGCGCGCAGCTGCACATTACGGAGCGCTCCATGGCCACGGAGCTGCTGATCCACGCGTATCTGGACGGCATTTTTGACCGCTGGATGCGCGCCGGAGAGGCGCACGGGCATCAGGACAGAAGGCTTTACAAAACGGCGAAGCGGCTGAAAAACGCGACCGCCGTGATCGATATGGGCGAGCGCAGCGTCGACGCGAACCGGTGGGTCTTCGACCTGCTTGCCCCCGGCTACGGGATCCTCTGCTTCCTGCTGGGAAGCCGAGCGTGAGGAGTCTTTATGAATGCATTGACGGAAAAACGATATCTGACGCTGCCGGAGCCGTCCGCCGGAGATACGCTTGCCGCGCGGGAACGGCTGCTGGCCGCGCTGCCGGAGGGCTGCCGTCTGACGCTCGGGTGTATGCAGCAGCTGTATCCGGTGCTGCACGAGGCGGGCTATCGCGTTACGGTGACGCTCTGCCCGGGTGCGGGCGGGACGGATGTCGTGCGCGTCGAGCCGGGGGACACGACAGACCGGAATTATGGTCTTTGCCTCGATATCGGCAGCACGACGATGCAGATGGAGCTTGTCGACCTGCTCTCCGGGAAGACGCTTGCGGAGGCAGCCTGTACCAACAGCCAGACGCAGTTCGGCGCGAACATCCTCGACCGCATTCTGGCCGTGAAGGAGAACCCTGACAATCTGCACACGCTTCAGGCGCTGACGCTTGACGACGTGCGGCAGATGATCGAGCGCTGCTGCGCGCAGGCTGGTGTTCCGCCGGAGGCTGTCTCGGCCATGACGGTCGGCGGCAATACGACGATGCTGCACTTTTTCCTCGGCTGCGACCCGTGGCAGGTGTTCCAGAGTCCCTATACGCCGGTATTTTTTGACCCCGGCGTTCTGCGCGCGTCCGAGCTTGGACTTCCCATCGCGGGGAATATTTTCTGTATGCCTGCGATCGCAAATTATCTGGGCGGCGATATCACGAGCGGTCTTCTGATGACGGATCTCGACACGCGGGAGGATCTGGCGCTGTTTCTCGATATCGGCACAAACGGCGAGCTGGTGCTCGGCTGCCGGGAATTTCTGCTCATGGGAGCGGGAGCCGCCGGGCCTGCGCTTGAGGGCGCGGTCAGCAGATCCGGTATGCGCGCCGAGCCGGGCGCGATCTGCCGCATCAAGATCGGCCCCGACAACCGGCTCCGGTACGAGACGGTCGGGGGTCTCGCGCCGAAGGGCATCTGCGGCTCCGGCATTCTCGATCTGATCGCGGAGGGGTTTCTGTCCGGCTGGATCGATTCGGCGGGAAATCTGCAGAAAAGCGCCTCGCCGTGCATCCGCGACGTGTGGGACGACACCAGACAGCGCAACGTCCCGGCCATCATCTACGCCTACGACAGCAATGTGCCGCTCTATTTTACACAGGACGACATCGGGGAATTTCTGACCTGCAAGGCCGCCGCGCATACGATGGTCGCGACGCTTCTGGAAAGCGTGAACGTCAGTCCGTCGGAGATCGGCGCGTTCTATCTCGCGGGCGGCTTCGGGACGCATTATGATCTGGAATCCGCGATCACGGTCGGTCTGTACCCCGATCTGCCGCGCGAAAAATTCAAAATTCTCGGCAACTCCTCCCTCGCAGGCGCAAAACGCCTGCTGCTGGATACGGGCTGCCGGGCGCGGCTGGATCAGATCCGCGCGCTTGCGACGTATGTGCAGTTCGGGGAGATGGAAAAATTCGTAGAGAATATGCAGGCGGCCAGATTCCTGCCGCATACGGACGCGTCGCGCTACCCGAGCGTGATGCGGAGACTGCGGGAACGCGGCAAGACTTTCCCTCCGGGGAAGCTGGCTGCGGAGCGAAGCGGAGCAGACTGATGCGGTTGAGGCAGTTGTATTTTGCTTAAGATTTCCAAAAATTGAAACTGTTCCCCGGCCCTTCGGGCCACCTTCCCCAGTGGGGAAGGCTTTCGGTGCGCGCCCGCAGCTTTCTGTTGTTTTTTGTGGATACCTGTGATAAAATAAAAAAAGAAATCAAAAACGGAAGGATTTCCGCATGATTCAAATCGAAACAACATCGCATGACCCGTTTTTTAATCAGGCGTTTGAGGACTATGTGTTCCGCACCTACCGTGAGGGCGATGTGCTGCTGCTGTGGCGCAACCGGCCTGCTGTCGTCGTCGGGTGCTATCAGAATATCTGCCGGGAGGTGCACATGCGTGCGCTTCTGGACAGGGGTATTCCCGTCGTGCGCCGGATGTCGGGCGGCGGGACGGTCTATCATGACCTTGGGAACCTCAACTATACGCTCATATCCGACCAGACAGGGCCGCTCGACTACGACCGCTGTCTGGAGCCGGTCATCCGGGCGCTGAACGCGCTCGGCGTTCCGGCGCAGAAAAACCGCACCTGCGATATCGCCGTAGACGGCAAAAAAATCTCCGGCAGTGCGCAGAAGATCGCGGGCGGGCGCGTCCTGCACCATGGGACGCTGCTGTTTGATTCCGACCTGTCGCTGCTAGATGAGATCACGACCGGCAGGAAAAACGACGCGTTCTGCTCCAAGGGAACGGAATCGGCCATCTGCACGGTCACGAATCTGCGCCCTTATCTCAAGGACGACTGCGAGATCGTCACGTTCGCAAAGCGGCTGGCGGAGCAGTTGCTGCCGCCCGGCTCGGAGCAGATCCGGCTGACAGAGCCGCAGCTGGCCGAGGTACGGAGGCTTGCGGATGAGACTTATCATGCGTGGGACTGGACGTGGGGCAAGACCCCGGCCTTTACGTATGAAAAGAGCGCCAAATTTGCCGGGAAACCGATTTTTGTGCGGTATGAGGCCAGGCGCGGCCTGCTCCGCAATGCCGAGGTGCGCTCTGACGCGCTTGACGCGCAGGCGCTGTGCGCCATGCTGAACGGCGTCCGGCTCGATCCGGCGCTGTTTCTGGAGCTTTGCCGGACGCTTGCGGGCGAACGGGCGGAAGAATTACTGGATTGTCTGATGTAATGAAAAGGAGCATTTGATTATGGAAAAGCAGCTTGTTATGCCGAAATTGCAGCCCGAAATGAAGAGCGGCGTTCTGTGCGCCTGGCTCAAGGACGAGGGCGACGAGATCCACAAGGGCGACGCCCTGTACGAGATCGAGACGGACAAGGTCGTCAACCAGATCGAGGCCACGGAGGACGGCATTCTGCGCCGTCAGCTGTGCGAGGAGGGCGACACCATCGACGCGCTGGCCCCGGTCGCGATCGTCGAAACGAAGTAAAGGCGGGAGATGGAATGGAACGGAAACCTGAATGGCTGCGCGTCCGTTATAACCAGCAGGCCGTGAGCGAGGTTGCGGAGCTGATGCGCGATCTGAAGCTCAACACGGTCTGCAAGGCGGCAAACTGTCCGAATCTCGGCGAGTGCTATCAGAAGCACACCGCCACGTTTATGATCCTCGGCGATGTCTGCACCCGCAACTGCCGGTTCTGCAACGTCACGTGCGGCAAGCCCCTGCCCCCCGACCCGTACGAGCCGGAAAACGTCGCGCAGGCGGCAAAAAAGCTGGGGCTGCGCCACGTCGTTCTGACCTGCTCGACGCGCGACGATTTGCCGGACGGCGGCGCGGAGCACTTTGCGAAGACCGTCCGCGCCATCCGCGCGCTGTGCCCAGGTACAACGGTCGAGACGCTGACGAGCGACATGAAGGGCAGCCATGAGGCCGCCGACATTGTCATCGCCGCGCATCCGGATGTGTTCAATCTGAATATTGAGACGGTCAAAGAGCTTCAGAAGGCCGTCCGCCCGCAGGCGGGCTATGAGCGGACGCTGGGCGTTCTGCGCTATGTAAAGGAAAAGGATCCGACGATCCTGACCAAGACCGGATTCATGGTCGGCCTCGGAGAGACAGACGAGCAGATCTCGGTCCTCATGGATGATATTCTGGCCACCGGCTGCGACATTCTGACGATCGGACAGTATCTCCAGCCGTCGGAAAAGCACTGGAAGCTCGACCGGTACGCAACGCCGGAGGATTTTGCGCGCTATAAGCAGCTGGCGCTAAGTAAGGGCTTCCGCCATGTGGCCTCCGCGCCGCTGGCCCGCAGCTCCTACCGCGCGTGGGAGGCGCTGGAGGACGTGCATGATCTATATTGAGACGGGTTCGACCGACGTTTACTATAATTTTGGCCTTGAGAACTATTTTGCCACGGAAAAGCGCCTGCCCGATACGGTTTTCCTCTTCTGGCGCACAACGCCGACGCTGATGGTCGGCAAGTACCAGAATATTCTCGAAGAGATCAACAAGCCGTATGCCGACGCGCACGGGATCCATCTCGTGCGCCGTATGTCCGGCGGCGGGACGATCTACACCGATCTCGGCGGCTGGCAGTTCACGTTCATTGAGCACTCGCCGGAGCAGCAGATTGAATTCGCGCAGTATATCGGTCCCGTCGTGGACGCCGTGCGCGAGCTGGGCGCGGATGCCAGCTTCAATGGCCGCAACGATCTGCTGATCGACGGCAGGAAGTTTTCCGGCAACGCGCAGTACCGTCTGGGCGACTGTATTGTGCACCATGGCTCTTTGCTCTATGACACGAACATCGAGCAGATGGTCGCGTCCACCACGGTCGACCCCTATAAAATTCTCTCCAAGAGCATCAAATCCGTGCGCGACCGCGTGACGAATATCTCCGAGCATCTGCCGCGCAGGCTTTCTGTGGAGGAGTTCAAATCCTGCATGGTGCGCCATCTGATGCGCGGCAGCACGGATACCTATACCGTCACTCCGGAGGACGACGCGCGCATCAACCAGCTGGCGCAGGAGAAATTCGCCGCATGGGACGCGATCTACGGCAAGAATCCGCGCTTCAATCTTGAGCGCACAGGCCGCTTTCCCGGCGGCAAACTCACGTTCCGGCTGGACGTGCAGCGCGGCGTGATCCGCAGTGCGTCCGTCTGGGGCGATTTCTTCTCCACGCTCTCCGCCGAGGCGATCACCGGCGCGCTCACCGGCTGCCGGTACGACCGGGCCGCCGTTCTGGATGCGCTGCGGAAAAACGGGATCGACGGTGCGGTCTATCAGATCAGCGCCGCGGACATGGCCGCGCTGATCGCGGACTGACTGACCAGAACGCAGCCCTTTCGAGGGCTGCGTTTTTCGCACAATTCATAGTTTTTTTACGGATATGGGCTTGCATTTTCAGGGAATGTGTGGTATTATCTCGCTGAAAATTAAATGTGTCTAATTTTTGTTAGCCGTATCTAACATTGAGTGCGGCAGCAATCCAGAACAGGAGGTACATTATATGAAACATCTTGGTTTGTTCGCGGCTGGCGTTCTGTTTGGCACCGCCGGTCTGAAGATCCTCAGCAGCAAGGAAGCAAAGAGCGTTTACGCGCACACCACCGCAGCCGTTCTGCGCGCCAAGGACTGCGTCATGCAGGCCGTGACGACCGTGCGTGAGGGTGCGGACGATGTCTACGCAGACGCCAAGGCCATCAACGACCGCCGCGCTGCCGAGGCTGCACCTGAGGTGATCGAGGATACCGCTTCGGACGCGGAATAAGCCCGTTGGGTTTGCAAAGGAAGAGCCGTTTTTGCGGCTCTTCTGTTTTTCGGAGGTACAAATCAGCATATGAAGTGTAACATTCTGCATGAGACGCCCGGGCGTATGCGCGTGCATCTCGCGCTTCGCCGGATATCGCTGCGCGAAGCGGATCTGTTGGAATATGATCTGAAGGGCGTTGCCGGTGTCGTGTCCGTCAAGGTCTTCGACCGGACGCAGGACGCCGTCATCACCTATACCTGCCCGCGTGCGGATATCGTGCGGGCGCTCTCGTCCTTCTCGTTCACGTCAGAGCGGGCGCTTGCCCGCCTGCCGGAGCATACGTCCCGCGCGCTCAACCGCGAGTATGAGGACAAGCTCGTCTTTACCGTCTGCCGCCGCGCGTTCTCGCGGCTGTTCCTGCCGGTTCCGGTGCAGACGGCCATCGCGCTGTTCCGCTCGGTCAAATACATCCGCGCAGGACTCAGTGCCCTGCTGCACGGCAAACTCTCTGTCGCCGTGCTCGACGCGACGGCCGTGACCGTCTCGATGGTGCGCGGCGACTTCGACACCGCAGGCTCCGTCATGTTCATGCTGCGGCTGGGTGAAATTCTGGAGGAGTGGACGCACAAGAAGTCTGTCGCCGATCTGGCCGGTGCGATGGCGCTGAACGTCGACAAGGTATGGCTGCAGTCCGGCGAAACCGAGCTGCTCGTCCCCATCGGCGATGTGAAGCCCGGCGACCGGATGATCGTGCGTACAGGCAATCTCATTCCGCTCGACGGCAAGGTCGTCTCTGGCGAGGCGACGGTCAATCAGGCGTCCATCACCGGCGAGTCCATGCCCGCGCCGAAGCGCGAGGGCAGCTATGTCTATGCCGGGACGGTCGTGGAAGAGGGCGAGTGCATTGTAAACGTGGAAAAGGCGCTCGGCGGAGGCCGGTACGACCGCATCGTGCACATGATCGAGGAATCGGAAAAGCTCAAGTCCACTGCCGAGGACAAGGCTGCGCGCCTTGCCGACCGGCTGGTCCCGTATACGCTGGGCGGCACGGCGCTGACGTATCTCGTCACGCGCAACGTAACGAAGATGCTGGCTGTTCTGATGGTCGACTTCTCGTGCGCGCTGAAGCTGGCCATGCCCATCGCGGTGCTCTCGGCCATGCGCGAGAGCAGCAGCTATCATATTTCTGTCAAAGGCGGACGTTTCCTGGAGGCCGTGGCAAGGGCCGATACAGTGGTGTTCGACAAGACCGGCACGCTGACCTACGCCGAGCCGAAGGTCGCGCAGATCGTGCCCTTCGGCGGACATGAGGAGACGGAAATGCTGCGTCTGGCCGCCTGCCTTGAGGAGCATTACCCGCATTCGATGGCCAACGCCGTTGTGGAGGAAGCCAAGAAGCAGGGGCTCAAGCACGAGGAATACCATTCGCAGGTGCAGTATGTCGTCGCGCACGGCATTTCCAGCATGGTCGAGGGCAAAAAGGTGCTCATCGGCAGTGCGCACTTCGTCTTTGAAGACGAGGGCTGCACCATCCCGGAGGACGAACGGGAAAAATTTGATTCCCTGCCCGCGCAGTATTCACATCTGTATCTGTGCATCGCGGGCGAGCTTGCCGCCGTCATCTGCATCTTCGACCCGCTGCGCGCCGAGGCAAAGGACGCTATCCGCGCGCTGCACGCCTGCGGCATCAGCAAGGTCGTCATGATGACCGGCGATAACCGCCGGACTGCCGCGTCCGTCGCGGAAGAGGTCGGCGTGGACGAATTCTACGCCGAGGTCCTGCCTGAGGACAAGGCCGCGTTCATCCGCCGGGAAAAGGCTGCGGGCCGCACCGTTATCATGATCGGCGACGGCGTGAACGACTCCCCTGCCCTGTCTGAGGCCGACGCAGGCGTCGCCATTTCGACCGGCGCGGCTATCGCGCGGGAGATCGCCGACATCACCATCGCGTCGGAGGATCTGTTCGAGCTTGTCACGCTGCGCAGAATCAGCGAGGCCCTCATGGGCCGCATCCACCGCAATTACCGCTTCATCGTCGGCTTCAACCTCGGCCTGATCGTCTTCGGCGTGGCCGGACTCCTGCCGCCGACGACCTCGGCGCTCCTGCACAACGCGTCTACGCTCACCATCAGCTTAAAGAGCATGACGAATCTGCTGCCGGATAAAAAGAAGATCTGAGCACAAGCGCCTTTGGCGTATATGTTTTGCAGGGACCGATGCAGGCATCGGCCCCTGCAACGAAATGAGCTTGTGCCTTCGGTTTTGCCATAGATTTTTGAAGCATGAGACATTTCGTGCAGGCGGACAGAGTTGTCCGCCCCTGCGAATCAGGTGCGGTTTTGCGGCGCTATTTAGGGTGTATCTGAAAACTCCCAACGCACCCGGACAGCGGGCCTTTTTGCGGTG
>ERZ1027275.382-NODE-382-length-10468-cov-5.402478_pt1 | contig 10468 bp, 8 predicted proteins | sample MGYA00519255_ERZ1027275 | MGnify/ENA primary metagenome ERZ1027275 (study PRJEB26926, sample SAMN06164427) | human gut metagenome | biome: ENVO:00009003; feature: ENVO:2100002; material: ENVO:00002003 | host: Homo sapiens | place: USA | collected 2012 ...
CGAGATTCATGAGCGTCTCGTGGGCTCGGAGATGTGTATAAGAGACAGATGCTAACCATATTTATTCAGAATTGGGTTTTTATAATACTCAGATAGGGCAGGCAGAATTGTTGGACCGTTCCGTGCTGACCAATGAGGGGAAGCGTTTGATAGGAGACAGTCTGTTTTATGATCGTGTAAAAGGATACGGGGAGGCGTTTGATAATGTGATCATGACAGATACAGTAAACAAGAATATGCTGACTGGTGATTATTGTTATTATAATGAATTGACCAAGTATGCTTTTGCTACTAAAAAAGCGGTAGTAGTGGATTATTCACAAGGTGACAGTTTGTTTATGCATGCCGATACATTGCAAATGTATACCTATTATTTGAATACTGATTCTATGTTCCGGGAAACGCGGGCGTATCATAAAGTGCGTATGTATCGCGCGGATGTGCAGGGGGTATGTGACTCGTTGGTCTTTTCCTCTAAGGATAGTTGCTTGACCATGTATTATGACCCTATACTGTGGAATAATAACCAGCAGTTGTTGGGAGAGAAAATCATGATTTATATGAATGACAGTACGATAGACTGGGCGCATATTCAGAACCAGGCTTTGTCTGTAGAGCAACTGGATTCTACTAGTTATAATCAGGTGACAGGAAAAGAGATGAAGGCTTGGTTTCAAGGCGGTGAGATGCGCAAAGTAGATGTGATCGGTTCGGTTCGTCTGGTATATTATCCGATGGAAAGCGACAGTACGCTGATTGGAATGAATGTTTCTGAAACCAGTCTGCTGAATATGTTTTTGGAGAACCGAAAGATGAAAAAAATGATTATGAGTCCGAAATCGAACGGTACTCTTTATCCTATGCTTCAACGTCCGCCGGAGAAGATGAAGCTGGATAACTTTGTGTGGTTTGATTATATCCGTCCGCTTGATAAAGAGGATATCTTTGAGTGGCGTGGAAAGAAAGCTGGTCAGGAGTTGAAGAAGAGCAATCGGAGTGCTGTTCCTTTGCCCAATCATAATTTATTTAATAAAAAGAAATAGCTATGGGAATGTTTAAGATGGAAAAGCCCCGCCGTTTCAACCATCAATATATTTATGTGGATGAACGGAAGGAGAAGCTGCAAAAACTGGAGGAGAAAGCCAAACGCGAGTTGGGTATGCTTCCTCCCAAAGAATTTTCTCCGGAAGATATCCGTGGAAAGTTCGTTGAAGGTACTAAGCATTTAAAACGCAGAAAAGAAAGCGGGCGTAAGCCGATGACTTATGGAGCTTTGTTTGTGGCCATTTTGGTTTTGTTGTATATTCTGCATTACCTGGTGACCGGTGAGTTTACTTTTTAATTACGTAAGTTTATAAGATATATGAGCGATATTATCCGTTTGCTGCCGGATTCCGTTGCCAATCAGATAGCAGCGGGAGAGGTGATTCAGCGTCCTGCATCAGTGATTAAAGAATTGGTGGAGAATGCTATCGACGCAGGTGCTCAGCACGTTGACGTGTTGGTAGTGGATGCAGGAAAGACTTCCATTCAGGTGATTGATGATGGAAAAGGTATGTCGGAAACAGATGCACGTTTGTCTTTTGAGCGCCATGCGACTTCTAAAATTCGTGAAGCTGCTGATTTGTTTGCTTTGCATACCATGGGATTTCGTGGAGAGGCTTTGGCTTCTATTGCCGCTGTGGCTCAGGTGGAGCTTCGTACTCGTATGGAAGGGGAGGAATTGGGAACGATGTTGACGATATCCGGTTCCAAGGTAGAGGGACAGGAAGCGGTTTCGTGCCCGAAAGGTAGTAGCTTCTGTGTGAAGAATTTATTCTTTAATGTACCGGCGCGTCGTAAGTTCTTGAAATCGAATCAGACGGAGCTGAGTAATATATTGACGGAGTTTGAACGGATTGTATTGGTTAATCCGGAGGTGTCTTTCACTTTGCACCATAATGGGGCGGAACTGTTCAATCTTCCTGCACTTCAGTTGCGCCAGCGTATCATGGGAGTTTTCGGAAAGAAAATAAATCAGGAGTTGTTATCGCTGGATGTAGATACTACAATGGTCCGTGTTTCCGGGTTTGTAGGAAAACCTGAAACAGCCCGTAAGAAAGGAGCCCGCCAATATTTCTTTGTAAACGGGCGATATATGCGCCATCCTTATTTTCATAAGGCTATCATGGATGCATACGAGCAGTTGGTTCCCGTGGGTGAGCAAGTATCTTATTTCATTTATTTTGAGGTGGATCCTGCTAATATTGATGTGAACATACATCCTACTAAAACAGAGATAAAGTTTGAGAACGAGCAAGCCATCTGGCAGATATTGGCGGCTGCCGTGAAAGAAACTCTAGGTAAGTTCAATGCGGTACCTTCTATTGATTTTGACACGGAGGGAATGCCGGATATTCCAGCCTTTGATGCATCTCCATACACTGGTATACAGCCACCAAAGACGACTTATAATCCTGATTATAATCCTTTTAATGTTTCGGCTGCTCCTCCCTCTTCTTATTCAAAGCCTAGTAAGGACTGGGAACAACTGTATGCGGGGCTGGAACGTCATGCTTCTTCTCAAAACTTTCATCCTGACGAGAATGATTATAGGGCGGAAGAGACTTCTCCTGCGGAGGAAAATCCCGGATTGTATGATCATGTGGAGGACTCTTCAGTCAGTGAGAAATCCGGCCAGCATTATCAGTTTAAAGGACGTTTTATTTTGACTTCTGTAAAGTCCGGGTTAATGATCATTGATCAGCAGCGTGCCCATATCCGTATTTTATATGACAAGTATATAGATCAGATAAGTCGTCGTCAAGGTATTTCTCAAGGAATGTTGTTTCCAGACATTGTACAGTTTCCACTTTCCGAAGTTGCTATTTTGCAGGAAATTATGGAAGACTTGTCTTTCCTAGGATTTGAACTGACTGATTTGGGAGGAGGAAGTTATGCCATAAACGGTGTTCCTGCAGGTATTGAAGGCCTTAACCCGATAGACTTGATCCAAAATATGGTGCATACAGCTATGGAAAAAGGTGGCAAGGTAAAAGAAGAGGTGCAGAGTATTCTGGCATTGACTTTGGCTAAAGCGGCGGCAATTGTTCCCGGACAAGTGTTGACGAATGAGGAAATGACAGGTTTGGTGGATGGCTTATTTGCTGTGGCTACTCCTAATTATACTCCGGATGGTAAAACGGTTCTTTCCGTGATTAATGAGGATGATTTGGAAAAACTGTTTAAATAATTTGCCAATGTGCTGGTTTGCCAATGTGCTGCTCTATGTCCGCATGGTAATTGACACATTGGCATATTGACACATTGTTACATTATAAAGAACGTGAAGATTCTTGAACTAAATAAAAACAAATTCAATACACCGTTATTCTTTGGCAGGACTTTTGTACTTTTGAAAACTCATTTGCCGTAGAAAGTTTTTTTGAGTAAGGACTTTGGGCAGACAATAAACTATTATATGAAAATAACATTACTTAGCTTGGTCCTGTGCCTGTTTTGTTCTTTGAATATGGCGGCACAAGGAAGTGACATAGGTAGTAATCCTGAGGATACCACCATTCATCAACTTTCAAAAAAAGAATTAAGACGCCAGAAGGTGGCTAAGCGCAATATACATTATAATATATTGGGAGGACCGAGTTATACTCCGGACTTTGGTGCGTTAATAGGAGGTAGTGCTCTTGTTACATTTCGTATGAATCCGTCGGATACCTTGCAGAAACGTTCTGTGTTGCCGATGGCTGTTGCGGTAATGTTCGAGGGGGGCTTGAATCTGATGGTGAAGCCTCAGTTGTTTTTCAAAAATGATAAATTCCGTATTTTTGGAAAATTCACTTACAAGAATACATTGGAGAATTTTTATGGTATCGGCTATGCTACCAATAAGCATTATGAGCGCAGTGACTCTACCAGTGAATATCGTTATAGCGGTTTCCAGATTAATCCGTGGTTTTTATTCCGTTTGGGTAAAAGTAATTTCTTTGCCGGTCCCCAGATTGACTTGAGTTATGATAAAATATCCGAGCCTGCCAAGTATTTGGTAGATCAGCCTGATTACAAAAGGTTGGGAGGCACTGCTCACGGATATTCCAATTTCAGTTCGGGAGTGGGATTTCTGCTGACTTATGACAGCCGGGATATTCCTGCCAATGCTTATAAAGGCATTTATCTGGATTTTCGTGGGCTGATGTACCAGAAGTTTTTGGGAGGAGATAATAACTTCTACCGCTTGGAAGTGGACTACCGCCAATACAAAAAGGTAGGAAATAGAAAAGTTATAGCTTGGACTGCCCAAACCAAGAATGTGTTTGGGGATGTTCCTATGAACCAATATGCTTTAAGTGGCACTCCTTTTGATCTTCGTGGATATTATATGGGGCAGTATCGTGATAAATCCTCTCATGTGGTGCTTGCCGAATATCGTCAGATGTTCAATACGGATAAAAGTACATGGGTAAAGCGTATGTTGCATCATTTGGGTTTTGTTGCATGGGGAGGGTGCGGTTTTATGGGGCCTACCATGGGTAAGATTGAAGGAGTTCTTCCCAATGCTGGTGTGGGACTTCGTATTGAGGTGCAGCCGCGTATGAATGTACGTCTGGACTTCGGACGTAATTTTGCCAATGACCAAAGTTTGTTCTATTTCAATATGACAGAAGCATTTTAATGGAAGTAAACACTATGCAGACTGAATATATATTAAAAGCGATGGATGCGGCTTTAGCTGCCGGTAAGGAAATTCTGAACGTTTATAATGATCCTTCTTCTGATTTTCAGGTTGAAAGGAAAGCCGATAATTCTCCACTGACTCTTGCAGACCGTAAGGCGCATGAAATCATTATGACTTATTTGCAAGAAACAGACTATCCGGTATTGAGTGAGGAAGGAAAGCATTTGCCTTACGAGAAACGGGCGCAATGGGATACGTTGTGGATAGTCGATCCCTTGGATGGAACAAAGGAATTTATAAAACGAAATGGGGAATTTACTGTCAATATTGCTTTAGTAAAAGAAGGAATTCCTGTTTTTGGAGTGATCTATGTTCCTGTCAAAGAAACGCTTTATTGGGGTGAACTGACAACCGGCGCTTATAAAATGGAAGGAGTGACCGGACGTGCAGACCGTTCACTGGAAGAAATGAAGGCATCGGCATTCCGTATGCCTTGTGCCGAAACAAATGAAGTTTTTGTTATTGTTGCTTCCCGTTCCCATCTGTCGGCCGAAACAGAAGAGTATATTAAGGAAAAGCGAAAGATATACCCTCATGTGGAGTTGGTATCTGTGGGCAGTTCCATCAAGATTTGCAGGGTTTGTGAGGGACTGGCCGATGAATATCCCCGTTTTGCCCCTACTATGGAGTGGGACACGGCGGCCGGTCATGCCATAGCTAAGGCATCCGGAGCAGAAATATATCAGGCGGGACAAAAAGAACCGTTGAAATATAACAAGCCGGACTTGCTGAATCCTTGGTTTGTCGTTAAACGAAATTAATATCCGGAAACGATGCTGACATTCGAAATGATTATTGTGTTTTTGGGATTAATAGGGATGGTGACTGCGCTAGTCCTTGATAAAATGCGTCCCGGAATGATTCTGTTCTCTGTTACTGTACTCTTTCTTTGTTTCGGTATATTAACTCCGAAAGAGATCTTGGAGGGATTCAGTAATAAAGGGATGATTACCGTAGCGCTGCTTTTTCTGATCAGTGAAGGAGTCCGGCAATCGGGAGCGTTGGGACAGTTGATAAAGAAACTTCTGCCTCAAGAGAAGACAACGGTCATGAAGGCGCAGGCACGTATGCTGCCCGTTATTTCTTTTGTTTCTGCTTTTCTCAATAATACGCCGGTGGTCGTGATTTTTGCGCCTATTATTAAACGTTGGGCGGAATCTGTCTGTATTCCGGCAACCAAATTCTTGATCCCTATTTCGTATGCTACTATACTGGGGGGAATGTGTACGCTTATTGGGACTTCTACTAATCTGGTAGTGGATGGTATGATTTTAGATGCCGGATATAAGGGCTTTGGTATGTTTGAATTAGGCCGGGTGGGTATTTTCATTGCTTTGGCAGGAATTGTTTATTTGTTGTTTTTTTCTTCCAGGTTGTTGCCGGAGGTTCGGAAAGACACGGTAGGCGACGAACATGGGGAAGCGGATGCGTCTTCTTTTCATCGTGTTGAAGCGGTGATAGGTGCTCGTTTCCCGGGTATCAATAAAAGGGTGGGGGATTTTAATTTTGTCCGTCATTATGGTGCTGAAGTAAAAGAAATAAAACGAAGCGGAGTTAGTATTGTAGATAATCTGTCACGGGTGAAGTTTCATGAGGGAGATACGTTGGTGCTATGGGCGGATGATTCATTTATCTCTACGTGGGGAGATTCTTCTGTATTCGTGTTATTGGCCAATGGCAAAGATACCGAGCCGAAAGCCGGGAGAAAGAAACGTTGGTTTGCATTGACTTTATTGGTGCTGATGATTGTGGGGGCAACAGTAGGAGAGTTGCCTTTTATGGAAGAATTACTTCCTGGTATTGATCTTGATATGTTCTTTTTCGCAGCTATAACGACTGTGATAATGGCATGGACCAAACTTTTTCCGGCACGTAAATATACAAAATATATATCATGGGATATCTTGATAACCATTGCCTGTGCGTTTGCTATAAGTCGCGCCATGGTAAATTCCGGAGTGGCGGATATCATTGCGCATGGAATCATTGATATGAGTGATGACTACAGTCCGCATGTGTTGCTGGCTGTTTTGTTTATCATTACAAATCTGTTTACCGAACTGATAACCAATAATGCTGCCGCTGCATTGGCTTTTCCGCTTGCCCTTTCCTTATCCAATCAGTTGGGGGTAAGTCCTATGCCCTTTTTTGTTGTCATCTGCATCGCTGCATCTGCCAGTTTTTCCACTCCTATCGGTTATCAGACTAATTTGATTGTGCAGGGTATCGGAAACTATAAGTTTATGGATTTTGTACGTATCGGTTTACCGTTGAATATATTGACATTTATAATTTCGGTTATTCTGATACCGCTGATATGGCCTTTTTGATGAAGTTAAAGACAAAATGAAAATAGAGAATGGAAGAAGAAAACATATATCCTATATTTGACCGTATGCTTTCCCGGAAAGATAAAGAAGAACTGCTGGGACAACGGGGAGTTATGCTGTGGCTGACGGGACTCAGCGGTTCCGGTAAGAGTACTATTGCCATAGCTTTGGAACGTGAATTACATAAACGTGGTTTGCTCTGCCGTATATTGGACGGGGATAATATTCGTAGTGGCATCAATAATAATTTGGGCTTTTCGGCAGAGGATCGTGTGGAAAATATCCGTCGCATAGCCGAAATAGGCAAGCTGTTTGTTGATACAGGAATCATTACCATTGCCGCTTTCATCAGTCCCAGTAATGAGCTCCGGCAGATGGCAACCCGTATCATCGGGGCGGAGAATTTTCTGGAAATTTATGTCAGCACTCCTTTGGAAGAGTGTGAGAAACGTGATGTAAAAGGACTTTATGCCAAAGCGCGTCGGGGTGAAATTAAGAATTTTACCGGCATTTCTGCACCTTTTGAAGCTCCGGAGCGTCCTGCATTGTCTTTGGATACTTCCAAACTGAGCTTGGAAGAGTCGGTCAATACTTTGTTGGAACTAGTGCTCCCCACTGTTGGTAAAAAAGGAGAAAAAATATAATTCATTATAAAATGGAAGAAAATTATAAATTGAGCCACTTAAGGGAACTGGAAGCGGAGTCTATCCATATCATTCGTGAAGTGGCAGCTGAATTTGAGAATCCTGTTATGCTTTATAGTATTGGTAAAGATTCGTCTGTCATGGTACGTTTGGCAGAGAAGGCTTTCTATCCGGGAAAGGTGCCTTTCCCTTTGATGCATATCGATTCTAAATGGAAATTCAGGGAAATGATAGAGTTCCGTGATCAATACGCCAAAGAACATGGATGGAATTTGATAGTGGAAAGTAATATGGAGGCTTTTAATGCCGGAGTAGGGCCTTTTACGCATGGCAGCAAAGTGCATACCGATTTAATGAAGACACAGGCGTTGCTTCACGGGCTGGATAAATACAGGTTTGATGCCGCCTTTGGTGGAGCACGTCGTGATGAGGAAAAGTCACGTGCCAAAGAACGTATATTCTCTTTTCGTGACCGTTTTCATCAGTGGGATCCTAAAAACCAGCGTCCTGAGTTGTGGGATATTTATAATGCTAAGATTCATAAAGGGGAAAGTATCCGTGTGTTTCCATTAAGCAACTGGACTGAGCTGGATATCTGGCAGTACATCCGTTTGGAAAATATTCCTATCGTGCCGCTCTATTTTGCCAAGGAACGTCCTGTGGTGAATATAGATGGAAATCTGATTATGGCTGATGATGACCGACTGCCCGAAGAATATCGGGACCGTATTGAAATGAAGAAAGTGCGTTTCCGTACTTTGGGGTGTTGGCCTTTGACCGGGGCCGTAGAGAGTGATGCCGATACGATTGAGAAGATTGTAGAGGAGATGATGACCACTACTAAAAGTGAGCGTACCACCCGTGTCATTGATTTCGACCAGGATGCCAGTATGGAGCAGAAGAAACGTGAGGGATATTTTTAAATGGATAAGTAGAAATTTAAAATGAAGAAATGGGTGATGGAGAATAAACTGAATATAAAGGAATATTTAGATAAGGATGAACAGAAAGACTTGCTACGCCTGTTGACAGCCGGTTCGGTAGACGATGGAAAGTCTACCCTGATAGGACGTCTGTTGTTTGACAGCAAGAAGTTGTACGAGGACCAGCTTGCCGCTTTGGAACGTGACAGCAAACGTGTGGGGAATGCAGGTGACCATATAGATTACGCTTTGTTGTGCGACGGGTTGAAAGCAGAGCGCGAGCAGGGTATTACGATTGATGTAGCTTACCGTTATTTTTCAACGAACAACCGTAAATTTATCATAGCCGATACTCCGGGACATGAACAATATACCCGCAATATGATTACCGGAGGTTCTACTGCCAATCTTGCCATAATCTTGGTAGATGCTCGTTTAGGTGTGATTACGCAGACCTGCCGCCATACTTTTCTGGTATCTTTATTGGGAATAAAGCATGTGGTGCTGGCGGTGAACAAGATGGACCTTGTCGGGTTTTCGGAAGAGCGTTTCAACGAAATCGTGACCGAATATAAGAAGTTTGTAGAGCCATTGGGAATCCCGGATGTGACTTGTATTCCTCTTTCGGCACTTGACGGTGACAATGTGGTGCAGAAATCTGAACGTACGTCATGGTACAAAGGTACTTCTTTATTGGAAGTGCTTGAAACGGTTTCCATCGAGAATGATCATAATCTGGCCGATTTCCGTTTCCCGGTTCAGTATGTATTAAGACCGAATCTGGATTTCCGCGGTTTCTGTGGAAAGGTTGCTTCCGGTGTCATCCATAAAGGAGATGAGGTGATGGCTTTGCCTTCCGGCAAGAAATCTCATATCAAGAGTATTGTTACTTATGATGGTGAGTTAGAGTATGCTTTCCCGCCGCAAGCGGTGACGTTGACTTTGGAAGATGAGATTGATGTGTCTCGCGGAGAAATGTTGGTACATGCCGATAACATGCCTGTGATAGACCGTAATTTTGAAGCTATGTTGGTATGGATGGATGAGGAGGCGATGGACCTTGACAAATCTTTCTTTATCAAGCATACCACCAATACAGGACGTACCCGTATAGATAGCATTAAGTATAAAGTGGATGTGAATACGATGGAGCATCTGTCTGTTGAAAACGGTAAATTGAAAAAGGAGGATCTGCCTTTGCAATTGAATCAGATTGCCCGTGTGACATTTACTACTGCCAAGCCGCTTTTCTTTGATTCTTATCAAAAGAATAAAGCTTGTGGTTCTTTCATTTTGATTGACCCCATTACCAATAACACCAGTGCGGTGGGGATGATTGTAGACAGAGTGGAAGCCAAAGATATGCTGAATGCCATGGAAGTTCCTACTTTGAATCTGGCAGCTATGGGTATTGGTGAGGAACATTATGAAGCCATAGAAAAGGTGGTGAAAGAATTGGACCGTCAAGGCATTACAGTCAAGATAGAAAAATAACAGCGTACAATTAAAAAAGAAGAGTAATGGGATTACTTGAATTCAACAAGCTGCCGATTAATACATTGGTAGGCGCCGATTGGAAAACGTTCAAGGCGATTACTGCGGGAAGGGAAATTGATCCGGCATATAGAGGAAAATACCGTTTGACGAAAGTTGTATGCCGTTTGCTTTCCACCTTGGCTCCATTGCAGGAAAAGCGATACAGGAAACTGTTGGCCGATAAGTCTTTGGAACACGACCCGGTCTTTATCCTCGGACATTGGCGTAGTGGGACTACCTTTATGCACAATGTATTCTCTTGTGACAAACATTTCGGATATAATACTACTTATCAGACTGTGT
>ERZ1027275.388-NODE-388-length-10347-cov-7.647396_pt1 | contig 10347 bp, 8 predicted proteins | sample MGYA00519255_ERZ1027275 | MGnify/ENA primary metagenome ERZ1027275 (study PRJEB26926, sample SAMN06164427) | human gut metagenome | biome: ENVO:00009003; feature: ENVO:2100002; material: ENVO:00002003 | host: Homo sapiens | place: USA | collected 2012 ...
CGAGATTCATGAGCGTCTCGTGGGCTCGGAGATGTGTATAAGAGACAGTGATATAGCAAATTCAGAAGAAGTATATCTTATTGCAGAATAGATAGATTCTAAATACTTTTCAAAGTATCCTTTAAAGGACAGAATGCCAATATATATGGACAGAAACAGGTGATTATCCATTAATAGGAAACGGAAAAACTTGTCATAAGCAGAAAAAACAAATCCTTTATTTGCTTTGTTTGTCATTTACTAATATCTTTGTTTCATCATTCATTCTAGAACCGCAACAAAATATGAAATACCCTATTGGAATACAGAGTTTTGACCAAATCCGTGAAGATGGCTATGTATATGTGGATAAGACCGGTTTGATTTACAACTTGGTAACACAAGGCAAGACTTATTTCTTGAGCCGTCCACGCCGTTTTGGCAAAAGCCTGCTGGTAAGTACCCTTGCCTGTTATTTCCAGGGACGCAAAGATTTGTTTGCCGGACTGGAAATCGACGGATTGGAAAAAGACTGGTATGAGTATCCTATCTTTCGTATAGACTTTAATGGAGGACTGTATACACAACCCGGAATTCTGGAGGCTACCATTGAAGGCTATTTAGGGAACTGGGAAGATATTTATGGCAAGAATCCCAATTATACAACCATAGGAACCCGTTTCATTGAAATACTTCGCCGGGCTTATGAACAGACAGGGCGGCGTGCGGTGGTTCTGATTGATGAATATGACAAACCTATTTTGGATGTATTAGATACGGAAGCTTGTTTTTATGATGATTATGGAAAGCAAGTTCTGTTGGAGAACCATAACCGGGAAATATTGAAATCCTTTTATTCTACCTTTAAAGGAGCCGATCAATACTTGAGATTCGTATTGTTGACCGGAGTAACAAAGTTTTCCCAAGTAAGTGTTTTCAGTGGATTTAACCAGCCTAAGGATATCAGTATGGATGAACGGTACGAAGCCTTGTGCGGTATCACCCAGAATGAGCTGGAAGCATTTTTCGAAGAACCCACCATACAGTTGGCTGCTAAATATCAGTACACAGTGAAAGAAATGAAGGAACTTCTCAGACGGCAATATGACGGATATCATTTTGGAGAGAGGATGACCGACATTTACAATCCGTTCAGCATTCTTAATGCTTTTGACAGTATGGCAATTCGTGATTACTGGTTCTCTACAGGTACTCCCACCTATTTGGTTCGTCTGCTGCAACACAGCCGCGAGCAGATAAACGAACTTGCCGGACGTTATTATGTTCCCTCTTTGTTTGTGGATTATAAGGCTGATGTGGAACAGCCTCTACCCATGATTTATCAGAGCGGATATCTCACTATTAAAGAATATAATAGACGTATGGGAACTTATCTGCTCGATTTTCCCAATAATGAGGTGCGTAAAGGGTTCTTGTCCGTATTGGCAGCACATTATTTGAAACCCGGAGGTGGAGAGGTCAACAGTTGGATTATCGATGCTGTTACTTGCCTTGAGCAAGGGAACACCTCAGCTTTTTGTGATTCTCTGACCGCCTTTCTTGCAAGCATCCCGTATGACTCTCACGCTTCCTTGAAGGAATTGGATATGACTGAGAAACATTTCCAATACACTTTTTATCTGATTCTCCGTTTGATAGGAGTTTATTGCCGTGCAATCCATTGTGAGAATCGCCAGAGCTTCGGACGAGTGGACTGCATATTGGAAATGGACGAATATGTTTACATTTTCGAATTCAAGATGGATGGAACAGCAGAGGAGGCTTTACAGCAAATAGCAGAGAAAGGCTATGCCCGATCTTATTTGACCGATAACCGTAAAATAGTCTGTATCGGGGTGAATTTTTCTTCCCTTACACGTACTGTGGAAGAATGGAAGGAAATAATTTACAGGTAAGATTTAGTCATAGTCAGCCTAAAGCGTTAAACAAAAGATTGCCTTCCACTATTTTTTATGGGAATATACCGGTAAGAATGTTTATGCTGTTGCCGGCATAACACATTTAATTTTCATCTTTTTATCATTTTGTTTTTCTTTTTGCTAAGAATGAATTATTTTCGCAGCCGAACACAAGTTTAATTTCTTACCGACAATAAGCAGACATGCTTTAATCCTCGACCAATTCAACTTGTCCTCATTTTAATTTTAACGGATAAGCTGATGTTTTGTCCCTCACTATTATAAAATAAAAGAATGAAAAGATCACTGTATGTATCGCTATTGACGATCATGTACTTCTCTGCCTGCCAAGGTAGTGAGGAACTAGAGCAATCACAAGAAAAAGAGTACACGGTATCCATTATGGCAAGAATCGGGAAAACAGTTTCCGGGGCACGCTACTTGCAAGATCATGAAAATGCCATCGCTAGTTTTAGTAAAACCGATGATATAGGTGTTTTTATGGACAATGACAGTGCCGTCCGCTGGATATTCGATGGAACTTCCTGGACTACAGAAAAGAGTGTCTTTTGGAAAGATAAAAACGAGGAACATACTTTTTACGCATATTATCCCCACTCCGGTTCCAAGGCCGAAAATAAGGAAAATATAATAATGCCTTCTCTCGACAGCCAGAACGGGACTTGGGAAAATATTAGCCAATATGACTTTCTAGTAGCATCCAGGAAGCTTTCCTACGATACCGACCTTGGCAATGTGGCCTTTTCGGGCGATTATTCATTTAAGCACGTTTTGTCACTATTAAAGATAAACATAAAGGGTGAAGGAGATATGGCACAGGCCGTTATTGACAAAATCAGACTTGAAGGAAATGAGTTGATGACTCAAGGACACTACTCCTTTGAAACGAACAGAATCACCATCAGCGAAACTCCCAAGGAAACCTTCCAGATTACTCCGTCACACACCATGAACAATCAGGATGTTTCTTTTTATTTTATCCTGAACGGGGGCGAGAATGACGGAAACATTGATCCGAAAGCCGTGAAAAACCATTCTGTTAATCTCACCATTGAATATACCCGTAACAACAAATATTACATAACACGACGAGACGACCTGTCTCCGGGCTTATTGTCCGGATGTATTCATAAATACAATATTGTAGTAAAAGACGGAAATGTAATTATAACGGGAGGAAGTATTTCGGGTTGGACTCCGGGAAATGAAGAAGAGGATATAGTTATAAATGGAGAAGAAATAAACCCACAAACAAATAATATGTTATGAATTATAGATTAACCGAATTAAAGGTGCTTCTGTTTCTATTGCTGCTGTCTGCTGTTTCTTGCCAACGCCCGATGTATGATGAAGAAGACGATGAAGACGGAGTCTCGCAAACAAATCTTCCTTTAAAGATATCTGCCAGGTCTAGCGGAGAATCCCAGATTAATTATCCGGCCTATATCTATGCGTTTGCAGAGGACGGCAGCTGTTCTGCCAGTCTGAAAATGACAGATAACGCCCAGATTGAAATGAAGTTACCTCCTGCCCGATATACTATTGTTGCAATAGCCGGTTTGGGAGAGGAATATATCGTTCCGAAAGATCCTAGCCTTGATGATGTAATTGTTATGAAAGAAAATAACAGAAGCTCACGCGCGCTAATGATGGGCACTTCAACTGTGACAATTGCCAATAAGAAAAATATATCTGTTTCTGTAACCCTCTATTATGCTGTATCTTTAGTCAATATCAGTTTGGAAGATATACCGGCAAACGTTAAAAAGGTGAGTTTGCAGATTTCGCCTTTATATTCTTCCCTGTCGTTTACAAGGGAGTATTCCGGCAAAGACAAGAGTACGGAAATTATTTGTGAGTCTGAGCCGGGTGGAATTTGGAGTGCAAAGCCTTTTTATATTTTTCCGGGGAGCGGCTCTCAGACCGTTTTTTCCATAACCTTGGAAGATAATAGTCAGACAAAGACGTTTGGATACACTTTCAAAGGAAAGCCGGAAGCGAACGTGCCATTGAATATCGGGGGCAGCTATTCGGGTGATGTCACGGTAGGAGGCAGTTTGATATCAGGTGAATGGAAGGCTCCGGTAGACATCAAATTCAATTTTGGCGGTGCTGATGAAGGTAATGGCGGTAGTGAGCCGCCTCCCATTAATCCGGATCTTTCCGGGCTACCCGAAATTGGCGGTATCTGGAACGGCGGTATTGTAGCTGGCATAGAGAATGCAAGTTCCACAGGGGCGGATATTTTGTTGATGAGTCTGGATGAGTGGAGTGGATTCGCTTCCGATGTGCGGAATATCATACAGGAGGAGGAAGCAGACGGATGGCATCTTCCGACTGAAGAGGAGGCAAAAGTATTGCATAAGACGTTCAGCGGATCATCACTGGATGAACTGAATGAAACCATAGAGGGATTAAGAAACGGAGACCCGTTATTGGATATTGAGAAACGGTATGTATATGATCATAACGGAAGCATATATGCATTCGGATTTAAAACCTCATCCAAATTTTTACAGGCAGGGAGTACGGTGAAATACAAAATACGTTTGGTATGCAGCGCTCATTATGATGCCGGATGACCCATTCATATACTAGAAAAGGGCATTCACACTTCTTGACAATATATGCTTGAGAGTGTGAATGCGTCTAATCGACTTCCATACCGGGAATCTCATTTCCATAGATAAATTCTCAATTAATTGAAAGCTAACATTCTACCACCCGGTATACATTTCCCTTGGTGGTATGTACCCGTTCGCCCAGCTGGGGCAGGATACGGCTCAGGCTGTAGGCGGTCATCCCTCTCATGATCGAAGGATGGGCGGCCTTCATACGTTCAAACAGTTGGGTGGCGGAGAGGCTAAGCACTTCCTGCGGATTGTCCTCTTCTGTAGCAAAGCGAAAGCAAAGGCGGAACACCTCTTCTTCGGGTACATGCTTGTAGAATAGGGCATTATGTTGCTGTATAGTCTGTTCCTCTTCTTTATTGAACCAGCTTCGTTCACCGGATAGAAGTTCTGTTTTAAGCTGGGCGTACAATTGCTTATGCTCTACGGACGTGGTGCAGTCTATGGCGTGCTTCAGACTGACGCAAAGAAAGCGGCGTGAGCCGGTGCGGTCTACCAGCAAATCCTCCCGGTTGCTGGTGCCGATGAACGAGGCAATACGGGGAAGCGATGAAGCGCTGTGTTTGTAAGCCTTGCGGATATTCAGTGCGGAGGCTTGCATCAGGTTCTTCAGCAAAGGCATTTTGGACGCACCTAGTTTGTCGAATTCATCCAGGTTGATTAATCCGTAGGCAGCCAGCTTGGCTTCGGCGGATGCCGGGGAACTTAGGTCATAACTTTCCGTGTAGTAGGATTTCAGCGTATCGGGCATCAGCAGACGGCAGAACGTACTTTTCCCCAATCCCTGGCGACTGCTCACCAGCAGGGGAGCCACACTGTTGGCGCGGTTGTTATCCGGATTGAGCTGCATCCATTGGGCAGAGAGTCCCAGCATCCAACGGTGGAAACCGTTCACCCATACCGGGTCGTCGGACACCCTGCGTGCCAACGCGGACACCCGGTCCGTGCCGTCCCATTCGGGAAGCTGCTCAAAATAGGCAGTAAAGGGATGGTATTCACTGATGCGGCGTGAGCGCACAAAGCGTTGAATGTCCCTGTCCCAACAGTCTATGCCCGTTTCAATAGCCTCCAGACTTAGTGAGTTCATCCATCGTTCGTCCACTTTGGTGTAACGCAGATGAGTATCGGGAATGTTGTTTTCTACACTTGCCACTTCAGTTTCTTCAGTAAGCACATTGAACCGGAAGCGGTAGCGGGAGGTGAGGAAAGCGGTCACTTCCTGCATCAGGGTATGTGATTTCGCTTTCTTGCCAGTATCTTCTGGGGAGGTTGGTCCTGCTTTTTTCTGAACACCTTTTTTCAAGTGAGCGGAATCCTTCTCTGTCTTTTCAGTTGAGACTGTCGGATGTTTCCGAGGACCGTCCATACTCCCCGGCAGGTTGTCCTTACCGTTTTCAGTGAAAAGAACCTGTGAGTCGGCCATCTCTCTTACTCCTTCTTCGTCCGACACGATGTAGTGGTAACTGCCCGTGGGAGCATTCCCGTCGGTGCGCGGAGTCCAGTTCAATGCCAGAACTACTTGGCCCTCGCGGATATCCAGCGCCAGACGCACGCCGGGTATAGTCCGGCAAAGCGGCATCAGCCCGTTGAGAGCGGATACGAGATCACGACGCGGTGTTCCGTCAATAGGAACAGGGCTTGACAGGAATTTGCTTCCGAAGAAGACTGTTTTGAGAGTAGCGAATACATTCATGAGTTACTTTTTTAAGTTTGGCAAACTACAAATATACAACATAAAAAGGCGTTTGTCAAGAGGGGGCGGAAATATGGCAGATCTTGGTGCAGGATTCGATGAAACTTGGTGCAAGATTTAATGGAACTTGGTGCAAAATTCAATGGATACAGGGCGCAATACATACGTATGTGTAGGCCGATGCTTGCGTATGTGTGACCCGATGCTTATGTACGTGTGGGCTTACACGTTACTAACATACGAGCTGACACGTTACTAATGTTGGGGCTTATACGTTACTAATGTTATTGTTGAATACGCCTTTATGTTTTTAAAATACACCTTGAGCTTTAAAAAATACGTCTTCAACTTTTAAGAAAACATCTTCAGGCTTTTAAAAAACAACTATACGTTTTTAAAACACGCCAGCTTGTTCAGTGCACAGACTTAGCCTGTTCAGCTTACAGACCTAGTCTGTTCCGTGTATTACTCCCCCACTAATCCGATACGCTCCCTTTTCCCCTCATCCTGTCATCTTATGTAATATGCACAGAAAATCAGCCGGTTAAATCTGAAACCATTTCCCCTCACTTCCATTTCAGCCCGTATCGTTTTATTCCTTCACAAAAAATGTGAAAGAGCAGGCTGAAAGGAGGCTGACAGAGCAATGACAGGAGCCCCTTCATAGCCGGAACGCCTATGGGCAGGGAGTTTCAGCGATAGATGAAAGGAGAAAAGGAACAACCGGATTTTATCGCTGAGGCATTTAAAATGAAGATAATCTCAGCATTTCCACCTGCGAATGAACAGATGATCATCCATGTTTTGAGCCTGATTTATGATTGGTATGAAAGATTTATATCTTTCAGGCTATGTAACAATAATCCTCCCGGTATTTCTATACTCAAGATAAATTATATCACAATTCTTGCTGCTCCAAACAGAAGGTATATTTGCAAAATATACAAATGATGCTTCCGGCAACGGAGTAATTCTTTCTTCGCTTTCTTTTTAGGAATTCATCTAACGAACAATTTTATTATATGCAAAACAATTGCGAGGCCTGTTTATGAAACATGTGTTGATATTAAAATAGTAATTACTGTGGAAAATCAACTGTCATCCAACACATTAAAAACACATTAACCAATGCCACTATAATAGCATTACATGATTTCTATTATCTATATGTACTAAAACAATATATTCTGTTAGAAAATCTGACCAGTAAAAAAGAATATTCATCTCCTGAAAGCCGAGTTCTGTTCCAATTATTAAATAAAATATTAAGCTAATTCAATTTAATAGAAGGTGTGTCGTAATGCACGATGCACCTCTTTTTTGTTCATCACTATACAAATCTGTTCATTTTCTTTAAGCTGCGATCTTTTGAAGATTTCTTTGATTTATGTGTTCCCAGCATCTAAAAACAGCAGTTATAAGCTTATAAAACAGTCTAATCAGCCAATCCATACCTTCTTTAGTCAGTTTTGCACACATCTTTTTTATATTGAAGGCAATGGCTAGGAAGGCAAAGTCCATGAAGACCTTGTCCTTTCCAAAATGTCGGAAACGTTTGTAGTTCATATTGTTTTTAATTTGTCCGAACACGGCCTCCGGTTCTATGCATCTCTGCCCTCTGTGTTTCAGTCCTTTCTCAGAGCAGAGCAGTTCTTTGGCTCTCCGCTTGTATTGTCTAAGCCTATGATTCAGTTCTATCGTCCTGTTTCCTTTTGCTTTAAAACAGCGGCATCGCAGGGGACAGCCTTCACACCTGACAGCTCTGTACCGTGCATTTTCGCTGACATATCCGGATGCGGTTTTCACATTCCTGGTGCCTATCCTCCGCATCCTTTGCCCCATAGGGCAGATGCAGAAGTCATGTTCTTCATTGTAGTAGAAGTTTTCGGCCTTGAACGGGTCCGGTTTGAATCTCGGCCGCTGTTCCATGTGGAAGTAGTTGTACTTGACGTAGGCTTCCATACCGTTTTCTGACATGAAGCGGTAATTCTCCTCAGAACCGTAGCCGGAATCGGCCACCACCGTATGGGCCAACCTGTCATATCTGCTTGAGAAGGATTGCAGGAAAGGTATCAGGGTCAGTGTATCCGTAGGGTTCGGGAAGAGTGCAAAGTCGGTAATGAACTGGTTCCCGGTGCCGATCTGGAGGTTGTAACCGGGCTTTGTCTGGCCGTTACGCATGGCATCCTCCTTCATTCTCATGAAAGTAGCGTCCTTGTCCGTTTTGGAATAGGAGTTCCTGTCCTGTAGCGTGTTCAGACGGTTGTCGTATTCCTGCAGCTTGTCCCTGTGTTCTTCCAGTTCCTTCAGCTGTTTGCGTTTCTTTTTCAACGCAGTCTTTTCCTCTTTCGTGGAGGGTTCAGGAACCTGTTCGAGTGCTTGACGCAATTCTCCTGCCATTTCAGTCAGCATGGCCGGAGTGAACTCAATCTCCTCATTGCTTTCCGATGAGTTCTCCTGGGCGATGACATCGTCTATCTGCCCTAACAGGACATGTATCTTCTTCATCAGGCGTTCACAGTTCCGCTCAACCGTTTTTCGCCAGACGAAAGTATACTTATTGGCTTTGGACTCAATCTTTGTCCCGTCAATGTATTCCACATTCAGCCTGATGAAGCCTTTGGAAGAGAGAAGGAGTACGGTTTGGGTAAATACCTCGTTGATTTCCTTTTTCACCCGGTTGCGGAAACGGTTGATGGTAATGAAATCAGGTTTCTCATATCCGGCAAGCCAGATATAATGGATGTCACGATGAAGGAGCTTTTCAATTTTCCGGCAGGAATAGACGTTGTTCATATAGGCATAGAGAATGACCTTGAGCATCATCCTGGGATGGTAAGGGCTGCGGCCGCATTCCTTATACAACTTCCTGAAACTTTCAAGGTTCAGGCTCTCAACCAGAGCGTCAACCATCCGAACTGGATCATGCTCTGCAATATCCTCGTCAATTCTTGGAGGAAAAAGCACTGTTTGGTTGGGATTGTAAGGACGAAAATGTATCTTTGTCATAGTATAAAATGTTATGCTTAAAGATACAAAATCTTTAGGTAATAACAAAGCCCCTGCTTGTGAAAGTCGGGGCTTTGTGCATAAAAAAAGAAGGTGCGCATTTTGACACACCTTCTTTATTTTCTCACAAAACGCAAAATACAGCAATATAGACTGGATGACGAGGTATACGAGCTTTCAGCTCGATTATAACTTTCTCCACTTCTGACCTGCCTCCATATTTGATTAAGTCTTGGAGCAAAACTACTCCTTCCCGATATAAATCCCAATTTGATACATATTAAAAAACACTTTATACTTGAAGCATAAAGCTGGATGAATTCATCTTTATAGAGTTCCCGAACATCTTCGGGAGCATCATCAAGAGTATAAGCAGAAAGATTCTTACGCAAAGATTCCATATACCTGCCCCACATCTTTTCCTGCGTATAGCTGGCAGGATTTAGTTTGAATACAGTTTCTCCGCCAAATGCAAGAAAACGGTTCTGAGATTGTTTATCATTCACACATTCTTTTTTTATAAACTCGTCAAATCACCTCTGAGCTTCTACTACAACAAGTCTATTTTAGACTGCGATATCTCAAACTTATATAATATGCATATAAATCTTAATCATCGACGAACTGCAAAAAGTTCAGCTTCAGTTTCCCAAGTATCATCCGGACACTTTACCATACGTTGCCAACGGAATGAGGTCGCTGTAATTTCCGAAAACACCCACTGTATATTCTTCTCATTAATTTCCGTCTGAACAATCCTGTTTCCTTCTCTTTTTCCTTCCAGTTGTGTAGCCCCTCCTAATTCCGTATATAAAATATCCCATGCTTCTGTATTAGGATTATACATACGTACCGTAGTCGCATAAGCTGCATCCGGTTGATAATCTTTAATCCGTGCCTTACGCGAAGGGCAAATAAACACATCTTGAATTGCAGTCCCTTCCAGCACCCAAGCGAATATCCACTCTCCCTGAACATGTCTTTCGCCTGTTGTACCTTGGTTATCAACCCATTCAAAATCCCATTCACCGACAAACTGTCCATACACTGTCTCTTATACACATCTCCGAGCCCACGAGACGCTCATGAATCTCGT